>ERZ772874.527-NODE-527-length-20407-cov-11.584169_pt1 | contig 20407 bp, 16 predicted proteins | sample MGYA00580586_ERZ772874 | MGnify/ENA primary metagenome ERZ772874 (study PRJEB29015, sample SAMEA2737952) | human oral metagenome | biome: human oral; feature: human-associated habitat; material: dental | place: China | collected 2154 ... | reverse complement strand
GGACGGCAAGGAAATCCGCCGCTGGCCCGCCACCACACCACGCCAGCGCATCGAGACCCTGGTGGGCGATGGCGGCGCCGGCGGCAACCGGCTGCTGCCCGTCTCCGCCCAGGCCGGCCCGCTGACGCTGGAGGGTCTGCTGGGTACGCCCGATGCCGCCCGTGCCCGTTCGGACCGGCAGTACCTGTTCGTCAACGGCCGCTTCGTGCGTGACCGCATGCTGGCGCAGGCCATCCGCCAGGCCTACCGCGACCGCCTGCACGGCGAACGCTATCCGGTATTCGCGCTGTTCCTGACCATCGACCCGACACTGGTCGATGCCAACGTGCACCCGGCCAAGACCGAGGTGCGCTTTCGCGACCCGGCGGCCGTGCGGCATCTGGTGTTCCATGCGGTGGAAAATGCCCTGGGCACCGCGCTGCCCCGGCCGGGACAGGGCAGCGCCAGCCGGACGATCTCGCTGGCAGGGGCGCCGGGCAGCAGGGAAAGACCCGGCCCCCTGGGCGGCACAGGTGCTGCGGGGGTCACGCATGCGCCAGACGTCATGGATGCAGGAAGCTCCCGCGCAGACGGCACAGACCATCACAGTGTCAGCGGTTTCACGACCGACCGGCACACCGTGCGTACCCGGCCGGGCCACCAGCCCTTCACGCCGGACACCGGCCGGACGGGTTCACCGGCAACAGGCAGTGGCCCGTCCAGGCAGGGGCATCATCCGGGCACATACCGCCCGGGCGCCGGCCAGTACGACACGGCCGCCAACCGCGCCAGTCTGGCGTTTCAGGCACCGGGGCACGATGCCCAGGCCGCACCGTCTTCTTCTGCGCCGGGACGCAATGCGCAAGCCGCCCCGTCCCCGTCAGCATCGGAATCGGGACATGACGGCGGGGCCAGCCCACGCCCTTCGACAACACAGCATGACGATAAAGCCAGTCCGCCGCCGGGTCTGGAAGCCCACTGGCAGCAGGCCAGCCTGCATGTGCTGGACGACACGCATCTGCCCGCATCCCGGCATGACGGTCCTGACCCGTCCGGTTCCCGCCCCCCGGCAAGCGGGACACATGACGGTACCGGTCTCCCTGCCAACACGACAGCCACGGCTTCCGACAACCTTTACCCAGCCTCTGGCGATGCTGCCGTCAGCGCGGGATCTGCTGCCGCTGCCGGAACGGCGGCCCGTACAGCGACAGGCACCGAAACGGGTATTCCTCACGTATCCGAAGCGCGCCCCAGCTGGCAGGGCGGCCCGGCCATCCCTGCGGAGGACGCTCCGGATGGCACGCCCCTGACCGGTATCGCCGCACAGCACGAAGACGGTCAGCGTGTCGCTGCATCACCGGGCAGCGCTTCCCTGAATGGCCATCCCCCAGCCAGAACCCCGCTGGCCGACACCCCGCGCATGGGCTTCGCGCTGGCCCAGCTGCACGGCATCTACATCCTGTCGCAGACGGTCGATGGTCTGATCATCGTCGACATGCACGCGGCGCACGAGCGCATCACGCTGGAGCGCCTGAAAAAAGCCCACCGCGAGCACCATCTGGCCCGCCAGCCACTGCTGATTCCGGCCGTGTTTCAGGGCACCGAACTGGACGTGGCCACCGTCACGGACGATGCCGATTCGTTGGGCGATCTGGGCATCGAACTGGAAGTGCGCGGCCCCGACACCCTGGCTGTGACCAGCGTGCCCGCCCTGCTCTCGCGCGCCGACCCGGAACGGCTGGCCCGCGAGGTACTGGCCGCCTGGCAGGCACCCGCCCAGCACAATGCGCTGGAAAAACGGCTGGACCGGATGCTGTCCACCATGGCCTGCCACGGTTCGGTGCGCGCCAACCGCGCGCTGACGCTGCCCGAAATGAACGCCCTGCTGCGCGACATGGAAGCCACCCCCGACGCCGATTTCTGCAACCATGGCCGCCCCACCTGGTTCCGGCTGACGCTGGACGAACTGGACCGGTGGTTCATGCGGGGGCAGTGATGGTGTGTCCCGTCACATCGGCTGCACCGGTAGTAACATCGGCCGTACCGGTATTTTCCGGGTTTGCAGCTGAGGCCCCCCATGGCCGGTACCGGCAACGCCCGAAGAAAGGTGGGCCCCCACCGAAACATGCGGGAAAGGAGCCATCATGCGCGCCTTGATGATCCTCGGCCCCACCGCGTCCGGCAAGACGGCGCTGGCACTGGACATTGCCCGGCGGGTGCCCGTGGAAATCATCAGCGTCGATTCTGCGCTGGTCTACCGTGGCATGGATATCGGCACGGCCAAACCATCGGCGGATGAGCTGGCGCAGGTGCCACATCACCTGATCGACATCCGCGAACCATCCGAAAGCTACAGTGCCGCAGAATTCAGCGCCGATGCGTGGCAGCTGATCGGCGACATCGAAGCGCGCGGCCGGCTGCCGCTGCTGGTGGGCGGCACCATGCTGTATGCGCGCACGCTGCTGCACCCCATGGATGATCTGCCCGGCGCCCGCCCCGACATCCGCGCGCGGCTGGATGCCGAAGCCGCCGAACACGGCTGGCCCTTTCTGCATGCACGCCTGGCCGAACTGGACCCGCCCACCGCACAGCGCCTGCACGCCACCGATGCGCAGCGCATCCAGCGCGCACTGGAAATCATCGAAATCACCGGCCAGCCCTTATCGGCGCTGCAGCAGGCCGGGCAGAAACCAAAGGCACATCCGGACATCCGCATCATCAGCCTGGAGCCATCCGAGCGCAGCGTACTGCATGCACGCATTGCGCAGCGTTTTCAGATAATGCTGGACAATGGCTTCATCGACGAAGTGAAACGCCTGCATGCCCGCCCCGACCTGCACGCCGAGCTGCCGGCCATGCGCACCGTGGGCTACCGGCAGGTGTGGCAGATGCTCGACGGTGAACGGTCGCCCGGCACACTTTTCGAAGCCGGCGTAGCCGCCACCCGCCAGCTGGCCAAGCGGCAGCTGACCTGGCTGCGGTCGCTGCCGGTGGACATGCGGCTGGATTGCCTGCGGGAGGGTCTGGTGGATGACGTGATGGATTTTCTGCGTCTGGCAGGGCATCATGGATGAATCGGCCCTTCCGGAAGTGGCCGTGATACGGGTGCGGGCCAGAGAGCACTGGCCCGCCATCACACCGCCCGCACCAGCACATCCTGGTACTGGAGAATTCGCCGATCTGCCGTCAGCAGCAGAAAGCCGTCAGCACGCGCCTGCGCCAGCAACAGACGATCGAACGGATCGCCATGGACGGCTGGCAGCTTCATGGTTTCCAGGATGTGTCGCAGCCTGATCGGCACCTGCAAAAACTCCTGATCATTCAGTGCATCCACAGTGTGTTGGGGGTCATACGGAAAATCCGGCCGCTTCTGTTTGAACTTGATGGCAATTTCCCAGATGCTGGCATCACTGTAGTGCAGCGTGTTGCCCTCATCCATCAGAAGACCGAGTGTTTCCGCAGGGAACCGCCTGGTCTGGCCATCCAGAAACCACAGCAGCACGTGCGTATCACAGAGGATGTTCATTTGTCCTTGCCACCCTCTTCCACAAGGGACGAATCCGGCGATGGATCCTTTCCGTTGAACATCTCGTCAATTTCATCCGCCATCCAGTCATCAAAGCCCTCGAAATCAGGCAATTTGCCTTTCAGCGTGCCCATCTGGCGCTTTTTGCGCGGACGATTCCGTTCTGCAGACAAAACCCCTGGCTGACGACTTCCGTACGCCTGCCGAACGGGCTCCATGAGAACCATGTGTCCGGCCGGAACAGGCGCACCATACCCTCGCCTTTCCGCAACAAGCCTGTCGTACTCCTCGACAGACATCACCACGGCTACGCCGCGCTTTTGCCGTTCGATCATTACAGGCCCCTCGCGGGTGGACTCCAGAAGCTCGGCAAACCCCTGCCGGGCCTCGCTGGCACTGATGGTACGCATGACTGACACCTCAAATTTTGTACAAATTGTACAAAACTGGCGTCTGAGGGTCAATCGGATTCGGCGCGTATCACGACCTCCCTTCCCGGTCAGAACAACGCCGCAGATCACAGATATTGACGGTATGCACGTACCGCCTCCAGTAATGACCAAGGGTACAATTTGACAAGCGTTAACAGATACAGACCAGCGACACCGGGAGGTCAGGGCCATGAAGACACTGGTCAACGTATTCCACCCCAAACTCGACCAGTCCACCGTCAACCGCCAGTGGGCTGCACGGCTGGAAGGCTTGCCGGACGTCACCGTACGGCGCATCTACAGCCTTTATCCGGACGGAAAAATCGACGTGATGGCCGAACAGGCGGCACTGCTGGCCCATGACCGTCTGGTGTTCCAGCATCCGTTTTTCTGGTATTCGGTACCGCCACTGATGAAGCAGTGGTTCGACGATGTGCTGACCTACAACTGGGCCTACGGCCCCGAAGGCCGGGCACTGGAAGGCAAGGAATGGGTGTCGTCCATTTCCACCGGCGGGCCGGCAGACTCGTATCAGGCCGGTGGCTACAACAATTATTCGATGAGCGAGCTGCTCAAGCCCATCCAGCAGACCGCCAACCTGGTGCGCACGAAGTTTCTGCCACCCTTCATTTTTCACGGTACCGTCAGTGCGGACGAAGCAACTGTCCGGCAATCGGCCGAGAACATGGTGGCACACGTCCTCGACCCGCTGCTCGACCCCGAGAAGAAACTGGCGGCGCTGCTGGCAAAGATGCAGTCGGAGGGGATTACGCTGGAATAAGCGTGCCGTGGAAGGCTCGCTCATCCGTACATTGCACAGGGAATCTCCGCAGATGACTACCGGGACAGGGAAGACCGGTACTGATCGATTATCCGCCCCGCCAGCACCACGATCCCTGCCTCCGACAGCGTGTCCGCCGTGACAGTGTGCCGCCGGTCCCACTGGCCAAAATTGCGCCCCAGCGAGCGTTTGTACTGCGGGTCGTAGTGACGGGCCATCAGCTCGGCAAAGAGTTCCGGCAGGTTGCCCTCCTGCGCCCACGCCTGCCAGCGGGCCACCGTTTCCTTGCCCTGCAGCTGGGTGAACTTGCCCAGAATGGCCGAAAAACCGGCCCGGTCGTCACCCAGATAGGCATAGTCGCGCAGTAGAAAATCCAACCGGGCTTCGGGGCTGGCATCGATTTCCACCAGATCGGCGCTGGCCCGCAGATGCTTCACCAGCTCCAGCGGCACACTGATGTTACCGATGCGCGCGCTCTCGCTTTCGGTGTAGACGGGCTTTGACAGGTCGAATTTCTGCAGCTCGGTGTAGAGCGCGGTTTCGAACTGCTTCTGCGAGGGCTGCGGCTGGCCGGGCCAGGCACCCAGCATCGAGCCCTTGTGACGGGCCAGACCTTCGAGGTCCAGCACCTGTGCCCCCTGCTGCGCCATGGCCTGCAGGATGCGCGTTTTGGCCGTGCCGGTCTGGCCACACAGCACCACCAGCCGCAGGCCATCGATCAGCCGCGGCAGCTGCTCCACCACGTGACGGCGAAAGGCCTTGTAGCCCCCCTTCAGCTGCTGGGCATCCCAGCCCGTCATGCGCAGCCAGGTCACCATCGAACCGCTGCGCAGGCCGCCGCGCCAGCAGTAGACCAGCGGGCGCCAGCTTTCGGGCTTGTGGATGAAGCTGGCCTCCCAGTGCCGGGCCAGATTGCCGGCTACCAGCCCCGCACCGATGCGCCGCGCCTCGAAGGCGCTTTTCTGCTTGTAGATGGTACCCACCTGTGCGCGCTCCTCGTCGTTCAGCACGGGGTGATTGACGGCGCCGGGGATGTGGTCGAGGGCGTACTCCGAGGGGGAACGGGCGTCGATGAGGGCGTTGAAGTCGCCGATGGCCTCGACGCCAACGGGGCCGCGATGGGTTGCCATGAGAATTTCCGTGTGCGAGAAGGATGCAGGGGAGCAGAGCGCCACCCGACTGCACGCAGCACGGGGCCATTCTGGGCAGGGTCTCGCGGGGCACGCTCCGGAACGGCAGCAGAGCGCGAAAGCCCGCGGCCACCGGTCGAACCGGCGGCCCTGTCCCGATCATGGAATGATAACGGCAATGGCGGAGGGAAATGGGAGTCGAACCCACCCGGCGACGCGTGGCGCCACCCACCGGGTTTGAAGCCCGGCCGATCCACCGGGATCGTGTTCCCTCCGGTGGTGTGTACCCCTGCACTGATGTGCCGGCAGGGGGCTGGAGCGTGTCAGGGGCCTGTTTGTCCCGAGTCGCTCCGGATCCGTGATTGTGGCACGGCTGGGTGTCAGGTCCAGCACGGAACGTCTGGCAGGCCCCAAAAAGCGACGTTCCGGTCAGTTCACTCCCTGAACAGCAAACTCTCCGTACGCAGGATATGTGTATCGCCCACGCGCCGGCACAGCCCGATGCGGTCGAAAAACTCCAGAACCTGCACGGCCCGCTTGCGGCCCAGGCCGCTGGCATCGCGAAAGGCGGCCACGGTCAGGACGGGCTGCCCATGGCCGGGGTGCCCGGGCGCCAGTCGGGATGCCCCCTGCCCTTCCTCTGCCATGCCCGTCGTTGGCACATGGTCCGGCCGTCCGGACGTTGACGAGGGTGCGGACGCGGCCGTGGGCGTAGGCGTGGACATGGTTGTGGACGTGGGCGCGAACGTGGGCATGGGCGTGGATGAAGCAGACACCACATGCGGCTGTACGTTTTCCTGCGCCAGCCGCCGCACGATGGCGGCCAGCTTTGCCGCCGTCGCGGCCGTGATGTACAGATCCTTCACGACCGGGTAGACATACCCGCCACGCGCCAGACGGGCCATGGCCGGGCGCAGCGCGGTGGGCTGTTCGCCAACGGCTTCGGCCAGGTCCCGCACCCAGGCGCCCTGCACGTCGGCTTCCATCAGCCGGGGCATCAGCCGCTCCAGCAGCGTCTGGTCACGGGCGGCCAGTTCGGTGCCATGTTCGGGCAGGTGCACGAAGGCACCGCTGAGCGCGATGAGTCCCTGTTTCGCCAGCGCATCCAGCACCAGCCGCCAGTGGGCATCGTCCAGCCGCAGCCGGGCCAGCCGGCGCAGGCGGGCAGCGTCGGGGCCGATTTCCTCGGTGGCGGTCTCGTGATAGTGGGCCAGCGTCTGCAGCACAGTGGCCGACAGCCGCTGCCACGCGGCTTCGCCAATGACGACGAAGGTACCGGACAGGCGCCGATGACGCAGGAGAACTGTCTGAGTGACCGGGGCCGCAGCACCGCCCGGCAACACTGCCTCTGCTGGAGATGCTGCCTCGGCCGGAGACGCTACCTTTGCCGGGCACGCTGCCCCGGTCGGGGACACTGTCTCCGCTGGGTGCACTGCTGCGGAAACGGCAGATGCCGCTTCAGGCTGCGCAGCACCGCCCGTTGCACTCATGTCATGACCGGCCAGCAGGGCATCGAACACCGCCACGCTGGAGAGGCCGAAGACGCGCTGCCACTGCGCCAGATCCACGCCCTCATCCGACACCGCCAGCAGGCCGGCCAGCCGGTCCACCAGGGCCGGGCGCTGCAGGACATGCAGCAGGGCCAGCCGCTGCGGCGTGCGCCGGTAGCGCACCGGCGCCAGACTGGTCAGCACCCGGCCTCCACCGATGATGCGCTGGCCGGCCGCGTCACGCACGATCAGCCGGTCACCGTGCCAGGCCGCCAGTGGCTGGGGCAGCACCAGCTGCACCAGACCGGTCCGGCCGGGAGCCAGGGTGTCCGCAGGCATCCCCGCAGCGTCGCTCACCTCCCTGCCTGCCGCAGCATGCCCCCCTCGTCCAGCACCTGTATCTCGTCCCGCACCTGCACCTCGTCTTGCATCTTCATGCACCGCCCGCCCTTCTACGGCGCCTTCATGGCCTCCCACGGCAGACGTGCTCCCTTCATCCGGCGCCGTGACGGACAACACATCACCATCCAGCACCGCCAACGCGGCCGGGCTGGACGTGGTGCCCATGTGCACATGCACGCGGGTGCCGCTGCGCAGCGCCCGCGGTTCTTCGTGCCAGAGGGTCAGCTCCACATCGAGGCGGTCTGACACAATGCAGGCATCGGGCTGCACCAGCCAGTGCCCGCGCTGCAATACATGGCGCTCGATACCGGCCACGTTGACGGCGCAGCGCTGGCCGGCATGCGCCGTACCGGTACTGCGGTTCTGGGCATGCAGCGAGCGTACGCGCAGGCCAGCCGGACCGCCGGGCAGCTGTTCCAGCACATCACCGACCTGCACCTGACCGGCATGCACGGTGCCCGTCACCACGGTGCCCACACCGTCGAGTGAGAAGGAACGGTCGATGGCGAGGCGGAAGGCGTCGCTGGTTTCGACACAGGGAATGCCGGCATCCTCCGCTGCAGGTTCTTCAGCTTCGGAGGGAGCCTCTTCGGGCTCTTCTTCCTGGGTATCTGCCACGCAGGAGGCTTGCTCTTCGTCAGCATCTGCTTCGGTGTCCTTCCGCTCAAACCAGAACCCCTTCCATCCAGCCGGAGGATCACGAAGAGGCTCAACACAGGGCCCCATGTAGGGCATGGGCGTTCCACCATAGGCCATGCACCGCGCCTCCGCCACCAGCCAGTGGCGCAGCTCATCGATCCCCGCGCCAGTCACGGTCGAGACCGGCACGATGCGTGCGTCCGCCAGCGGCGTGGGCGCCAGCAGTGCCTTGATGTCGGCCGTTACCTCGGCCACGCGAGCGGCATCAACCCGGTCGGTCTTGGTCAGCGCCACGATGCCACGCCGCACGCCCAGCAGTGACAGCACGGCCAGATGCTCGCGGGTCTGCGGCATCACACCATCGTCGGCAGCCACCACCAGCAGCGCAAAATCGATGCCGGTGGCGCCGGCAATCATGGTGTGCAGCAGTTTTTCGTGGCCGGGCACGTCGATGAAACCGATACGCACCTTGCCCGATATCCTGGCATCGCGCTCAGGCCCCGCCTTTCCGTCCTCCAGAAACGCAAAGCCCAGCTCGATGCTCATGCCGCGCTTTTTCTCTTCGGGCAGTCGGTCGGTATCGGTACCGGTCAGCGTCCTGACCAGTGAGGTCTTGCCGTGGTCGATGTGCCCGGCGGTTCCGATCATCATGGAAGCTCACTCCTCTGGCGCATGCAAGCGCAGCCACTGCGCCACGAATTCGGCCTCATCCCCCGCTTCCAGGCAGCGAAAATCCAGCCACAGCGCATCGTCGGCCACGCGGCCGATCACCGCACGGGGCAGCGCGCGCAGCTGCGCGGCCAGCGCCTTCAGGCGGCGCCCACTGCGTTTGCCGTCGGCGGTGCGGATCACCACACCACAGCTGGGCAGCGCATCCACCGGCAGCGCACCGCTGCCGATCTGGCTGAACATCGGTTCGACCGACAGCGTCCAGTCATCGCCCAGTGCGGCCTGCAAGGCCGGCAGCAGCCGTTCGGCCTGCTGGCGCATGTCGGTTTGAGGGCGAATGAACAGGCGCAGTGTGGTGAGGCGCTGCGGCAGGTGTTCGGGCATCAGGTACATCCGCAGCAGCGGTTCGATGGCGGCCAGCGTGAGCTTGCCCACACGCAGCGCGCGCTTGAGCGGATTTTTCTTGATGCGGGCAATGAGGTCGCGCCGCCCGACGATGAAACCCGCCTGCGGCCCGCCCAGCAGCTTGTCGCCACTGAAGCTGACCAGATCGGCACCGGCCGCCACCATTTCCTGCACGGTGGCTTCGCGCGGCAGCCCCCACTGCGACAGATCCACCAGCGTGCCGCTGCCCAGGTCCACGGCAAACGGCAGACCCGCCTCATGTGCCATGCGGGCCACGTCGGCCTCGGCCACACTGCGCGTGAAGCCCTGCACCGCATAATTGCTGGTGTGCACCTTCATCAGCATGGCGGTACGTGGTGTGATGGCGTTGGCGTAATCGGCCGGATGCGTCCGGTTGGTGGTGCCGATTTCCACCAGTTTTGCGCCGGCGCGCGACATGATGTCCGGAATGCGAAAGGCCCCGCCAATTTCGACGAGTTCCCCGCGCGACACCACCACTTCCTTTCGCTGCGCCAGACTGTTGAGCATCAGCAGCACGGCGGCCGCATTGTTGTTCACAAGGGTGGCATCCTCGGCCCCGGTGATCTCGCGCAGCCAGTCCGTCACCAGATCGTCGCGGTCGCCACGCCCGCCGCTGTCCAGGTTGAATTCCAGATTGGCCGGTGTGGTCAGGGCACGAACCACCGCCTGCACCACCTCGTCGGGCAGCAGCGCCCGCCCCAGGTTGGTGTGCAGCACGGTACCGGTGAGATTGAAGACGGGCTTCAGGCGCGGCGCCATTTTCTGGCGCAGGGCGGTGCCGATATGGTTCACCCATTCTGCATCGGTGGCCGGAACGGATGCCGGCACGTTTTCCTGCCTTTCCCGCCACGTCTCACGCAATTGCGCCAGCTGGGTACGGATGACGTTCGCCGTGCAGGTGTGGCCATATTCGTCCAGCAGGGGCTGCAGGCCGGGCAGGCGCAGCAGGGCGTCCACCGAAGGGAGAACGGTGTTCACGGCGCCCCTTCTCCAGCATCCGGATCCAGTGTGGCGGCATCATCACCATCATCCACCGGGAAGAGAAACGGATGCGAGCCGGCCCGCACGTGCCCGAACTGGCCCATGGCCGCATCGAGCACCAGGGTGTTGATGTCGTCGGCCATCACCTCCAGCATCGGGTCGCGCCGCTGGTCGAACACCTTGCTGTAGCTGTTGCACTTGCTGCAGACTTCGGCCATGCAGGCCGAGAAATAGCGGCTGGCTGCCACGGGTGAAGCCTTCAGTTCCTCCACCGTCTGCGCAGGTTCGCCGGCCGGCTCCAGCTGCCGGTAGCTGATGCCTTCGGTGGTGGCACAGTTGCTGCACTTGACGCGCACCATGTGCCATTCGGTTTCGCACACGGAACAGTGCAGGTAGCGCAGCCCTTCCACCTGCCCCCCCACGTGCACGATACTGGCCAGCGGCGTGCTGCCGCAGACGGGGCAGACGGTGGGCGGTTCGACGATGGGCAGCGTCTTGAGGTTGAGCTGCGAGGCTCGCACCATCATCACCACCTGTACCGCAGCCATCAGCAGCGGCGCACGCACCCGCTCTTCGGCGTCGAGGACGACATCGGTCCACAGGCGGGCCAGCATGCGGGTCAGTGCGGTGCTGTCCATGGCCTGCACCTCTTCGGCCACCTGCCGCTCGGTGTCGGACAGGGTTTCGGCCTCGGGACCAGTCAGCAGATGTGCGGTGATCTCCTTCAGCATCTGCTGCCAGACCGGATCGATATCGTCGGGCAGCTGCCACAGTGGCATGGCATGGCGCTGCGCCCGCTCGATCAGGGCCTCGTCGGGCTGGGGCAGCACGGGCATGCGGGCCACGGCGGCACGCTGGGCATCCACCAGCCGCTTCAGGTATTCAAGAAAGGGGCCGACGCTGTGATTGTCCTGCGCCAGCTGGTGCAGCCGGCTGGCACGCTCGCGCAGCAGACTGTCGGGCTGCGGCAGGATGATGCGGGGGAACTGGGTGCGATCGAGGGCCTCGATCTCGCCAGGCTGGAGGATGCGTTGTGACATGGGATTCCCTGGACTGGTGCGGGGAAGGGATGGCGGCACAGCCGGCCGTGTGACGGCCCCTGGGCGCCCGCCCCGGACGCCCCTCGACGGCCAGCGCAGGCAGATGGCTTCCCCGGCGCGATCATAGCCCCATTGCCGGTATCACCACAAACCCGGTGCCGGCACAGGCTGCACGGGAACGACACGTCCGGCTTTTGAATCCGGTGCGGTCATCCCGGACAGTAACGACGCACCCGGGCCGGGCAAAGCAAACCCGCCGACCACATCAGCAGATGCTGTGGATACGGCGGGTTCAGGAGCTGCGCACCGGAAACGACGCAGCATGGCCAGGGAAGCGCCCACGCCGGCGCCCCGAAAGGAACGCCGCAACAGGGGCCTTCGCTGGCCGCTCAGTTCTCGCCCGTCATCTTGCGGTACCAGGCACGATGGTGCTGCTTGGCCCAGGCGCGGGTGACGGTGCCGTAGAACATGGCGCGGATGGTGCCGCGCGTCCAGATGGCGGCATAGACGTGCATGATGATCAGCATGAACATGCCGAAGGCGCACAGCGCATGCACCAGCACGCCCACCCGCTCCCAGAACACCGGCAGGTTGAACCAGGCACGCCAGATCATGAAGCCCGAGACGGTGATGCCTGCCATGCACAGCACCAGCCCCCAGAACAGCAGTTTCTGGCCACCGTTGTACTTGCCCTGCTCCGGCATGTCGTGGTCGTTGCCGTCGATCATCTTCCGGATGTCCATCAGCCACTCGATGTCGCGCTTCTGGATGTAGTTGAGCTTCCAGAAACGCGCGGCCATGATGACGAAGAAGAACGCCATGGTGACGCCGATGTACGGATGCAGGATCCGTGTCCACGGGCCGCCGCCGAAGAGCTGCGTGAGCGGGAAGAAGGCCGGATGGAAAAAGGCCAGGCCCGAGAGCGCCAGCAGGATGAAGCAGATGCCGACGATCCAGTGGTTGAGCCGCTCGGACGCGTTGTAGCGCTGAATGTCGCGTGGGTTGCGTTGCATGGATCAGGCCTCCGTTTGCTTCGCGGCCGCCCGCTTGCGACGGGTGGCTGCCTTGCCGGCTTCGCGTGCGGCGGCTTCGATGTCCTTGCGTTCCATTTCGTCCTCCAGCTCCTTCGATACGTCGTTGGGGCCCTTGGTGATGTAGTGGAACAGGCTGCCCAGTGCCGCAGCCCCCATGGCAGCCACGGCCAGTGGCTTGGCAATGCCCTTCCAGAGGCTGACCATCGGGTTGATTTTCGGCGCATCGGGCAGGCCGGCGTAGATGGACGGCTTGTCGGCGTGATGCAGCACATACATCACGTGCGTACCGCCCACCCCTTCCGGATCATACAGCCCGGCCTGATCGTAACCGCGGCGCTTGAGGTCGGCAATGCGGGTTTCGGCCTGGTCCTTCATGGCCTCCTTGGTGCCGAACATGATGGCGCCCGTGGGGCAGGTCTTGACGCAGGCCGGCTCCAGGCCCACGCCCACCCGGTCGGAACACAGCGTGCACTTGTACGCCTTGTGGTCCTTCTCGGAGATGCGCGGGATGTTGAACGGGCAGCCGGTGATGCAGTAGCCGCAGCCGATGCACTTTTCCTCGTGGAAATCGACGATGCCGTTGGTGTACTGGACGATGGCGCCCGGCGACGGGCAGGCCTTCAGACAGCCCGGATCGGCGCAGTGCATGCAGCCGTCCTTGCGGATCAGCCATTCCAGATTGCCGGTGGCCTCGTTCTCGTACTCGGTGAAGCGCATCACCGTCCAGGTGTTGCCGTTCAGGTCGGTCGGGTTGTTGTAGGTACCGTCGCAGATGCTGGTGACGTGCGGACCGTCGGCCGACATCTCGATGACCGGCCGCAGGTCGTTCCATTCCATGCAGGCAGACTGGCACGCCTTGCAGCCGATGCACTTGGAGACATCGATCAGCTTGGCAATTTCACCCGAGCGCGGCTCGCGGATCTGCGTCGGCGTGGTGGTGGTGGCCGACAGGCGCTTGATGTCGAGCGATTGCATTGACATGGTGTTGCGCTCCTCAGATCTTCTCGACCTTCACGAGGAAGGTCTTGAACTCGGGGGTGAAACTGTTGCCATCGCCCACGAACGGCGTGAGCGTATTGGCCAGGAAGCCCGGCCGCGTCATCCCCTTGAAGCCCCAGTGAATGGGGATGCCCACGTGGTGGATGGTCTTGCCATCGATCTGCATCGGACGGATCCGCTTGGTGACCACGGCCACGGCCTTGATGTAGCCCCGTTTGGACGACACTTTCACGTGATCGCCCTGTTTGATGCCCATCTCGCTGGCCAGCGCCTCGCCAATCTCCACGAACTGTTCCGGCTGCAGCGCGGCGTTGATCAGCGCGTGCTTGGTCCAGTAGTGGAAGTGCTCGGTGAGCCGGTAGGTGGTACCCACGTGCGGATACTCCTTCGGGGAGCCGAAGGTGTCCCAGATGGAACCGAACACCCGCGCCGCCGGCGAAGACACCGCCTTCGGATTGTTGGGGTACATCGGGTTGTAGCCCAGCGGGTTGTCGAAGGCCTCGTAGTGCGTGGGGAAGGTGCCTTCCGCCATCAGGCCGCGCGAGAAGAAGCGTGCCACGCCTTCCGGATTCATGATGAACGGCCCTGCCCCGCTCTCGGGCGCCAGCGTCGGCGTCATGTCCGGAATGTCCGGGCCCGACCACTTCTGGCCATCCCACTGCACCAGCATCCGCTTCGGATTGAAGGGCTTGCCCTTCAGGTCGGTGGAAGCGGTGTTGTAGAGCACGCGGCGATTGGCCGGCCAGGCCCAGGCCCAGTTCAGCGTGTTGCCGATGCCGGTCGGGTCGGAGTTGTCGCGCCGGCCCATCTGGTTGCCTTCTTCCGTCCAGCAGCCCACCCAGATCCAGCAGCCGCTGGCAGTGGAACCATCGTCGCGCAGCTCGCCCAGCGCACCCAGCTGCTGGCCGGCCTTGCGCAGCACCTTGTGCGGATCCTTCGGATCGACCACATCGGTGATGGCCCAGCCGTTGTACTCCTTCGCCAGCTCTTCGGGGGTGGGATCCTCGGGGTTGTAGTAATGGCTCCAGTCCAGATCGCGGATCGGGTCGGGGAACACGCCCCCTTCCTTCTCGTACATTTCCTTCATGCGGTGATGCAGCTCCGACATGATCTGGATGTCCGGACGTGCCTCACCCGGCGGCTCAGCCGCCTTCCAGTGCCACTGCAGCACGCGCGAGGAACTGACGATGGAGCCGTCCTCTTCCGCGAAGCAGGTGGTGGGCAGACGGAACACCTCGGTCTGGATGGAGGCCGTGTCCACGTCGTTGTACTCGCCGAAGTTGCGCCAGAACTCGGACGTTTCGGTGGCCAGCGGGTCCATGATGACCAGGAACTTCAGTTTGGCCAGACCATTGCGCACCCGGTGGCTGTTCGACAGCGAGGCAATCGGGTTGAAGCCCTGCGCCAGATAGCCGTTGACCTTGCCCTCGTTCATCAGCTCGAAGATCTGCAGCATGTCGTACGGACGGTCGAGCTTGGGCAGGTAGTCGTAGGCCCAGTTGTTCTCCTTCGTGGCCTTGTCGCCATACCAGGACTTCATCAGGCTGACGTGGAACTTCGGATAGTGCTGCCAGTAACTGACCTGCCCCGGGCGCAGCGGCTTTTTGGTGCGTTTGGCAATGTAGGCCGTGTAGTCCTGTTCGGCCTCGTTGGCCAGGCTCAGGTAGCCGGTGAGCGAGGACGTGAGCAGGCCCAGGTCCGTCAGGCCCTGAATGTTGGAGTGCCCGCGCAGTGCGTTCATGCCACCACCCGCCACACCGATGTTGCCCAGCAGCAGCTGCACCATGGCACCGCAGCGCAGGATCTGCGCCCCGATGGAGTGCTGCGTCCAGCCCAGCGCGTACATGATGGTCGCGGCACGCCCCGCCACGGCCGTGGACGCAAGCGTTTCGGCCACGTGCAGGAACTTGTCCTTCGGTGTGCCGCACACGCGCTCCACCGCCTCCGGCGTGTAGTGTGCATAGTGCTTTTTCAGCAGCTGGTACACGCAGCGCGGGTGCCTGAGCGTGGGATCGGTACGCACGTAGCCATCCGGCCCCAGCTCGTATTCCCAGGTGGACTTGTCGTAGGTGCGTTTTTCCTCGTCGTAACCCGAGAAAATGCCGTCTTCGAAACGGAAGTCCTCACGGACGATGAAGCTGAAGTCGGTGTAGTTGTGGACGTACTCGTGATGGATTTTGTCGTTGGTGAGCAGGTAGTTGATGATCGCGCCCAGGAACGTGATGTCGCTGCCCGAGCGGATGGGGGCGTAATAGTCCGCCACCGATGCCGAACGGTTGAAGCGCGGATCGACCACCATGAAGTACGCATTGTTGTGCGCCTTCGCCTCGGTGACCCACTTGAATCCGCACGGGTGCGCCTCGGCTGCATTGCCGCCCATGATCAGCACTACGTCGGCATTCTTGATGTCGACCCAGTGATTCGTCATCGCACCACGGCCAAACGTCGGGGCAAGACCTGCCACCGTCGGGCCGTGTCAGACACGCGCCTGGTTGTCGAACGCCAGAAGCCCCCAGCTGCGAGCCACCTTGTGGGTGATGTAACCGGCTTCGTTGCTGGCGGCCGAGGCGGCCAGCATGCCGGTGGTCGTCCATCGGTTGACCACCTTGCCATCGGCCGTCTTCTGCACGAAGTTGGCGTCGCGGTCTTCCTTGAGCAGGCGGGCGATGCGGTCGAGCGCGTCATCCCAGCTGATGCGTTCCCATTTGTCGGAGCCGGGTGCGCGGTATTCGGGGTAGCGGAGCCGGTTGGGACTGTTGACGAAGTCCAGCAGGCCGGCCCCCTTCGGACAGAGCGTTCCGCGGTTGACCGGGTGATCGGCATCGCCCTCGACGTGAATGACCGAGCGCTTCGCATTCTTGGCGTTGTCGCCCAGCGAATACATCAGAATGCCGCAACCCACCGAGCAGTACGTACAGGTCTGACGGGCCACCGTGGTCTGGGCCAGCTTGAACTGGCGTACTTCGGCCAGCACCTCGGTGGGCGAAAAGCCCATCAGCGCCATGCTGGACGAAGCCAGGGTAGCTCCCGTCACCTTGAAGAACTGCCGCCGGGAGATCTTCTGCTCCATGGCACCACCTTCAAAAGGTCTGGAAAAGTGTGCACTCTTCCGGGATATAAAAAAATCAAAACCCGCACCGACCCCGTCCAGGCAGCCAGCATGTGACGGAGCATCCGGAAACACCGCGACGGCGGCCAGTGAGACGGCTGGCCAGCCCCTGCGGCAAACGGATGCGAATGACACGTATTTGGCTGCTGTTCCCGGACAGATAGCGTGGATACGGGCTGATATCGAATCTACCGCAGAATTCTAGTAGTCAAACAGAAAAATCCAAAGTACGGCCGGGACGGGCCGGCCAACGGTCGGTGGGGATGTGCCCAAAAAGTCCACAAACGGGTCAAAAAGCCTGGAAAACTGTCAGACAGTGTCTCAAGCAGAGGGTATTCCCGAGTCGTTATATCCGATCATATATAACGATGCCTCGGGGAAACCCCTGTATCGACCGACATGCAAAAGCCGCAGCAAAAGGGGTGGATACCCCACCCCGTCAATCACCAAAACAAATCCCGATATGTTTTCAATGCAAGGCCACGACTGACCGCCTGTCGAGGCATTCCGGCCGGCAGCCCGGAACTCGTTCAGCACGGCCTGTGCCCTGTGCCCTGTGCCCTGTGCCCTGTGCCCTGCAGGCAGGGTAACGCCGGCAGCCCGGGCAGGGAGGCGCGGTGTTTCAGTCAGTCGCCACCGAATCACCACGCTCCGTACGCCGCAGCTCAAACCACCACGGCGGCCGCCTCGCCGGGCTGGCGCTGTGCCACCTCGCCGATCTCGAACACCTGTTCGCCAGCGTCGGTGAGCGCCTTCGTGGCGGCTGCCACATCGGCCGGCGCCACGGCCAGCACCATGCCGATGCCGCAGTTGAACACCCGGTGCATCTCGGCCTGGTCGATACCGCCCTGCTGCTGCAGCCAGTCGAACACGGCCGGACGCGTCCAGCGGGATGAATCCATCCGCGCCACCAGGCCGTCGGGCAGCATGCGGGGCACATTGTCCACCAGCCCGCCACCGGTGATGTGGGCCAGGCCATGGATGGGCTGCGCCGCGCTGCGCAGCAGCGGCAGCAGCGACTTCACATAGATGCGGGTGGGTGCCATCACGTGTTCGGACAGCGGCCGGCCATCGAGCGGCTGCTGCAGGGCCTTCAGCGACACCTCGCCCAGCGCCCGCTCGATGACCTTGCGCACCAGCGAGTAGCCATTGGAATGCGGCCCGCTGGACGCCAGCCCCAGCAGCCGGTCGCCAGCCTGCACGCGGGAACCGTCGATGATCTGCGACCGCTCGACCACCCCCACGGCAAAGCCGGCCACGTCATACTCGCCCGACGGGTACATGCCCGGCATCTCGGCCGTCTCGCCGCCCAGCAGCGCGCAGCCCGACTGTTCACAACCCGTGGCCACGCCGGCCACCACGGCCGCCGCCACATCCACGTCCAGATGCCCGCAGGCGAAGTAGTCGAGGAAGAAGAGCGGCTCGGCCCCCTGCACCAGAATGTCGTTGACGCTCATGGCCACCAGGTCGATGCCGATGGTGTCGTGCACACCCAGCGTGAAGGCCAGCTTGAGCTTGGTGCCCACCCCGTCGGTCCCCGACACCAGCACCGGCTCGCGGTAGCCGGCCGGAATCTGGAACAGCCCGCCAAAGCCCCCGATGCCCGACAGCAGCCCCGGGCGCTTCGTGCGGGCCGCCAGCGGCTTGATCCGCTCGACCAGTGCGTCGCCCGCGTCGATGTCGACCCCGGCATCCCGGTATGAAAGACCTGTGTTCTGCGTCTGTGCCATGAATGTGCTCGCTGTGTGGCAGATGAAGGCAGGGCACGTCCATCATGGAAGGCCACCGGCAGCCGGCACACGACCGGGCGACGATTCAGGCCATGGTCAGGAATCCGCGTCGCGGCAACCGTGCCCAACCGTAAAAACGGGTTGCCGGCATTCTAGCGTGTCCCTGAAATGTGTCGTGGACGAGCGCTCCTGCCTTTTTGCTCCCTCTGCCCGCCTGCGGCCTCCCCCTGCTTCCCTAGCCCTGCTTCCCTGGCCCTGCTTCCACGGCCCTGCTGCTGACGGCTGGCAGCTCTCTCCGCCCCCTGTCCCTCTCTGCCGGTAGAATTCCATGCATGGACCGCCAGCGCTCATCCACCCCGCCCGATACGCCGCCAGCCCCTGCCCCGACGCTGCAGGAGCCCCAGCTCATACTGGATTTCGGGCCACCACCGCCCCCGTGCTTCGACAACTTCGTCCCCGGCCCCAATCTGGAGTGCGCCGCCACCCTGCGGCATCTGGTCCACACCCTGCAACAGGGCGAGACGCCCGCCCAGCGCGTCTTCTATGTGTGGGGGCCGGCTGGCTCCGGCAAGAGCCATCTGGCCAGCGCCCTGACCGCCAGCCAGGCACCCAACCTGACGGTGGTGGACGACGTGGACCAGTACAGCAAGGGGCGGCAGCGCACGCTGTTCCACCGCTTCAACGCGCTGGTCGAGCAGCCGGAGCAGGCGCTGGTGGTGTTCGGCAACCAGCCCCCCGCCCGGCTGAAGCTGCTGCCCGAGCTGGTCAGCCGCCTGGGCTGGGGCATGGTCTTTGCCCTGCAGCCGCTGGATGACACCGCGCTGGTCGATGCACTGGAGCACACCGCGCGCGAGCGGGGCCTGACGCTGGGGCAGGATCTCTCCACCTACCTGCTGCGCCACACCCGCCGCGACATGGCCAGCCTCAAGACCATTCTGGACGGTCTGGAACAGCTGGCCCGTGCCCGCAAGAAGCAGCTGACGCTGCCGCTGCTGAAGGACTATCTGCAGCGGCGGGAACAGGGCGGGGGCTGAAACGGCGCTGCATGCGCGGTACAAAGCTGGCCCCAACACGGGAGTGCCCCGTGTGCGGGGCTGTTCGCCACACTGGGTTGCTCCCGACACTGGGTTGCTTCCAGACTGGATGCCCCCGTGTTCAGATTACCGCCAGGTCGCCCGTCCGGACTGGCAGGATCGACAGGGCGTGCCAGTGACTGGCTGCCCTACCGCCGGACAGACTCTCATTCGTCGGCCCTGCAAAACCCCGCCAATCCGAATGAACGCTTGATCGAAGGGGCACGGCGGGGCCCGGGAACTCCCGGAAACTAAAATGGGGGTCATCAGAAACTGGGAGAAACGGAGGCGCAGCCGATGGCCACGGACGACTTCTTCAGGGCTCGGATCGAGCAGATGATCGACCTGTCGCACCCGCTGGCGGTGCTCGCGCAGCGCATGTCGTAGGGCGAACTCAGAATTCTGCAGGGCCGACCAATGAATGATCAGGAGCGCGCGCGTCCAAGAGGCCTCTTTGTAACAGAAATGCCGGTATCTGTTGGCCTGCTGTCCTGCCGGACGCTGAAAAAGCCCGCCCGTCGAAGCCGCCGCAATGCATTGACGGACCATACCGGCCAAATTATGGCCTTGGCGGGAGGGGCGGTGAGAAATGCGGGCTAAGCTTCTTCTCGGCAATGTAGTCGCAGTCGCCCAGCGCGGCCCAGCCCCAGCCACGACGGGGTTTGCGGGGGGCGTCGTCGGAGGAGTGGCTCATGGTCTGTCCGGAGAATGGTTGCGGCGTGGCGGCAGCTTAACCGCCTTTTGGGCACCAGCTTTTCAGGGAATGGGCATCCACACCAGCAGCCGTGACGGCCACCTCGGCATGAGGCGATGCCTCCACACACGGGCCATCGCTGCCATGCGTGCCGTCATCGAAGGCCCGGCGGCCCGCCAAAACGCAGCGCCGCCTGCAGCCGGGCCAGGCTGATCTCGGCCTGCGTCACGGCACTGGCCGCCAGCCGCTGCTGCAGCTGCAGCTGCCGGAGGCC
>ERZ772874.525-NODE-525-length-20479-cov-17.384254_pt1 | contig 20479 bp, 24 predicted proteins | sample MGYA00580586_ERZ772874 | MGnify/ENA primary metagenome ERZ772874 (study PRJEB29015, sample SAMEA2737952) | human oral metagenome | biome: human oral; feature: human-associated habitat; material: dental | place: China | collected 2154 ... | reverse complement strand
AACATTCGATTCTACTGGTAAATACGCCGCGCGATTATTATGTGCAACTGCACGGTACGACTGGCTTGCGCGATAAACTGACGCATGCCGGGGTGTACGGCGTTGATATGTCGGTGAAGACGCTGGAGGATTTATATAGTATTAATATTCAGTACTATATTCGCATCAATTTCACTTCTCTAGTAACTCTGATCGACGCTATCGGCTCAATTGAAGCTTATTCGGATTACGATTTTAAATCTTATCACAAGGGGTATAATACGCTGAATAGCAAGCAGGCTCTGGAGTTTTCGCGCGAGCGTTACAGCTTCCAAGAAGGCGATCGCCAGCGCGGGCACAACCAGCAGCACGTTATTGAGGCGATCATTGCCAAGTTGTCGCGTACTGAAAATGCCGTAAAATTACCGCAAATCGCAGATATTATTCGCGACTCTATCGAGACAAATTTATCCGAACAGTCTATTAAGTCGATCATCCGCAAACAACTTGACGATATCCATCCGTGGAAAGTCGAATCAATTACTGTTGATGGTGCGGGTGCAATGGAACAAACGTATAGTTATAACAGTACGCCGCTTTACGTGATGATTCCATTTAACGAATCCGTAGATAACGCTAAGACAAAAATTCACACATATCTAAAATAGGTTGATAAATATTAAATCCATGGTCGGGGTGACTGGATTTGAACCAGCGGCCTCACCGTCCCGAACGGTGCGCGCTACCAGGCTGCGCCACACCCCGATTCTATAAATTATACCCTTAGGATTTACAAAATCAAACTACCTAATTATCTAATCAAATATAGATATATTGATAAGTTATATAATTTGTATAATAATAGTACGATGTTTTCGTTTTTTAATTCATTTTCTACATCTTTAAAGATAGCCTTATTAGCGTGGCCTTTTGTAGCTTTGGCACTCACATTCCCATTGTTAGTTGTGCAATATATGCGTTTAAGGCGATTGGTTTTTGGCAGGATTATTATGGTTTATTTAGTTATGCTATACGCGCTTGCTTTACTGGCATTTACATTGTATCCAATGCCAGATAATCCAGTTCAATTCTGTTCTTACCACAATATCGTACCGCAAATTGAATGGCTTGAATCAATTATGGAGTTCAGATATGAAGGTTTGCGTGCTGTTCTGCAAGTTGTTATGAACGTAGTATTTTTTATGCCACTTGGGGTATTTATCAGAATGATGTATAAATCCCGCTGGTATTTGGTTATTTTCCTTGGTTTGGCAATTTCACTAACGATAGAAACAGCTCAACTCACTGGAGGTTTTGGAATCTACCCTTGTAGTTATCGACTATTTGATGTTGACGATCTACTTCTAAATACCTGCGGCGGCTTAATAGGATATTGGCTAGGTTTTCTCATGCCAAACCTCAGTAATGTTGAACGTGGCTCTGCAATTACAACCCAACCTGGTCTAGTTAGACGGTTAGTAGCTTTTATGATTGATATTTTTTCTTCTTTAGTAATCATTACTATTATTGGCATATCTTTATATTTCTTATCACCTCAATTAGCAAAAGATCTTTCATACGAATCTTTAATTATTTTAACTATCCTAAATATATTAATACAATTTATCCTACCTCTAATATACAAGGGACGCACAATAGGCGGCATACTAACTGGAATCTCACTTGATGATATAAAGCGTACAAAATTACACAGACTAACATTTTATTTGGCACGCCTAATTTATATAGGTTTATTCTTTTACGCTGATAAATTATTTGCACAGAGCGCGGTAGCAGTACTAGTTAGTTTAGTATTAATTATTTTAACAATCATCAGCTGGAAAAAGTATAAAAACCTCCCTTATAAACTCATCGATATTTTTTGGAAAAATCACGAGAAATCTATTATATAATTAGTTTATTAACTTAGATGTATAACATGAAATCACAAATTCTTTTAGTCGAAGACGAACCTACCGTCCGCCAGGGTACCGAGCAGTTCCTGCGCCAGCGTGGCTTTACGGTATTGACGGCGGCTAGTGGCGAGGAGGCGCTGGAGAAATTTGCTCAGGTGGATGTGATTATCCTTGATATTATGTTGCCAGGGATGAGCGGTATCGAGACGCTGCACCAAATTCGCCAGACCAGCGACGTGCCGGTGCTGATGCTGACGGCACTACATGATGAGCCGACGCAGGTCGCGAGTTTTGACGAGCTGGCGGATGATTATATGAGTAAGCCGTTCTCGCTGGTTATTTTGGAAAAGCGAATTAAGGCTTTGCTTCGCCGCCAACAGTCTGTCAAAAAAATCTTGTGGCAGCGCGGCCTGGCCTCGGTGGATTTTATGGCTTATCAGGGATTTTATGATGATACTGACGCGCACCTCAAGCCCAAGGAAGTGCAGCTACTCAAGCTGCTCGTCGACAATCCAAACATGGTCTGGAGTCGGCAGGCTATCATTGACAAGTTGTGGCGTGATGACGAGGTGCCGTTCGACCGGGTGATCGACGTTTACATCAAAAACCTGCGCAAGAAATTACACCTGGACTGCATCATCACGGTGAAGGGAGTGGGCTATCGCTATGAAGAATCTTAAATTATTTCCCAAGACATTTTTGGTATCAATCGGCCTATTCGCGGCGTTGATCATCCTGGTGCATGTGCTGGTCTACACCTTGATGCCGCAATTTTATCTGCAGCAAAAAGAGCGCGAGGCGGCAGATGATCTCACGGCGCTCGTGGCTGAACTACGCGGTAAATCGACTGAGGAAATGCGCCGTCTCAGTCAGGAATTTGTGAGTATGAAAAATGTCAACATCACGCTGACGATTGACGGACGCGACCAGTATTTTCAAGGTTTTCAATCGATCAATATCGTGACCGATAGCGGTAAATCGGTTGATACTAGCGTGGTAAAAATTGCTGATGGACAAACGGTCGATCCGCGCTCGGTGATTTTGCAGCAGGGCAGTGTGGCGGATAATCAGGGGCGAACGATTACGGTCAAGCTGCTGGCCGATGTGGCGCCCGTCACTCAGGCCAAGCTCGCCACCTTGCACGTATTGCCCTATACCATGCTCGGTTCGCTGCTCGTGGCGCTGATGTTTTCCTACATCTACAGCCGTTTTGTGACGCGGCCGATTCGTCAAATGGCGGCGGTGACGACGACTATGCAGCAGCTAGAAAAGGGTGCGCATTATCCGGTGAGTAGCAGTGATGAAATCGGCGTGCTGGGGCGAAATATTAATGAGCTCTATCAAAATTTGTGGCAGACGATTCGTTCGCTGGAGCATGAAAATAAGCGGATCACGCAGTTAGAAAAGGAGAAAATCGCGTTTTTGCGTGCAGCCTCGCACGAGCTAAAAACGCCGCTAGCAGCCCTCCGGATCATGCTTGAAAACATGCAGCTCAACATTGGCGAATATAAAAATCACGATCAATACCTGGCGGAATCGGTGGCGCAGGTTGACCGCTTGGCGGCGATGGTGAATGATGTCTTGCGCTCTGGGAGCGTGGCTGAGCAGGCTTTGCGTCAGGAAAAGCGACTGAGGATCGATAAGCTGGTTGCTGAAGTGATTGACGATTATGTGTTGCTAGCGAAAACGCGCGGCATGACTTTTGCGGTTGACGCCCGTCCGACGACCATTCGTGCTAATCGTGACATGATGCGCCACGTCATCTCGAACCTGGTGTCAAACGCGGTGCGCTATGGCGACGCGGGAAGCGTAATAGCAATCACCTGCGATCAGCACGAACTAGCCATCGAAAACGCCTGCACACCGCTCACCAAGCAACAACTCCAACACGTCTTCGATCCGTTTTATCGGAGCAACAGCGACAAGAAACAGCACGCCGACAGCAGCGGCATCGGCCTCTACACCGTAAAAATGCTACTCGACGCCAAGGGTCTAGACTACGACTTCACGCCACACGGGCGGGGCATGCGGTTTATAGTGAAGTTATAAAGCTATATCATTTTATCAAATATTGCTAAGATACTTTTTTATATTGTAAATAATAAAGTTATAGCAACCGCTGTAACTTCGCTCCTTTGCAGGAAGGATGAGGTTATGCACCTCCAAGACGCCGAGCTTTATCGTTTACGTTCAGCTCGTGATGCTGCAAAACAACGGCAGCAAACAGCCTGGCAAGCTCAGCAATCAGCCTATGAGCGTCGCTCTTCAGCTAATGCTATCATGAATCAAGCCTATGAGGCTCAACAGACTGCCTATGCAAATCAGCAAGCAGCCTGGGATGCTTACATGTCCGTTAAACGGGCCAATGGTCCGCGAATTGACAGTTTGAACGCTCAACAAGAGCGGGCGTATCAGAATATGAAGTCAGCTTTCGAGTCAGCTTCGTTAGCTCACAACATGCGCGATGGCGCCAGCGCACGTATGTACGCAGATCAGGGGCATGCATACAAGGCAGAGGCCCAAGACTGTGTCGCCGAACGGCGGCAGCTCGTCGCTGAAATTCGCGCCGCACGCGAGCGGTTCAATGCCGTCAAACCAGCTTTCCAAGCGGCTAAGAGTGAGTTTGCTTGTGCCCGGCAGGCATTTCAGTCTGCCAAAGCAGAGCACGAACGTACGCAAGCTGAATTTAAGAAGGCAAAGGCTGAGTTTGATGATTGTGCCAAGGCGGTCAAAGATAGGCTCGATGAACTGAATTCGGCACACCGAAAACGGCGTAAAGAAAAAAGTCGATCGCTGAAAAGGCTGGAGTCCCACTTGAATATCGAGACGACGTCTGGATTTCGAAAGAGTCAGATAGCAACACCAATATCTACTTCGGTGGGGTTGGTAAGCCTGATGGTCCTGGGTATGGGCACTACGTTATGGATCAAAACGGAACCGTAACGTATAGGCGCGATCCGTTTGACCCGCATGGTGCACAGAATTTTGAGAAGTCTGACTTGTACATGCGTAGCGCACGTCGGAATTATGAGCCGATTGGAACCAATGAGTATAGTGGAGTATTCTATCGACGCGGTGATTCTGGCGGCACAATCTTGCATGTGACTCAGCATTTCGTTTCGTAGCACCTCCCGACGCACTCTTCACTTAAGGAAGGAGTGAGTCTCCTATTGCCTTGGTACTAGGGGGATTTCTCTATATAATAAGATTATGAAGCAAGATAAACAAGCAATTCTAGCACGTGATATAATTCAAATGATTCGTGAAAATGCCGATAATTCAGATGTCCTTGAATATCTTGACAGTTTTGCGTTCTCGTTGGCACGCGGTCTGGAGGACTCGTCTGTTGTATCGTGGGATGATCTAGCTAGTATATGTGACCAGGTATTATTCTTTAAACAACAATAATCCAGCGCCGCTTAATATCGAACTGCTTAATCAGTGTGAGCGATCTATACAGAAATTCTTGCCACCACAGAGTTAAACATTAAACTATTGGTAACTAATTTAAGAATGGCTTATAACTGGAGTTATCTACGGATTGAAACTTGCTGTTAGAAATTTTTTCATAGAAAAAGGTAAATATATAAACTTGTAAATGGAAGCGTAAAGCCAAGAAAAGATTCGAATATACTGAGGGCTAATACCGTAATCTCATTTTTATAGAGAAATACTTTAAACTTTTTTACCCGGGTTATTCCATGCTATAATTCGGTCCATGGATCCGAAACAAAGATTAATCAAATTTCTAGATGAAGAAATATTACCAGCAGAGAAAACTGAATCTAGAGAAACCCTAGCTGCCTACATAGTTGGTGAGCTTATATGCGATTATGATGATATATATGAAGAACTTATAGAGAATAATTTTAAAGTCCAGCAAATATCTGATCTTGCAAGCGATCTAGAGTGGTCAAATGGTTCTGAAGTACAGCTAGAATATATGTGGCGAGAATTAAAAAATCTTATAGAAGAGCTTAAAAATGAATGATTTTTAGTTTTAGGTTTTAGTTGAAATTATGTAAACTTAGTAGCTGATACTAAATAGGAAGGTCAAGATATATTAGAAAATAAACTTTATAATGAATTATTTGATCTATTTATTTGCATGGAGGATAGCTTAGAAGATAATAAACAAGCAGAATTAAATCACCATATTCCGCCAGAAGTATTTGATAACTAAAAGGAGGTAGTTATCTCGGACTACTCATTAATTATTAGTCTGGGATTCTTTCATGTTATAATCATGAGATATGGATAAAGGTGAGTACCAATACCATCAAATGACCTACAAACAAACAGTTGAGCATTGTAAGTATTGGGCGGACCAAATTAGGCGTGATGGGCTTGATTTATTGACTACTGATTATGGTGTGGCTATTGGGATTTCTGACCAGTTAGCGTATCCACTAGATATGCAGGAATGGATCTCAGTCCAAAGACATCCAAATATTTATGCCATAAGGTATTATGCTGACGTTGTCGACCGCGACCACACCGACAGATCTTCATGGGAGAAGTTGCTTGAGCTAATTGATAGATTAGCAAGCATTTACCAATAGCAATTACTGCGCTTGAGGATAATTTAAGCGAGTAAAAGAATATGTAGTCCATGATCGAAATTGATTCGGCTTTCTCATATAAAGATGTGCTAAAATGTTATTGATTCAGAAACTGGTGAATTACAGCACAGTTTGATGACGCTCAAAGTCGAAGAGCAAGTGAGAAACTAGCTCCTGACGAGTACGAATTCACGGTTGATGATGGCATCGTGGCGCGAAAACTAAAGATTACACAATTTACATTGATGAAGTTACTGGATTGGGCTTATTTATTGAATTAGAAATGTTGACTGAGGGCGGAGCTGACACCAAACACATCCAGTAGCACAAATGCGCGACTTTCTAAGGAATTTGAATATTGACGGCGAGTAGTGGAACTTTCCATGCAATACTAGCATTCGGAATCTGCAAAATCGCCAACAATAAATTATACTAAATACTATAATATCCCATACGAATCCAATCCACCTCGTCACCTCCAACCAAAAGAATTTCACCAGCCTTCAGAAACTCCTCCAACCGCTTGGCATTGAGTTGCGACGGCTTGATTACGATTTTGACGAGGGGCGGGGACTGGATATTTAAACGACCGCTAGATAACTCCAGTTATCCCGGTATTATCAAGCTAGTGTAGGACGAACCGACCGCCGTACTATCTTCTCGTTTGCGGTTGGCTACTTTGACGGTGCAAAAGACCATAACTTTATCGCTAACGAAGAAGATTTCATTACTAAATAACCGCGCGGAGACAACTTGCGTGGCTGGACGGGACTGCTATATATCTACAGACATCCGAGCTTCCCTGGCCGTAGTTTGGCAGTAGTAATTCGATATATTCAACGGCACTCGGTCGATCACCCAGACCAGCAATAGCCTTGTTGTAACCAATAATCTTGCTAGTTTTTACCAAAGTTTCAGGCGATATAGACAGTTTTATAACGTAACAAAAGACATCTGCTAGTTATAAAGAACTCGTATTAGAATTTACTTAACGAAGAAGATTTCATTAAAACCACTATTCAGACTCCCTTACCGCCGCTAGATAGTAACGGTAATAACTGATAGGATCTGGAATGAAAAATTGTTTATCCATCTCATCATTACTACAAATTTCTATATATTTAATATTGGCGTACGGTTTAATGAGGTGTGTAAACTCAAACCCATATTCGCCAGAAATTTGTCTGAGCTCGTTGCTTTGAGCAATTGGGTTAGGGTAATCTGTCATCACTAATACAAAATATTGCCCATTTTTATCAATAAAAAGATGAAATGCCGTATCAGGACAAAGCGGTACAAGCGATGCCAGCTGGCGAATATATAATGCATCGTATATAACCGGGAATGCTTCATAGACTATTTCTGGGAACCAGATATTTGAATAATTATTCATATAGTAACCCTAATTATATCAAGAAAAGTAGGCATATGACATATTCAAAACCTAGGGGATAATACCAGATTTCGATATATGGTCTGCGAACCACTTAGAACTAGAATCCAGTCGTCGGAGACAATATTAGCTGAGTTAATAATCTTCGTCATTATTGCCAGACGTCATACCAAGATCATCAACCAAACACATCTGGAACAGTGATAGTTATTTTCTATTTTTCTTAGTAGCCCTCTTTCTTGGTTGTATTATTTGTTATTCGTTGTATACACTCAGTATCTTCAACAGAGCCGTATAGTGACTATTACAGCCTGTAGCATAGTTCGTAAATTCGCTGTAGTTATAGTTTTTACTAGATCATCTCTAGTAAATGGTGCGGCGGTTTTCTGGTAAAAATAAATTGGCGCTAGGTCAAAGCATGCACTGCGCACCAGATCGAGCAATATCGGGTACATGCAGAAAAAGGCGGCAGTCGCCTGAGTGCTGGCATCAGGGATTTCAATTGTCAGTGTAAAATCTATGAAGTCTTCTGGCTGGTAGTCAGGGCGATGTATTCTCGAACTCAGAAGCTCTTGAACGGAGCTTTCTGAGTTGGCCAGAGAATAGCTATTCTCTGCTAGATGGGGAGTCTCAAGCCCGATCAATTCGGGCAAAACACTCGATGAAATGACCAATGAAGAGAAAGCGGAATTAACAGCATCAGTTTGGCGGGAGTTGGCGGCATGGCTGCAAAAATAAAACTTCTCTTTATGAGTAGGTGTATAATTAGTACATAATAGATTAGACGGCAATGATAAAGGCGTTGTATCTATCAGGAAAAAATAGAGATGGAGTAAATAATGAACAGAGCAAGCAAAGCATTAGCCGAGGAAATTACATCCCTTATCAATAAAAAGCAAGAGGGTGGATACTGGGATTTTAAACTGGAGTGGCATGATAATAAAGCTGAGCTACTGCATGATATTATTTGTTTGGCAAATAATATGGAAAATCGTGACGCCTATCTAATCTTTGGCGTGAAAGATAAAGATAAAACATACAAAATTATTGGAATTAACGAAGATAATAGTAGGAACAGGCTAAATACTGTAGGGGTTGTAAATTTCCTTCGCGATAAAAAGTTTGTTGGTGGCATAAGGCCGATGGCTCGGGTGGAGACAATAGACATTGAAGGAAAAGAGCTAGATATTTTAATAATCGAAAACAGTCGCTATACACCATTTCGACTAAGCCAAGATTTTAAATATAAACCTAAGAAGAGCAATGATAAAGATAATGATAAAGATAAAGATAAAGAAAGAACTGTAAAAGCTAATAATGTATATACGAGAATCCAAGATACTAATACGCCAATAAATAAGACTGCAGACCCAGACAAGGAAGAAAAACTTTGGCGAAAAAGATTTCACATAGATGAATCAGCATACAATAAGGCGATGTACTATCTGGAAAATCCAGAAGATTGGGAAAAGGCCGAGAGAGATTCGAGTGATAGCTATATAGCTACTGACGAACTAAGATATCCCGGCCTGAAATTATGTCGTCCGGCCTGGAATGATAGTTATTACTATAGGTACGCACCTAAATATTCAATTGAATTTACCTCGTATTGCTCCGGTACTAATAATAGGCATTTCTTGTGTTTACTATTTTCTGATCCAACTGGCACTTTAGGGGATGTTATAGTGAAAGCAAGTAACCAGACTGTCTATAAATATTTTTATCTCGATCTCGATGGAGTAAGAGCAAAACTTATCTGTCCTCGTAGTGAGGTTATAGATTTTATTGGTAATCCATTTGATCGGTTATTTACTATGAGTTATGTGGTTAAAGGATCATTTGAATGTATAGTTAATGAGTTCCTTATAGAAAAGTTTCCTATAAAAAAACAAAGCCCTGACAACATCTACCGTTATATAAAACCATGGAAAGACTGTGTTATTCAGTTTGAATCAGAATATGAGAAAGATGAATTTAAAAAATACATAGTGAATAAATACGATAAGGTAATGTATGATCAAGAAACTCAGAATACTTATGATATTTTGTTATCGGAGAGCATATCCTCTATATCCTCGAATTCGCTCAAATATTATAATAGAGTATATAAAGATGCACAAATCTTGATGAAAGAATACAAAACATGGAGAAACAGTCTAAATGCGCATTAAGATCTGTAAGTCTATAGCTATCCAACCTCCACCCCCTGCCGCAATAAAAACTCCCGTGCCTTATCGTCAAGCTGACAATTCACAAACCGCGAGCGTACAGCCAGCTTGCCACTGCCGTAAACGAACTTCGTTTCATCGTCATATTTCATACCGCGAAAATCACAGTTTTCAGCCTTAATAATCGCCGCGGCACTACGAAAATCCACATCGCGAACTGACGAGTTCTTGAAATAAATCGGCTGCCCGTATATATACTGGGCGCCATCAAGCAAGCAATTATCAAACACAAAAAAGCCCATCGCGAACTTATCAAAATCCACATTAGAAAAATCTTCGCTGGTAAACCGCACAATCTCGCCGTCTGGAATAGCGGGGTAGCGCTGGCGCTGGTAAGCGGGAAGGTTGCCCGCGCGGATGGCGGCAGCTATTTTGTGGTTATCAGCTTTCTTCATAGTTCAAGGATAGAGCAGTTTTTTGTTTTATGTCAAGGGCGAGGGTAGGTGTGTGCTAGTGTATATGATTGATAATCTCGCGGTACAAGTCATCAATTATCTGACGGTTTGGGCGCTCTAGTTTCTTTTCAATTGCCGTATAATCTTGATCAAAATAATCAAACATATCATCCCATATAGTTCTTTTACCATCTTGCTCGAAAGTTCGCGCCAACGAGAAACAGATACAACTGAGAGACTCTATAATATCGGCAGAATCAGGTGTATCGTAATATAAATCAATGATTTCTCGTGCTGCAGTGTATTCGTCTCGTTGTTTATACATAGGATTTTTATAGAGGATAAGACATTTTTCAGATCGTGTCCAGAGACTTATCAGTTATTGCTTTTGCCTGGAATGATATTCTGCAATGCAATTCTCTAATTTGCGAGCGATTTCTTCTCGCTTGGAGACCTTTTCGTCGTCAAGATACTGCATTGCTAGGTTGAATATGTGGCCCTCCTGAGAGTTGTCGTCTGATAATGCCGCGTCAAATTGGTCATCTGTTGCAAAATAGCTAATAATATAGCGACTTAATTCGTTCAGGTCCTTAGAGGAATCTATTATTGATTTGAAGTCATTAAACCTTGCTTTCATAAGACTACTCTACAATAAAGATAAATCCATGTCGATATCGCTGAGAGGAGTGTTCATATAGAATAGTTATTTCTTCCAATCAGGGAGGTGAGCATACAGCTTTGTTATGACTCCATCTAACGAGGCGTTCTAGCAAATTTGATAAGGTAATATAGAAAATACGCTTCTGTCGATAAGAGGAAGCTTTTGTAAAATAATTCATACAATCCCTATACAGGCATTACTATAATTAGTAATAAATTGTAGAATATATAAAAATGTTGAATATAAATAATAATTCCAGCGAGGCTTTATCGCACTGTAACGAGGATCTGAGTTCATCGCAAAGTGTATATAAAATTGACACTAAATTTCTTGAGCAAGTTTCATTGGACCCTAGTATAAAAGATCTTGCATCTAATGTAGATAAGTCTGACAGTTTGGTAACTGTTTCTAAAATTTATCACAGACTGTGTAAAACTTTACGTTACGATCAGGCTGCTTTTTTATCTTTGGGCAATGGTGCAAAATTAATACATGAAGTTGATAAACACAGAGACCCTAGATTTATTAGTCAAGTATCTATAGATAGAAACGAGGTAATATGTAATGATTTTTCTGTTATATTCGCCAAACTATCTCTGAGCATGTTCCCTGACATATCATTATCCATAAGAGAAACCCATACAGGAATGTCTAATGGCGTAATGCATACTAGCAGTATTGTTGATGGAGCAGGTATAGGTCGTCTAGAAGCTGATCCTCTTGCTAGTTTTACGAGATCGGATTTTTTGCGCGCTCGTCTTGGGCTGTTACCAATAGGATTAAGAAGTGCAAATGCTTCAATATCCCCAGACGATACATACTACAAATATCATAACTGGAACGACCCCAGTAATCTTGATAAATTATTAGAAATTATTAGAAATTATTCAGGAAGACATACGGTCGTTTGAACTACCTGCTGTAGAAGCTGCGTCTTTTGCTAAGGGTGCTCTCAGAACAGCAATTGGCAGGGTTGGTTATAAAGTTAGAGTCTCCAATTGCGAACATGACAATAACCTAGTTTCAACGTATACGCTAACTGGTTTATCTAACGAAGAAATTTCAAAAATTTCATTAAGCGAAGGCGCATTGAAAAATTTTAATTAACAAGTATCTAATCAAGAAAGGAGCCAACTATGAAAAACGAGTCGCCAATATATAGCTACTATTATCCATTAACAACCAGCTGCGACACACTGCGACAAAGAACATTAGCAAACGGAGGAAATACGCCAACAGATGAAACTGTACTTTGCCAAACCGCTAGGTCTTTATTTGTAGGACATAGCCAGCCAAATATATATTCTTTTGATGGATCGCCTGAGTCTAGCACATGGGATGATATAGAACCAAGGGTTATGCAAGCACAAATAGATTTAGCGCAACAATATGGTGTAGATGGTTTTATATTTGATACTTATGTAGGTGTTAAAGATGGTAAAGTTAGCAAAGAAAAAGACGTTATCAATGGATTTCTAAAATGTAGTTTAGGTAGAACTGCGTATGCTTGCATGATGATATTCGGAAGTCCAAGGTCTATCTTGCCAGTTCTTCCATATTTTGAAGAACCCGATAGATACTATGACCGAACACCACAAACTGTAGAAACAATGGTTGATTATCTCGCTGATAATCACTGGGACAACCCAAATTACATCAATATTCTTGACCGGCCGTACGTAAGTGTTTTCACTTCTGACATGAGAAAATATAGCAATAATAACAAAGATATGTCGCATGCTGATATGATAAATTATATGAAAGAATATAGCTGGAGGAAATACAGGATAGAGCCGTATTTGGCAACAGTTTGTCTTAGGGCTACTTATGCGCTAGATCATCTTGCTGCTGGTGCCGACTCTATGACCGGTTACGGATTTCTACCCGACTTTACAGAATCAATGCGGCGACCTATCCAGAATTATAGAGAGCAAGTTATCAAGAGAGTTGAGGAGTGGGATACAATTCAAGAGCAAATAGATAAGCCGTATATTCCTCCCGTCGTGGTCGGATGGGATGCGTCTCCTCGTGGAAGTATTCCTGAAGGTAGGCATTTTAGAGATGTTCAAGGAATGTATCCCTTTACTCCTATCGTAACTGATAGTAATGCTATAGATTTTGGCGATATGCTTTGTCAGCAAAAACGATTTATTATGAACAACACGCCCCAGGAGGAAAGGTATACTCCTATCACGGCCTGGAATGAGATAACTGAAGGTGCAGCTCTGTTGCCAAAAATATTACCAGACGGATCAGTAGATGATAGTTATTTAGCAAAAATAAGGGAGCTAAGAGATGAGTATCGATTCTAATTGTCTTTTGTCAACTATAAATGACCAAACTATTGGTTTACAAACGCCACTGTCAGGTGCAGAAAAATCAATCCGTACCGGCGCGCGGGCAATTTTATTTGATAATAATAACCGTATTGCTCTAGTATACGAACACAAATACAATCATTATAAACTGCCTGGAGGTAATGTAGAAGTAGGCGAGAGCTTAGAACAGACTGTTCGCCGTGAAATTAAGGAAGAAGTTGGAGCAAATATTACAGACATCCACTATTTGGGTGTTGTCCAATCATATTTGTCGGCATATAACGAGGATTGTAACCAGCATTATTTTACCGCACATGTTTATGGAACGATTGGTAAAAGTGCTTGGATTGACGAAGAAGAGCTACATGGCTGCTCAATTGTTTGGTGTGATAATCTCCAGCAAGCTATTGAACTAGTTCAATCAGGCACATCTAAAGAATACGTGCATTTGTTTGAGCGAGCTAGGGAGTTAGCAGGATTAAAAGCAGCGATAAGTAAAAATAAATGATTCTAACCTACGCAAACACAACCACCAACAAACATAAATTCGCTAATACACAAAGAGCACTGACTTAACAAATAAATCAAGAAAACATGGATAAATGAGCCAGTTTTATATCATGGCTCAGAATAGAACGATCACTCGTAGTCGTAGTGTTCCGTCATGTTACCGTCGAGGTCAACGGAGATGTACTTGTGTTCTCCGGAGGCCTTGTCGATGAAGAGGAAGTTGGATCATTATCAATCGCTGAAAATATTACAAAAAACGCATAATGCGAGATATTTGGTTGTAAGTGAGGGCGTAGAATAAGCTAGACACCTAAATAATCAATAACATCAACATAATAAGGATCTGCATTATTTGGGATGGCTGTATTCAGTAGTTCTTCTCGCGTCATCCAGCAGTAATTTTTATGTTCCCAACTTAGTTTGACTGGAATGTCTATCTCGTCTATATTCGCTTCAAAAAGTATGTGTTTTACGTTTTTGTACTGTTTAGCAAATAACTCTTCTAGACTATTTGACTGAACATGTACGCCGGTTTCTTCCCATATCTCGCGAGCAGTTGCCTCTTTGTATGATTCATTAGGTTCAACCTCTCCGCCGGGAAAATCCAAATGTCCGGGAAACAGCAGATGCGAATCTCCTCTGTACAACAGTAAATATGCGCCAGCACGATTCTTGATGAGAGCTTTTGATACTGTTTTAGTCACATTTTGATTGTAGAGTAGAGGGTAGCGTTTGGTTAATAATAAAACCGTCAGTGAGTCAAATAGTTTTAATCTGCTTTGTTGCTGAATCTTTTATAGTGATTCGCGTTGCTTGCAAAACCTTAGTCAAATTCTCTACACTAGCGATTTTCCTCCAGCCAGCAGAGCCTAAGATGGCGCCAAATTCCCTAAGTATGCGATCCTCGTCTGGGGCGGCATGCGGATTGGCAGAATAAGAAGCTAGTGATAGATAATTCGCAAAACGTTGTAGAACTTCTGGCATAGTGATCGTTTCTAGAGTGTGTTTAACGCTTGCGGCGATTTCCTCTATTTTTGTTGCCGGCAGTATGTGAGAATTGACCAAAAATATACTAACTACTGTCGTTGAATTTGCGCTATCTTTGACAGATTCATCAGTAAAGTAAGTACCGAACTCTTGGCAAATTTTTTGCCCGATTGATAAATTCAAAAAGCGCACCAATTCGCGCCATAATATACGCAGTTCAATCGATTGGTCGCTAAACTGCAATTGTAACTTAATTTTACGCGGCTGGGCGGCTGGCTGATCGGTAGTATACATCAGATCAAGCAACTTTTTATCTCCGTGCACATCTTTTGGCAACAATTCAACCGAATCTAAATCTTGCCAAGGCTGGTCATCAAGCAATCTCAATTCGCCGATTATCGTATCGACATCACCAATAAAAATCGCCTCTGGCTCTTCGGCGATAATCTGTGATAAAGCTCGTGAAATCGGCAAGTAAAAAGGAGCTTTGCCAAAATCAGTCTTCATCATAGCTAACTCTTGAAGTAATTTTGCTGACGTTTTGGCGTAACATTCCGCAGAGATAATTATCACACCAGAATCGTAAGTAGCACCATTGAGCGCGTAATCCAACAGTTTGTATTGCCAGTGGCGGTAAAGGTAATCGGCGACCGTGGTAACAAACAAATGCTCGTAAAGATGAGCGAGCTGTGTGCAGGGGTGGTGTTTGACGAGGGTGAAATGCTTCATACGGTGATTTTACACTATTTCAAGGATTATTTTATCTAGTAAATTAGCAATTGTTTTTTCTTTTGCTAATTTCTGCCAAGTTTTCTCACCAACTACGATGCCAGTCTCTGAAATATACATGTCAATATTTGGGGTATCCATTTTTCCATCGCCGTATGAAAAGGATTTAATGCGGCGAGAAATGCGCGCTAGAGCTGCTTTTTCTAGCATTTTTCCGATAACTTCATGGTATATGTCTCGTAGTTTGGCTCTGTCTGCTAAATCGCTAAGTGCGCCAAATTCGCAAATACAAGACATATTTTTATTAATTCGTTCAGCATGTTCACTAAGATTATAATATCCCAAACGAACATTGGCTATGTCGGATACTGTACCATGAATGGCAAAAGCCAGATAATAAAATAAAGCTAACAGCATCATGTCGCTATTTAGCGGTTGTTTAAGGGCGCAAGAGATGTGGCTAATCGACGTAATAGGATCGTCGGTCTCGTACAGGAATTTGTGTTCGGCAAGCGGACTAATAATAAGTGGCTGGTCGATTTTTTCAATTGGTTGCCAATCGTTTTTGTTTAATTTAGCTATGTTATATTGGAGTTTATCAAGATTATTGCAAATAATCGTACAATCATTTCCTGCGGCGATTTGACTCATGGCTAAGTTCAAAGATTCGTTATCTGTAAGTGCTTGAAGTTGCCGCAAATCATGCGCCAGATTAACTGCTTCTTCCGTATATAAATCAATATCAATAGTGATAAATCCTGTACCCGAATAGTGCGTACCAAGCGCGAAATAATCAATTTGCCGTAATAATCCAAATTGTTGCATAATCTGCTTTAATTTGGTCATCGCTAGATGCTCATAGATATGCGCCTCAATGGGCGAAGCAGCTTGTTTACAGATAAGGATTCGTTGCATGTCGTCTATATATTATCAAATAAAATATGGACAGTTTATCGACTTGTCCGGGTCAGAATGGCTAGCACCACTTGCAATTATCGCTACGACCGTGGTAGTTACGACCCTTAGTGTCGTGCTCCCTACGGTTGGTACCCTTGCGGTCTCTCCGCAGGTTACCACTGCGTTGGATGGCGTTGTTCTGTATCGTAATACACTTGGAACAGAAGCAATACTTGCGCTTTAGTCCAGTGTCGGGACACTTACTGCCACGTGCCATAATAACTCCTTCTGGAGTCGGGCGGAGAATTGTAGCTCTCCGCAAATTGGAGTGTCTCAAACCCAATGGCTTTGGGCGAAACACTGACCTCTGCAACTGCAAAGGCTGAATAGCAGTATATCAATACTAGAGCCCGAAATCAAGCGATTTTACGAAAATCACCGTCAATTCCGCCACGATACAACCGCACAAATACAAAATCAGCCGACTTTTCGCCTTTCCGCCCCATCCATGCTACACTAAAAGCACAATCAGCATCGCGGCTTGTGCGGTGGCGATGGCTGTAATCCGAAAGGAGGTGGGGTGGTGATGTAACTCGCAGAAAGATAATTCGTTAAGCGGTGTTTTGATAGCCTCCAGATTCCAATTTACCGACCAGTACGCATGCTTTTTAAGAGGTAACATCTGCTCGGCGAAAACCAACGTGGTACTTTTCGAAAAGTACCATGGTAGTTTAGAAAAAGTACCGTGGTAGTCTCAAAGCTCTACTACAATGTGTTGATTAATCAACGGAAAGGATAGTCAAATGACATTGAAATATAAAGCCGTTAAGATGAAAAATCCAGCCAAACCAGCCGATCCGCCAAAGTATTATGCCCGTGAATCGGAAGCTGGCCGCATCGACTTGCCCGAGCTCTCCGATAATATTGCTCGCCATTCTACCACTGTTAGCAAGACGGATATCCAGGCGGTTTTGACGATTTTGGGCGAGGAATTGGCATCGCTGCTCGCCAAAGGCCACAGCGTGCACCTGGGCGAGCTCGGTTATTTCCACGTTACGCTCAAATCCAAAGGCGTCCTTGAGGAAAAAGACGTCAATCCTAGTATCATTGAAGAGGCCAAAGTCCGCTTTATCGCAGGCAGCGTCCTCAAAAAAGAACTGAAAAACACCAAATTCGAAAAGGACGCCGAACCAAAGAAAGACACCCCAGCGCCAAAGCCAGGGGCGTAAATAGCCGTAAAACGCCAAAACCGTCCTGCTAGTGCGGGGCGGTTTTGGGTATGGTAAAGTTATATCAGAGGGAGTATTATCTAATTATTATGTCGTACTACACACCAGCACAAATTCCCAAAATACCAACAGGTTACTCAAGAAAGCCGAAGATATTTATATCATTTAATTATACTTATGACTGTGGCTATCGTTATATGATGAGTGCCTGGGGTGCCAATCCATATTTTGACTTCACTTATGACGATCGCACTCCAAGTGAAATTAAGACTAATAGTGTCGGTAGAGTAAAGGCTGTATTAACGACAAAAATTCGAGAATCTTCGGCGGTTGTAGTTATTGTTGGTAAGCATGCTAACGAGCTTCATCCAGATGCTTGCTTGATCGGATATCGAAATTGGCAAAATTACGAAATAGCTAAGGCTAAAGAATTAGGCAAAAAGCTTATAGCTGTTCAAATCAATAAAGATTTTGGCTATCCAGATGAGTTAAGAGGAGTGAATGCCAAAAGAATATACTCATTTAATCCAAGAGACATTTTTGAGGCTGTAAGAAATTCCTAATATGGCTACTGACATAGATATATTGTACGATCACTATAAAGTTAGCAACAGTATGCTTCAGAGTACACACAAGGATCGCGAAAAGTTTTTTCGTTTATTGTTTATATTTGAAGTAGTTAATATTATTTTTCTACGTCAACCATTAGAATTTGCAAAGATAATCCAGGACTCTTTAAATCTTTCTCAAAATATTAAAATTGAATCAACCAGTTTTCTGATTACGTCGTTGCAAATAGTCGTATCTGTTGCAATAACGTATTTATTGATTCGCTATTTTCAAACCAATATACAGATAGAAAGACAGTACTCCTATATAGGTAAATTAGAAAGCGAGCTAACTAATAAGGCAGGTGCTAATATTTTTTGTAGAGAAAGCACTGAATATAGTAGGGGGTATCCATTCATATTAAACGTTATTGATATCTTTTATAAATTTATTATTCCTCTAGTGCTGTTATTTTTGCATTTAATAAAGATATATTTTTGTCTAGCGGGGATTCCTCAAGGCTTTGGTGTAGTTTCATTCATAGAAATTATCATTGACACGTTTCTTATATTTCTAATTATTCCCTATATTTTCTATCTTATGAAAAACTATAATTAATAGTCACTAGTAGCATGTAGCGGAAGCTGCTTAAAGCTAAATCCCTCATTTCACATTCCCTTCACATACCCTTGCTACACTGGCATAGAACCAAGAAAGGAGATCTATGTCATTTGTACAACGTGCCTGGTTGTATATCACCAGGAAAAAACTCAAAACGCTGATTTTGCTGGCGATTTTGCTGTGTATGTCGACGATTATGCTGAGTGGATTTGCCATCAAGCATTCGACCGACGCGGCGGCGCAGTCGCTAGACAAAACGCTCAAGGCCGGCTTTACGCTGGGCAATAATCCGCGCACCAATCCGGGAACAGCCCGCGGTTCAGGAACGGTGTCGAACAAAGACATCGACGCGGTCAAGAATCTGGAGGGCGTGACGGATTATGTCAAGCGCCAGAACGCCACGGTCGATTTTATCAATACCAAGCTAGTGCCACTACCGAGCGGCGGCAGCGGCTATGACGCCGAGAAAGACAAACAGTTTGGCAACGCCGCGACCATCATCGGCGTTAATAAATCTGAGTCCGAGAAAAAGTTCCGGGCCGAGTCGCTCAAGCTCATCGCTGGCCGGCACATCACCGAGAACGATTCACACAAGATCTTGGTGCACGAAGATTTCGCCAAGGCCAACAACCTCAAGCTCGGCAGTAAAATTAAGTTAAAGGCTAACCAGTATGACACCGACAACGAGCATCCATCCAAAGATGAGGTTGAGGTAGAAATCGTCGGTATATTTAACGGCAAAAACCCAAAGCAGGCGACGTACCAGGTGGAGTTGTTCGAGAATTTGTTCTTGACTGACCTCACGACAACTCGCCAGCTGAACGCGTATACAGCGCAAAATGAGATTTATCAGGACGCTACGTTCTTCACCAAGGGCACCAAACAGTTGGATGAGGTGATGGCGCGAGCAAATAAATTGCCGGTCAATTGGCAAAAGTATCAATTGAATAAGAATAGCCAGGAACTGGCTGGCGTGACTGGCGCAGTGAACGGCGTGTATGGCCTGATCGACGGTATGTTGTGGGCGACGGCGCTGGTTAGTGTGGCGGTGATCGGCATGGTGCTGTACTTGTGGATGAACGAGCGCAAGCGCGAAGCGGGCGTGCTCTTGGCGACGGGCGTGCCGCAGTCAAAGATTGTGCTGCAATACATCGCTGAGCTGGTGATGATCGCGGTACTGAGTTTCGGTGCGTCGTACTTTACCGCAGGGCTGATTGCCCAACAAATGGGCGATCACGTGGTGTCGCAGGCAGCGCAGAATGCCACACGTCAAGCGGGCAGTTCCCTCAACGGTGCATCGCTTGGTGCTGACGCTGACTCGGTGACGTCATCGCGCACGCTCGACAAGGTGACGGTTGGTGTGCAGCCGACGGATCTGCTGGCGGTGTGGGGCGCTGGGATGGCGGTGATTATCATTGCGGTGCTCTTGGCCTCTCGACCAATTACCCAGTCAACGCCAAAAGAATTACTAACCGAAGTGGACTAGGGGCGAATGATGACGATTA
>ERZ772874.518-NODE-518-length-20568-cov-3.903183_pt1 | contig 20568 bp, 17 predicted proteins | sample MGYA00580586_ERZ772874 | MGnify/ENA primary metagenome ERZ772874 (study PRJEB29015, sample SAMEA2737952) | human oral metagenome | biome: human oral; feature: human-associated habitat; material: dental | place: China | collected 2154 ... | reverse complement strand
TGCTCACGGCCGCGGCCGGTGCGGCTGTCGTTCTGGCCGCCGAACGCTGGCTGGCCGATCGCCCCGCCCGTCCGGCGGTCATCGAGGTGGGCAACCTCGTCGACGACGCCCCGGCAAGCCAGGAAGACGCGTCCCCCCGCTACATCCAGATGGCACACACCCCGCGTGACGAGGCCTGACCCCGACACGCCCACATTGATTTCCAGGATCCGCCCACACACCCTCTCGCTCGGACCCCGGGTGGCTCCTGTTCCCCGAACACACGCTTTGTCCATGACGGAGAACTGAAATGGCCAAGAAAAATCAGAAGTATCCGAACCGCAACGACCAATTCAACACCTGGAACAACGGCAACCAGGAACAGGATTCCAACGACACCCAGGCTTACGCCGACCAGGGCTTCGACAACGGCTACGGCAATGCCGGTTTCAACCAGGCTGCCTACGGCAACGCCTTCAACCCGCAAGGTTTCAACGCTCAGGGCTTCAATGGCCAGGGCTTCAATGGCCAGGGCTTCAATGCTCAGGGGTTCAACGGCCAGGGGTTCAACGGCCAAGGTTTCAACGCCCAGGGCTTCAATGCTCAAGGTTTCAACGGACAGGGTTTCAACGGTTTCCCGCAGAACGCCAACACGCCCAACGCCAACTTCAATGGCGCCTTCCCCAATGCCACTCAGGCCAACGGTCACAGCGCCTGGCAAAGCCTGGGGCTGTCGGGCCTGTTCGGTGGCAACCGTCAGACCGAACAGTTCATCCTGGGTCTGCTGCTGGGTGGCGCTGCCGCCTACGTGCTGGGTGATCCCGAGAAGCGTGCCAAGCTCATCCGCATGGGCATGAAGCTCTACGCCGGTGTGGCTGGCAGCGTCGAGGAGTTCAAGGAGCAGATCGCCGACCTGAAGGCCGAAGTCGCGGCCGAGCAGGAAAACACCGAGGACTGATCCAGCCCAGGCCCGGCCTGTCCCCCGGGGCAGCCGGTGCCATGACCCGTCGGATGCACCGGTCCAGCCGGTCTTTCGGTTCCCACCACACGCCTTGCCATCCACGCACTCATTGCACGTCATGCCCCTGGAACAACAGCCGGACGCCAAAGGGCGCCCTTCTTCCTCCAACGCCGCAGCCCCCCTGCTGTTCGAGACGCTCGATGTGGCTCACCAGTCGCACGGCCGAGTCCGCTATCGCTACACGCTGCCCAAGGGCTGCGCCAAGCTGGCGCCCCAGGCACTGGAGCGCGTGGTACGTGACCAGCCCGGTGTCACGGGTGTGCGCCTGAACCCGGCAGCACGTTCCATCGCCATCCAGTTCGACGGCAAGAAGACCAGCATCCCCAAGCTGCAGCGCGTGCTCTCGCACATTCCAGCCTCTGTCTGCACCGGCGCCAGCGGCGCCGCCGTTCAGGCCGCCAGCTGCGAGAAGCGCAAGGCCGGCGAGAACGTGCTGTCCACCGGCGGTGACCTGCTGGCCAGCGCGCTGCTGCTGCTGACCACCAACAAGGTGCCCCAGCCGCTGGCAAAACCGGCCACGCTGGCCGTCTCGCTGCCGCTGTACAAGGACGCCATCGAGGATCTGCTCAAGGAAGGGCTCAACAACCACGTGCTGGAAGCGCTGGCCGTGGCCATTTCCACCGCCAGCGGCGACCAGATGGCCGCCAACGCCACGCTCTTCATGCTGGCGCTGGGCGAGTATCTGGAAGAGTCCATTGCACGCCGCTCCGACGACCTGCTCAAGCATCTGCTGCATCCCGATGCCGACACGGTCTGGGTCGAGCGTAACGGCGAGGAGCTGCAGATCGATGCCGCCCAGGTGGTGGTCGGCGACACGGTCATCTGTGCGGCTGGCGCCGTCATTCCTGTCGATGGCACCGTGCTGAGCGGCGAGGCCACCGTCAACGAGGCCAGCATGACCGGCGAGAGCGTGCCGGCGCTGCGCCAGCGGGGCGACAGCGTGCTCTGCGGCACCGTCATTGAGGAAGGCCGCATCCGCATCTACGCCGAGCATGTCGGTACCGGCACGGCCAGTGCCCGCATCGCCAACTACGTCCAGCACGCCCTGCAGGTCAAGAGTGGCACCCAGCTCACCGCTGACCGTCTGGCCGACAAGCTGGTGCCCTGGATCCTGGGCCTGGCCGGCAGCACCTGGCTGGTGTCGCGCAACTGGAAGCGGGCTGCCGCCGTGCTGCAGGCCGACTACGCCTGCGCGCTCAAGCTCTCCACCCCGGTCGCCTTCAAGTCCGCCATGTACACCGCCGGCCGCGACGGCGTGCTGTTCAAGGGCGGCGACGCGCTGGAGCGCCTGTCCCAGGCCGACACCTTCGTCTTCGACAAGACTGGCACCCTCACCACCGGCACCCTGGTCGTCACCGACGTGCTGGCCTTCGACCCCGAGTTCGACCCCACCGACGTGCTCGACCTGGCCGCCTCGGTGGAAGAGCACTACTTCCACCCGCTGGCTCATGCCGTGGTCGAAGCGGCCCGCCGGCACAGCAACCGCCACTTCCCGCACGAGGATGTCGACTTCATCGCCGCCCACGGCGTGGCCAGCGTCATCCAGGGCAAGCGTGTCGTGGTCGGCTCGCGCCACTTCCTCGAAGAGCACGAGTCCATTGACATGGGAGCCCACGAGGAGGACATCGAGCGCCTGCAGGCCGAAGGCAAGACCCCGCTCTACATCGGCCTGGGCGGCAAGCTGCTGGGCATCATCGCCCTGAAGGACAGCTTGCGCACCAACACCGCCGAGACGCTCAAGCGTCTGCGTACCCTGGGTGTCAAGCGCATCCTGATGCTGACGGGCGACCATGAAGTCCGTGCTGCCGAGCTGGCCCGAGAACTGGGCCTGGATGCCTACCATGCCCAGCTGCTGCCCGAAGACAAGGCACGCATCCTGCATGAGCTGACCGAAAGCGGCGCGAAGATCGCCTTCGTGGGTGACGGCATGAACGACGCCCCGGCCCTGGCCGGCGCACACGTCGGCATCGCCATGCAGCGAGGCGCCGACCTGGCACGGCTGACCTCCGACATCGCGCTGCTGGAAGACGACATCGCCCGCGTGGCCGATGCCAAGGCCATTGCCAACCGCACGATGAAGCAGATCGACACCAACTTCAAGCTCATCGTCGGCGCCAATACCGCCATCCTGGCGGGTGCCGCCACCGGCAAGCTCAGCCCCATCGCCACCTCGGTCCTGCACAACGGCAGCACCATCGCCATCCTGCTCAACGCCCTGCGCGGCGGCCTGCAGGCGGTGCCGGGTTCCACACGCAAGGGCAAGAAAGGTACCAAGGCATCGCCCAAGGCCCTGCCTGCCCCCGTAAACCACACCCGGCCCGGCAAGGCGGCAGGCTAACGCCCCTTCCCCGCCTCCGGAAGACAAGCCGGCACAGGTTCATGCCTGTGTCGGTTTTTTTCATGCTTCAAACAGGCTCGGCACTTTCGCGCCCTTACCCTCGAAACATCGCCCCTCCGCCCGGATCCTGGCTGATCTCGCAGACTCAGCCTGAATCTTGCTTTGCCTGGGTCTTGCTTTGCCTGGGTCTTGCTTGATCTCACAAAGCTTGCGGTGCAAAATCATGCCCGCTCGTTGTATCCAAAAATAATAACGGTACTGTCATGCACGCTCAGACCATTCGCACAGATGCCCATCACGCCGAGCTTTTCCGCAGCCCGGCAGAACGGACCCTCTCCCTCCGGCGTTCCTCGCCCCTCCTCCTGGTCAGCGCTGTTGCCTGCGCGTTGGCTGCGCTGGCAGGCCAGCCAGCCCAGGCGGCCGACGACACGCAACAGGCCCCCCTGCTGCCGTCTGCTGACCGAGCCACGCCCGGCACCTTGCCCGAGATCATTGCCACCGACCGTCAGAAGACCGACAGTGGCTTCACCGTCAACAGCGCCAGCGTCGGTCCGCTGGGCAGCCGCAAGCTGCAGGATCTGCCCTATTCGGTCAACGTGATCGACAGCTCGATCATCCGCAACCAGCACGCCGCCAATCTGTACGAGCTGCTGAAGTACATGCCCTCCACGCAGATGGAAGCGCGCGGCGGCATGGAAATCGGCAGGCCGCAATCGCGTGGCATGGAAGGTGATGTGGTGTCCAACAACCGCATGGACGATCTCAACATCAGCGGCACCACCGCCTACCCGATGGAGATGCTGGAGCGCGTGGAGGTCATCAACGGCCTGTCGGGCGCCCTCTATGGCCCTGCCAATCCGGCAGGCAGCTTCAACTTCATTCAGAAGCGCCCCACCGACACGCCGCTGCGTGAACTGACATTCGGCTATCGCAATCGCAGCGCCTTCAAGGTGCATGCCGATCTGGGAGACCGCATCGGGCCCAGTGGCGCCATCGGCTACCGCGTGAACCTGATGAAGGAAAAGGGCACCGGCTACGTGAAGCACAGCGACCTGGATCGCCAGCTGGGCGCCGTTGCACTGGACTTTCACCTGACACCGGCCACAGTGGTGGAACTGAACGGCAGCCGCTACGATTACGACAAGTACGGCTACCCCACCTCGTTCGACTACGAGACCGACAACCAGCTGCCGGGTGCCCCAGCGCCCGGAAGGTGGGCTTCGGCCAGCCCTATTCCGGCGTGGAGCTGCGCGCCACCACGGGTAGCGTACGGGTCAAGCACCAGTTCTCGGAGGACTGGAAGCTGGAAGCCGGCTATGGCCGCCAGATCGCCGATCGCTACATGCGGACTGTCGACCATTCGCTGCTGGACAGCGCCGGCAACTACAGCAGCGCCATCCGCAGCACCATGCCCGGACGCTTCACCGTCAACAGCAATCTGCTGCGCCTGAACGGCAAGCTCACCGTCGCCGGCATCCGCCACGATGTGTTCGTCTCCACGACCGGATACGACTGGAAGATCTACAGCACCACCCGTGGTCAGCGCTACCAGCTGGGCAACGCCAGCCTGTCCAGTCCCGTGCTCTACCCCGAGCCGGCCGGCGTCTCCAGCCGGGTCGGGTCCCGCTACTACGGCAGCAACTACCGGGTGCAGTCGTTCAGCGTGGGCGACACGCTCACCTTCAGCCCGCAGTGGTCAGCCATGCTGGTCGCCAGCCGCGCCAACTTCAAGTCCAACAGCTACAACCGTAGCGGCACCCGCACCGGCGGTCATGACGAGAACGGCTTCAGCGGTGCAGCCAGCATCAGCTACAAGCCGCAGGAGAACCTCACCACCTACCTGGGCTGGGCCGACACGCTGCAGGACGGCGGTGTGGCAGGACAAGACACCGCCAACGAAGGCCAGACCCTGGACCCGATCCGCAGCAAGCAGTACGAGCTGGGTGCACGTTACCAGCTGGCGGGCATGAGCCTGAGCGCCACGCTGTTCGACCTGAAACGTCCGTTCGCCTTTGCGGGCACCGACAACGTCTACCGTGTTCAGGGCCTGCAGCACAACCGGGGGCTGGAACTGTACGCGCAGGGCGACATCGGCGATGACTGGTCGTTGCTGGGCGGCGTGACCTTCCTGAACGCCAAGCTGAAGGACTCGCCCAATGCCAGAACCTCCGGCAAGCGCATGGTGGGCGTGCCCAAGGTGCAGGCCTCGCTGCTGGCCGAATACCGCATGCCGCAGGTCTCTGGTCTGACCCTGGGAGGCAGCCTGCGCCATGTGGGGCGCCGCCAGATCAACACCCCAAACACCGCCAGTTCAAAAGGCTACTACACGCTGGACCTGAGCGCCCGCTACGAGACCCGCCTGATGGGCAAGCAGACCACCTGGCGACTGGGCATCAACAACGTCACCGACCAGAAGTACTGGGCCTCCTTCTTCCCGGGCAGTGTCGATGGCCGCGTTGCCGCCGGTTCCGCCTTCCTGGGAGATCCACGCGAGTTCATTGCCTCGGTCACGATGGCATTCTGAAGCCCATGAAACGACGCAATTTCCTGGCGCTGGCGCCCTGTCTGCTGTCCCCGGTGGCGCATGGACAAGCAGGGGACACACCATCCCGCCCGGAGCCGGGTGCGCCGACAGGCCCTCGGCAGGCGTCGCAACCCGCCACCGGGAAAACACAGGCCCGTCACGCACAACGGTCCTACGCAACCCGCACCATCCGATACACCATCAGCAGCGGCGAGCAGGTCGTCACCGTTCCGGCCACCATCGATCGAATCGCCAGTGCCTGGGAAGCCCAGAACAGTACCGTGGTGCTGCTGGGCTCCGGCCGAAAGCTGGTGGCCACCACGCGCTACGCGCGCAACATGCCCCTGTTCGATCGGCTGGTACCCGGCATCCGGAACATGCCGCTCTCCGGGGAAAACCGCACCCTGAACATGGAAAACCTGGCCATGCAGCAACCCCAGGTACTGTTCGTCCCCATCGAGCCCTCACCTGCCCAGCAGGCCCAGTTGAAGGCCTTGGGCGTGGCCACGCCTCTCTTTGACAGCGACGCCATCCCGGCGTTGCGTCAGCGGGTCAGTGTCACGGCAGAGATCCTGGGAGATGACGCACCGGCACGCGCGCGCCGCTACCACGCCCGTTTCGAGAACAACATCGCCCGTGTTCGCGATGCTCTGGGCGATATCCCGCCGAAGCAGCGTGTCAGCATTTACCACGCCATGGGCGACCTGTTCAGCACCACCAGCCGCCCTTCATTGAACCAGGACTGGATGGATCTAGCCCAGGTCCGCAACGCGGCCGAGAGCTGGGCCTCGGGAAGTAACGGCCGCCTTGCCCCGGCGTCGCTGGAAGACATCATCGCTGCCGACCCCGAACTGATCGTCACCATGCGCACGCAGGAAGCCCGGCAGATTCGTCAGGATCCTCGCTGGCAGACCCTGCGCGCCGTCAGGAACGGTGCATGCCAACCCGCGCGGCCTGTTCTGGTGGTGCCGGGAGACGCCGGAAGTGGCCCTGCAGTTCCTCTGGCTGGCGTGCATCGCCTATCCCGAGAAAACGCGTCACATCGACATGCGTGCCGAGACAAGGGACTTCTACCGCGACTTCTACGGCCTCACGCTCACCGACCGGGAGGTCGATGACATCCTGGTCCCTTCGAGCGGACCCTGAAAGCCATTATTCCAGCACTGGCGTGCGGTCATTCCATGGCTACGCGGCCAACCTGCACCGCGATATCCCCGATAGCCGGAAATCCTGAATGAGGAGTCGACTAGGCCCCAAATGACATCTGCTGCCCACGCCATCCTGTGCGGCGCAGAAAGCCCTCCCAGTCGAGCATGTCCGGGTTCACCTTCCGGCTCCAGTCCAGATCCAGCGATGCATCGAAATAGCCATGTTCGACCGCGTGGCTGACCATGCCCAGCAGTTCCTCCACCAGCAGCGGGTTCTCGGCAAACTGCGGGAAGTACTGCAACAGGCCGCCGCGCGTATAGGCATTGCGGTATTCGGCCTTCACGCCCGTCACCCGCTGGAACGCTTCCACCATCTCGCGCGGCGAGATCATCTCCCCCACCACCGGCATCGTCCTGCCCTGGTAGTGGGCGGGATTCGACAGGATCTCCAGAACGGCAGGCCCAGTGGCCGTCAGCGGATCAACAAAGGGCGCCCCGAAATCCTCCGGCAGGTAGATCGGCATCAGCAGCGTGTCGCCTTCCATCCTTGGCACGTAGTATTCCAGCAGATTGGTGTAGAAGAACGCCAGCATCACGAAGGTATGCGGGACACCCAGACCGCGGATGTGGTCGGCCACCTTTGCCTTGTCGGTGAAATGCGGCGCGTACTTCGTACCGCCCGAGCGCTGCTCGACGTTCTCCAGGGTACTGAACACGATGTGCCCCACGCCTGCTGCCGCTGCCGCATTGGCCAGCTGCTGGCCCAGCATCCGCTCATCGTCGCGCCCCGGCATCGATGGCGGCGTCATCAGGAACGCGCCAGCCGATCCCTCGAACGCCTGCGCCAGCGCATCCGGACTCCGATGGGGATCAACCTCCCACAGTTCTGTACCGGCTTTCTGAAGCTGCAGCGCCTGGGGCGAATCCTTCCTGCGCGTCAGCGCCCGTACCCGGAAACGCCGGCTTTGCATCAGTGAGTTCACCACGCTGCGCCCCTGCTTGCTGGTGGCACCCACCACCGTGATCAGCGGCTTTTCGTTTCTATCCATGTCCGATTCTCCATTCACGCGCCTCTCGGCCGAAGTGGCCCCACGGCGACCAAGGCCACGATAGGGAGAAATGGGCCATAACAGAAATGAATTCTTGCGATACCTGTCATCGCTGATGGCGATAACATGCCGCTGTCACGACTCGTTCCGTGCAGGCCTCGGCCCCCTCTCCGACAGGTTCCATCCTCCAGACGGCAACGGTTCCCATCCCTCAGGAGCGACAGGTCCCATCCTTCAGGCAGCCCATCACTGCAAGCAGCGGACTCACGGAATGGCCCATTTCTGGGGACCAGAATCTGCCCGAACGCCCTGATTGCAGCCCAGGTTGCGCCTCCTCCTGAACCATGAACGCCCCTGACTCCGGACCACGTCCACTTCACGGCATCCTGCGCCGTATCGACCTGAATCTGCTCGTCACGCTCGACACCCTGCTGCGAGAACGGCATGTCACCCGCACCGCCCAGGTCCTGAACCTGGCACAGCCCACCGTCAGCATGCAGCTGGCGCGCCTGCGTGAGCTGCTGGATGATCCTCTTCTGCTACCCGGCCCGCAAGGCATGCAGCCCACGGCGCGCGCCGAGCAACTGCGCATCCCGCTGCACGATGCGCTGCATGCCCTGGGTCAGGCTGTTGCTCCTCCCGAGCCCTTCAACCCCGCCACGGCACACCACACCTGGCGACTCGTCGCCACCGACTACACGTTGATGACGGTCCTCCAACCCATCCTGCCCCGGCTTCGAGAGCAGGCACCTGGCATGCGCCTGGCCATCCACCAGCTCTCGCCCCCGCTCCTGTCGCAGCGCGCTCGGCAGGATGACTTCGATCTGGCTTTCCACATCACAGCCGAAGCGCCGCCTCACCTGAGACGCCGCAGCCTTTTCCATGAACGCTACGTGCTGGCCGCCCGTGCGGGGCACCCGGTCCTGAAGCGGCGGCCCACGCTGGCCAAGTTCTGTCGTCTGGAACATGCCATCGTCTCACCCGATGGGGGAGGCTTTCAGGGCGCCACCGACCGGGCACTGGCTGCGGTCGGCCTTCAGCGCAACGTCGTGCTGTCGGTACCCCACTTCCTGTCGCTGCTGCATGTGCTGGCCAGCACTGACCTGGTTGCCATGGTGCCGGAACGCCTGGCGGGCAACCATCCGGGTGTCGGGATGGTGTCTGCCCCCCTCGAGATTCCCGGCTTCGAGATGCTGATGCTCTGGCCGGAACGTCTGCACCGCGACCCGGCCCACCAGTGGCTGCGCTCGCAGGTGAGTGAACGATTCCGGGATGATGCCTCTGCTTGAGGTGTGATCCAGCCCTTCAGTTCCCGTGACTGGTCTGCTGCACCATTCGCCTGACCAGCATCTCCGCGTGTGCCTCAGCCAGGGCCGCCGATTCCTTCAGGCGCGCATCATCGAACTCATCATCTTCCACAGCGGCGCCCGTCATGCGCGGGCGTCGGCATTGTCCCCACTCAATTCCAGTCCACACTATCAACATGGTTACAACTCCCTACTGACAGTATCGTTAATAGCCCTCATTCTTAGAAAGCATATACAATCCGTCACGTTCCGTAAGACGGCGTCTGGTTTTCTTTCCATGGTCAGCACCTTGCTGCCCTTCCTGCAACCAGGCGTAGCCCCCCGGCTTCCGTGTCTCAGGAACGCGCCACCAGACGGCGTGCGGCCCAGGGCACCATCCCATCGTGCACGCCACCGTAGGGCGGCTCTCTGTGTGATTCCCTCGATGATGTCTTGTTCCCTTCGTATATCGGAGAACTTTAATGAGAAAGTCTTCTATTGATATTCGCACCAGTACCCGTCTGAAAGGCACGGCGCTTGCCGTTGCCCTGGCCGCACTGTCGTTCAGTGTCGGCGTGCAGGCCCGCGGCCTCACCCACCCGGTCGATCCGGACTATACCGGCCGCGTTTCGGTGACGGGCGTTGCCTATCCGGGCGAGACCGTGGACGTGACCGGCAGCGGCTTCAAGCCGGGCCAGCAGGTTCAGCTGCTGAGCGATGGCGCCACCATCACCACGCAGGCCATCCTGAGTGTCGACGCCGAAGGCCGCATTGCCGGTCAGGTGGAGATTCCGCCCGAGTCGCCGGTGGGCATCCACCCCGTGGTGGTACAGACGGTGAATCCGGGCTATGCCGAGATTCTGGATTTCAAGATCTCGCCCAAGCTGCCGTTCACGGGCGTCAACGCCTACCATATCTCCCGCGCGCCGCTGAACCCCGGTCTGTACCAGGGCGCCTACAGTGCCCGCAGTCACGCCGTGTACGTGACCTCGGCCGTGGGTCGTGCGCCCGTCAAGCAGTCCAGCCTGATGAAGGTCAACCCCAGCTCGCTGGCCATCGAGCACCAGGTCACGCCACCGGCCGATTCGACCGGCAAGCAGCTGGAAGCGGTCTACGGCATTGCCGTGGATGACACCGCCGGCACCGTCTGGACGGGCAACACGCGCACGGGCGCCGTGGCCGTCTACAAGCAGGACGACCTGTCGCTGGTCAAGCAGTTCCCGGACAAGCTGGCACCGCACAACCACGGGGTTCTGGTTGACGGTCCGCGCCATCGTGCCTATGTGGCCGCCCACGGCAAGAACTACGTGAGCGTGTTCGACACCCAGACGCTGGAACACAAGGTCAACCTCACGCTGGAGTCGCCGACCCGCACCAAGACCCCGCCGGCTCCGCTGGGCTTTGCACTGGATCAGGACGGTGGCAAGCTGTTCGTGGTGGCCACGACCGACCAGATCTACGTGATCGACGAGCCCACCGAACAGATCGAGAAGGTCTACAACCTGAAAGGGGCCAAGGGCGCCATCAGCATCGCCTATGCGCCGGAGGAGAAGCTGCTGTTCGTCGTCTCGCAGAGCACCGACAACCTGCAGATCCTGGACGCCACCGATGGCAAGCTGAAAGCTGACGTGAAGGTCGGCGCCGGCCCGCTGGCCGTCGTCTGGGAGCCGGTGCGCAAGCTCGCCTACGTGGCCAACCGCGGCAGTGACTCGGTGGCCGTGGTGGATGTGAACGGCAACCTGGTGGCCAACCTGCCCGGTGGTTCGTATGCCAACCACGTCTTCACCGATGGCAAGGGCACGGTGTGGGGCGTGAACAAGGCTCGCGGTCAGAACGATCCGCAAGGCGATCACATCAGCCGTTACGCCGCCAAGTGATCTGACCCGTTTCCGGCTACCCCGTGGGTGGCCGGATATCGGGTTCACGATGAAGCGCTGCCGCTGGATGACTCATCCGGCGGCAGCGCTTCTTTTTGCAGGCTGCGGCGTCAGTCCCGGATGGACAGTTGCGTCTGCGCCGGCATGGCGGTCACGCCGCCGGCAGCCTGCGAGATGCTCAGCTGCCGTACCGGCAGATCAGCTGCGCTGCGGACATGGAACTTGCGGTCAGCCCCCAGCGTCACCTCGATGGTGCCAGCGGTGGCGATGTAGCTGGTTTCCTGTCGGGTGGTGGTGTCACGCACGGCCACCCGCACCACGGCCAGACGCGCCTGGCGACCGGCATTCCGGAAGCGGTTTGCGTCGGTGGTGATCTGGTAGGTACCAGCAGTGCGGCCCGTGAACTCCACCCGCAGGAGGCTGTCCAGCGTCTCGGTGGCCACCGGCGTGCCACTTGTCGTGCTGGTGGAAGCCGACCCCGCGGCACCATTCACCGGTGTGGCCGGCGGAATCCGCCCATGGATCTCGAGCGTCGATTCGACGTGGTCATTCACGTCCACCGTCGATTGTTCGGACTGGCCGCTGCGCTGGAAGATGCGCCCCGCCAGCTGCCAGTAACCGGAGGCATTCGGTGCAACGTTGTTGCCCGTGCTGCCGGTATTGGCCGAAGGCGCCTGCGCCGTCTGATCGCCCGGATGGATGTCGCTGCCACCGCCGCAGGCCGCAAGCAGCACGGCCAGCGAAGCCGATGCAAGAATCATTGAAACCGGACGCATGCGCACCATGATCGCTCCTTCAGGAAAGGGGCCGATCATAAGCGCGCACGGCGTGCGCCGGCGTGACATTGTGCCGCGCCAGGCACGCCATTCCGCCCGGCGGCACCAGCGCACCGGACGGACGGGCCATCAGGCCTGCATCAGAAGCTGATGCGTGCCACGCTTTCCTTGTCGGTCATCGGCTTTTCCTTGGGCAGCTTCACCGTCACATAGACCGTGCCGGTCTTCGGGTTCAGCGCGAAGCTGTTCGGGTACGTGGGCAGATCGATGGTCCTGATCTCCTTGCCGGTGCGCGGATCCAGGACCGAGATGTTGCCCGAGACGCGGTTGCTCACGTACAGGCGATTGCGCGGTGCATCCAGCAGCATGGCCACCGGCTGCGTGCCCGCCTTGATGTTCTGCAGCACCTTGCCGCTGGACGGATCCAGGGCCAGCACCTGGTTGCCCTGGGTGCGCGTCTGATAATTGAGGCCACCCCGCTCCTTGCGAACCACGTCCAGGCGGTCGAAGCCCTGATCCACGGCCAGCAGGCGCTTGTTGTCGCGGTCCACCACCAGGTTCAGGAGCTGGTCACCCTGCACCTCGAAGCGGTCGGTAATGGCCAGCGTGCCGATGTCCACGACAAAGAGCTGTCCCATCAGGTTGGAGACATACAGCTTGCCGGCGTCCGAATCCATCGAGATGCCGGTGGCGCCAAAGTTGAAGCCCGGGATGGTGCGCTCGACCGTCAGCGTGTCCAGGTTGACCACCTGCAGCTTGCTGTCGTGATAGGACATGGCAGGCAGGTACAGCCGGTTGTTGGCCTTGTCCACGACGATCTCGCGGTATTCGATCTTCTCGGGCTTGCCCTGGGCGTCCAGCACCGGTGGCATGGTCACCGAAGACGCGACCTGACCGCTGGTGGTGTCGAAGACCATCAGCGTGCCGCCACGAGTGTCCACGATGTAGAGGCGATGCGCCTCGTCATCCAGCGCCAGGCCATAGCCGGGCTTGGGCAGCTCGATTTCCGCCTTCACGGCCAGCGTCTCGGGGTCCAGCTTGAAGAGCTTCGGCTTCACGCCGGAAGCCGGATCCTTGGGGGTACCCGCCGAGACGGCATAGACCACGTCCTCGCTGGGCGAATAGGCCACTTCATAGAGCGCCGGCGCCACGTCCTGGCGAACGACCTGGGCCTGGCCCGTGGCCGATTTGACCATGTTCATGGCTGAATGGCCGGCATCCTGCGTGGCAGCGCAGCCTGCCAGCGCCGCCGCAACAGCCAGCGCCAGGAAGGAAGAGGTACGGAAAGACTTGGGGAAGGATTTCATGGACAGGTCTCCTGTTTATGTAGCAAAGGGGTTGGGTCTGGCACCGGGAAAATGCCAGCTGCACACTGGCCGGGCTTCAACCTCCCGGGCCTGGAGAAACCGGAAAGATCCCTCTCCGGCTTCTGGTCCGGACTGCCCGTGATCCTGCAGGCAGCCCGACCTCATGTTGTCCCGGCCTCATGCCGGGCAGATGGAATCAATACTTGATCCGGGCCACGCTCTCGTTGGTGCCGCCTGCGGCATCACGGGCATTCTTGATCGTCACGTACACCTCACCCGTCTTCGGGTTCAGCGCCAGGCTGTTGGGGTGCCGCTGCAGGTCCACGGACTTGAGCAGATGGCCGGTGCGGGCATCAATGATAGAGACATTGCCCGAATCACGGTTGGACACGTAGAGGCGGTTGCGCTCGGCATCCAGCAGCAAGGCCACCGGCTGCGTGCCGACAGCGATGTTGCGAGTGACCTGCCCGTTGGCCGGGTCGATGGCCACCACCTGGTTGCCCTTGCCGCGCGGCGTGTAGGCAATGCCGTCCTGCTGGCGCTTCTCGTCCAGACGGGCCATGCCCTGATCCACGGCCAGCACCTGGCCGGCCGCACGGTCCACCGCCAGGTTCAGCAGCTGGTCGGCGGCCACCTCGAACTTCTGCGTGACGGCCAGCGTGCCGGTATCCACCACGAAGAGCTGACCAACCAGGTTGGACACGTACAGCTTGCCGGCTGTCTCATCCAGCGCAATGCCGGTGGTTCCGAAGCCCAGGCCCGGCACCACCTTCTGCACCTTCAGCGTATGGGCATCAACCACCTTCAGCACCCCGTCGCTGCCTGCCTCCAGGCTCATGCCCGGCAGATACAGACGGTTGTGCGTGTGGTCCAGCACCACCTCGCGGTACTTGTACATGCCATCCTTGTCCTCACCGGCGGCCTTGGCGGTCCTGTCGGTCCGGGAGGCCTTTGCAGCCCTGGCTGCCTGGGAGGCCTTGGCAGGTTTCTGGCCGGGAACGGCATCCGGCGCTTCATTCAGCGCCACCGTGCCCACCACGGTGTCATGGGCCACGTCCACCACCGTCAGCGAGCCGGCGCGGGTATCGGTGATGTACAAACGGTGTGCGGCATCATCCAGCACCAGTCCGAAGCCGTTCGTGGACAGGGGAATCTCGCCCTTCACGTCCAGCGTCTTCGGATCAAGGCGCAGTACCTTGGAAGCAGGCGCATCCGGCCCGAAACCACCGGCCGACACCACGTAGACCACGTCCTGGCTGGGCGAGTAGGCCACTTCATACAGCGCCGGCGCCACCGCCTGGCGGGTGACCTGTGCCTGGCCTGCCAGCGACTTGACACTGCTGACGGCGGACTGGGCGGCATCCTGCGTGGCAGCGCAGCCCGAGAGCGCGGCGGCAACGGCCAGCGCAACCATGGAAGAAACCCGGAATGCCTTCATGAAAGAACCCTCTGGTGAAAGACAGGGAAAGGGACAGTGACGAATTCTCGAATGATAGAACGTGAGCGAATGGGAATCCAATGCAATACCATGCCCGAGGGCAGGTTTGTGCGTCCTCAGGCCCCCACTTCACGCATGCAGGCCGCCATCCGCGACACCGCCTCATCCGTCAGGTGCGTGACGTTGATCCGCGTCCAGGCCCGGAAATCCTGCGACACGGCAAAGGCCGAGCCCGGCAGCAGCAGGATCCCTTGACGGGCCAGTGCGGCGATGAAGGCCGACAGATCCTCCAGCTGCGGATGCCGGATCCACAGGAACATGCCCCCGTCAGGCTGCGTGGCGCACTGCCAGCCCAGCGCGGCCAGCCGTCGCTGGGCCTGTTTCTGGTGCTTCAGCATGCGGCGCTGCAGCTCCCGCATGTGCCGTGCATAGGATCCGTCCACCAGGATGGTGTTGACGAAGCGTTCGCAGAAGCCTGGTACCGCCACCGTGGTCATCAGCTTCAGCTCGGTCAGCCGGCCGATGATCTCCGGGCTGGCCACGACATGGCCGATGCGCAGTGACGCCGACAGCGACTTGGAGAAGCTGCCGATGTAGATGCCATGCTCCAGCCCCGACAGCTCCACCAGTGTCTGGCGGCGCTCGGGATGGAAGTCCCCATAGACATCGTCCTCCACTACCAGAAAGCCGTGCTCGGCAGCCCGCTTCATCACCCCGAAAGCCGTGCGCGCCGACAGCGTGCCTCCGGTGGGATTGTGAAAGGTGCTGTTGCAGATGAAGAGCCGGCAGGGCTGCCCATCCTTCAGCGCCTCATCCAGCGCCTTCAGGTCCGGCCCGTCGGCGTTGCGCCGCACCCCCACGGGCGCGCCCCCGGCCAGCCTCACCAGACGCACCAGGGAACCGTTGCAGGGCTCGTCCACCAGCACCCGGTCGCCCGGACGCACCAGAAGGCGGATCACCAGATCCAGCGCCTGGGTGGCCCCCACCGTCGTCAGAAGCTGTTCGGGCGGCACGTCGATGCGCGTGGTGCGGCGCAGATGCACCGCCAGCTGATGTCGCAGCGGCACATGCCCCTGGATGTCTCCATAATCCGTCAGCGTCCGCTGCCCCATCCGCGCCGTCTTGCGCACGCCCGCCGCCAAGGCCTCGGTGTCCCGCCATTCGGACGGCAGCCAGCCACAGCCCAGCTTCAGATATTCCGGCCCCGCCTGCAGCAACCGGAACAGGACCGTCTGCCCGGCTGGCGCGGTGTCCTCCGATACGGAGGACCTGTCCGGCGGTGTGACAGGCAGACCTTTCGCCGGGGGCGACACGAAGTACCCGCGCCCATGCTGCACCTCCAGCAGCCCCTCGCTGACCAGCTGCGCGTAGGCGCTGGCCACGGCATGCAGGCTGACCTGCTCGCGCCGCGCCATCTGCCGCAGTGACGGCAGCCGCTCGCCGCTGGCCCACTGGCCATCGGCCAGACGCTGGCGGATCTGATCGACGAATGCCATGGCCTGCTCCTTCGGGCAAGAAAGCGCTGATTCTGCCACCGGGCTCAGACACTTGCCGCATTCGGAACCCGACAAAGGACGCCGCTCATGGCCAGGCCTGTTCGGGTGGGAAAGCCCGGCATCCGTGGCTGTACCGGCATCGGCACCCGCAGACGCGGCACGACTGTCCGCGACTGTCCGGGCACTTTGCTGCAACTGTTTGGCAAACAGATGACGACTGTCTGACGAAATCCTGGAGAGCTGCCAGTAGCATCCTCATCCATCAGGGACGTCAGATCTGATCGGCGCGGTTTCGCGGTCAGCCCGACTTATGGGGTCCGCCCGTGTCCGTGGTCAGCCCGTCGTCGACCGCACGTCCCATCGAGAAGCTTTCATCCTGCACACCTCATGTCCGATCGCCTGCCCGCCCGCACGTGGCTGTACTTCATCGCCCAGTCCGTCAACCTGACCACGGCCGTGATGGCCGTCACCATCGCCGCCCTGGTGGGCGCCGTGGTGGCCCCGCAGCCGTGGATGGCCACCCTGCCCTATGGGGGCCAGTTCCTGGTGGTGATGCTGGCCACGCTGCCGGTGGCGCGACTGATGCGCCGCCATGGCCGCAAGCGCATCTTCCTGGCAGCGACGCTGCCACTGGCTCTGGCCGGCATCACCGGCTACCTGGCCGTGCAGGACCACTCGTTCTGGCTGCTGATCGTCTCCCATGCCCTGCTGGGGCTATACATCGCCGTGGCCAACTTCTCGCGCTTTGCCGCCACGGACGGCCTGTCCACCTCACTGAAGCCCCGCGCCATGTCTCTGGTCATCGCCGGCGGCGTGGTGGCCGCCTTCACTGGCCCCAGCCTGGTCAACAGCCTGAGAGAATGGGCGGGCATCCAGGACTTTGCCCTCTGCTACGCCGCCTTTGCCGGGCTGGCCGTGCTGCACGCGCTCACCATCCTGCCCATACGCACCCGGGACGACGATACCCGCCAGCCTGGCCCTTCAGGTACCCAGCCCCATGCTGCCGTACCTCACCCAGCCGCCGCCAGCGCCTGGCAGCTGGTGCTGCACGACCGGCCGCTGGTGGCCGCCATGCTCTCGGCCGCCGTCGGCTACGGACTGATGAACCTGCTGATGATCCAGTCCTCCATGAACATGACCCAGCTGTGCATGGCCTTTTCGGACGTGAACCGCGCCATCCAGTGGCACGTGCTGGCCATGTTCCTGCCCTCGTTCGTCACGGGCTCCATCATCCAGCGCATGGGCACCCACGCCGTGATCGTGGCCGGCTTCATCCTCATCGGCATCAGCGCAGCCTTAAACATGGGCAACGACGGCTACGCCATGCTCAGCACCTCGCTGATCCTGCTGGGCCTGGGCTGGAACTTCACCTACATCGGCGGCAGCGCCATGCTGAACGAGCGGCTGGACCAGCTGCGGGCGCAGCCGACTCCCCCTGCCTCGGCCACGGATTCACCGTCCGCCACCAGAGACACTCCCCAGGCCGCCCACCGACCGGATCCGACCGTCGAGGTCCAGGGCATCAACGACCTGGGCATTGCCGTGATGGCCACCCTGGGCGCCTTCCTGCCCGCCCCGCTGATGAGCTGGCCCGGCTGGGCCGGCAGCAACCTGCTGGGCGGTGGCGCCAGCGTGCTGCTGATCGGGTTGGTGGTGGCGGTGTGGCGGCGGCGGGCGATGATCGGGCCAGGGAAAGTCTGAGCAAGCCTCGATCCGAGACAATCGGGAATCAGGGTCAGACAGCGGGCGCAGAGGAACGAGGCGGCATGCAAAGAACGACACGCTCCCGCCGGATGATCTCCCGAAAGGTATCATTGGCCACCGACCAGTCCACGACATCCACCTTCCAAGGCAGATCGGATTCGGAGAACTCGCTGCTAAGCGCCGCTCTCGTATCCAGCGGCAGCGGCGCCTGGGTGATGATGGCCAGATCCAGGTCTGAATAGGGTTTGGCGCGCCGCCGGGCCCTGGATCCGAACGCCCAGACTTCATGACCGGGCACGTGGCGTTGCAGGATGTCATGAACGATATCCCACTGCCCGGGCGAGATGTCGATATCCGGCGTGTCCTGCGGGCTCATGAGCGTGAGGTGCCTGACTGCGCTTCGGCCAGCCGTCTTGCCAGGTGGGATGCTTCCTCCAGAAAGCGGGGGATGCCTGCCACCACGTCCAGTGCCACTTCCTCGCTGTAGGTATGGCTGGTCCTGGCCCGCATGTCCCGATAAGTCCGCCAGTCCGGCCAGCTTCCCAGCAGTAGGTCCTGCTCGTTGGCGGTGCGGATCAGGTCCTGGAAGCTCATCCGGTCGATCTCCTGGGGAGAGGCGGAGGTGGCCTCCAGGAAGCGCTTCAGGGTCTTGTGGCTGATTTCGTAGGTGAACTCGAAGCGCTGGATCAGGCCGTCGCGGATCTGCTCGTCATGGATGTCCTGCCGATAACGGGTCAGGCCCGCGTCCAGGCGGGCGACGGCCTTCTGCAGGAAGGAAAGGTCGACGGATCGTTCGCTCATGCCGCTCGGGGCCTCCCTGATGGTTCATCCGGCTTCAGCAGATGCCGATAGCCCCTTCACTCCCACTCGATCGTCGCCGGCGGCTTGCTGCTCACGTCGTAGGTGACGCGGTTGATGCCGCGGACTTCGTTGATGATGCGGCTGCTGGTCTTCTTCAGGAGGCTGTAGGGCAGCTCGGCCCAGTCGGCGGTCATGAAGTCGCTGGTCTGGACGGCGCGCAGGGCCACGACGTAGTCGTAGGTGCGGCCGTCGCCCATGACGCCGACGCTCTTGACGGGCAGGAAGACGGTGAAGGCCTGGCTGGTGAGGTCGTACCAGCTCTTGCCGCTGTGGGGTTCGATGGTGGAGCGCAGTTCCTCGATGAAGATGGCGTCGGCTTGGCGCAGCAGGTCGGCGTATTCCTTCTTCACTTCGCCCAGGATGCGCACGCCCAGGCCTGGCCCCGGGAAGGGGTGGCGGTAGACCATGTCGGGTGGCAGGCCCAGGGCAACGCCCAGTTCGCGCACTTCGTCCTTGAAGAGGTCGCGCAGGGGCTCCAGCAGTTTCAGGCCCAGCTGTTCGGGCAGGCCGCCGACGTTGTGGTGACTCTTGATGACGACGGCCTTCTTGCTCTTGGCGCCGCCGGACTCGATGACGTCGGGGTAGATGGTGCCCTGGGCCAGGAAGGTGGCGCCCTTGTGACCGGCGCCGCTGGCCTTGAGCTTCTCGGCTTCGGCCTTGAAGACGTCGACGAACAGGCGGCCGATGATCTTGCGTTTCTGCTCGGGGTCGGAGACGCCGGCCAGGGCATCCAGGAAGAGCTGGCTGGCATCGACGCGCACGACCTTGGCGTGCAGCTTGCCGGCGAACATGTCCATGACCATGTCGCCTTCGTTCAGCCGCAGAAGGCCATGATCGACGAAGACGCAGGTGAGCTGGTCGCCGATAGCGCGATGGATGAGGGCGGCAGCAACGCTGGAATCGACGCCACCGGACAGGCCCAGGATGACTTCCTCGTCGCCCACCTGTTCGCGGATGGCGGCCACGGCTTCCTCGATGTGGTCACGCATGACCCAGTCGGGACGGACGCCGCAGATGTCGAGCACGAAGCGCTCAAGCATGGCCCTGCCCTGCACGGTATGGGTGACTTCGGGGTGGAATTGCACCCCATAGAAGTGGCGCTCCTCGTCGGCCATGCCGGCGATGGGGCAGCTGGGGGTACTGGCCATCAGCTTGAAGCCTTCGGGCAGGGTCGTGACCTTGTCGCCGTGGCTCATCCACACCTTCAGCATGCCGTGGCCTTCGGGGGTGTGGAAGTCCTGGATGCCGTCCAGCAACCGGGTATGGCCGCGGGCACGGACTTCGGCGTAGCCGAATTCCCGGGTGTTGCTGCCTTCCACCTGCCCGCCCAGCTGCATGGCCATGGTCTGCATGCCATAACAGATGCCCAGCACGGGCACGCCCAGCTGGAAGACGGCGGCAGGGGCGCGGTCATCCACTTCATAGACGCTGGCATGGCTGCCGGAAAGGATGATGCCCTTCAACTGGCCGTCGGCGGCGTATTGCCGGACCCAGTCGCTGCTGACGTCGCAGGGATGGACTTCGCAGTAGACGTGGGCTTCGCGGATGCGCCGCGCGATGAGCTGAGTGACTTGCGAGCCGAAATCCAGGATCAGGATCTTCTGATGGTTCATGGCGCGTGACAGAGGGATTGTGACCCGCCCGGGCCGGGCGTGTCCGGAAACGAAACAGGCTGCCGACCAGGCGGCAGCCTGTGTGGGGCGGCAACGATCACTCGACGTGATAGTTGGGCGCTTCCTTGACGATCTGCACGTCATGCACGTG
>ERZ772874.517-NODE-517-length-20610-cov-14.641693_pt1 | contig 20610 bp, 20 predicted proteins | sample MGYA00580586_ERZ772874 | MGnify/ENA primary metagenome ERZ772874 (study PRJEB29015, sample SAMEA2737952) | human oral metagenome | biome: human oral; feature: human-associated habitat; material: dental | place: China | collected 2154 ... | reverse complement strand
AGAGTAAGAGAGAAGCTTTTCCAGAATCTCTTTGTTGGTCAAATGCATACGAAAAATCGGGCGATAAAAGCGTTTATCGCTGAGTTTCCGGCTATCTTGTTGGAGCAGTTTCCAGTAGCGTTTGAGTGCCTTGTATTCGTGCGATTTTCGATCCAACTGATTCATGATTTGAACACGAACACGCCTCATAGCACGGCTAAGATGTTGCACAATGTGAAAGCGATCGAGGACGATTTTAGCGCATGGAAAAAGTTGTTTAGCCAAGTCATAGTAGGGACTAAACATGTCCATTGTAATGACCTTGACGCAACTTCTCACCTGTCTAGAATAGCGCAGAAAGTAATTGCGAATCGTTGCTTGTGTCCGTCCGTCTAGGATAGCTAGGATCTTATTTGAGTCAAAATCCTGTGCAATAAAGCTCATCTCTATCTGTCGATTGAAACAGTCAGGGAAGTGACTGTTTCCACATCCCAGTTCATGTGTTCTGGAAGCCAGTTGATGATATGCTTTTTAACATTAATATTAGAAAACAATATGACATATTATACAATAGGTATCGGTGAAATTGCAGAACATCAGATTTAGTATATTTTCTAGTTAATGTTCAACATATAAAAAAGAGAGAACCTAGGTTCTCTCTCAATGCTAAAATTGACCATTCACTTTAGTTGATAATAAGTTATTTTGCTTTATAGCTTTCTATATCTGGGAGTTCAATCTTTAACAGGGATTGAGATTTCTATTAGATTATTAGCGTAAATAGTTCGGATTGCAGATGAGTCAATCATTTTAGAATCAATTTTTCTTTTTAAAAAGAATTCTCTAATTTTTTCAATTTCTTGTTCTCGTATAGCACGGTGTGTATTTGAAATCAGTATTTCATAGTGAAGAGGAGCTTGTGTGAAAACAACATCACTGTTTCCTGCTGAATAGACCTCTACTAGTGTCGCGTCTGTGCTTTCCAGCTGGCTTTTCACAAGTTCGGCGTGACTATTTGTTGTATTAATAAGCTTCATGCGATTTCCTCCTACATTGTATCTGCTAGTATTATAACATCTTTTTGGAAAATTGTGAACGATTCCCTTTAGGCTTTATGGATGCTTTTCCATTTTTCAATTCCCCATTTATGACTGCCACGTTTAACTTTTTTGATTGCTTCTTCGATTGGATACCAAGCTAGATTGTTGAAATCTTCAACAGGTTTTTGTATCGCAGTGAAGGAAATTGTTTCGTAGATGTAGGCTGGATTATAAAAATGGGTGTCTCTGTGTCGGGAATAGAAGTATTCATCTGCTTGGCCAAGATATTCTCCAATTTGAGCTGTGAAGCCCAGTTCTTCGATTAATTCTCGTTTGAGAGCTGTTAGGTGATCTTCGCCATCCTCAATTTTACCACCTGGAAGGAACCAAGCTCCATTCGGTGCCTGAACTAGAATAATTTTTTCTTTATTCTCATCGGGAATAACAGCATAGACTCCGTAACGGGTCACATATTCTACATTTTCTTCTTTTAATCCAAAGGTTGGGAGTGTCATGATTTTTCCTCATTCTCTAGTAAGTTTACTATTATCATAAAGGACTGAAGAGCCTCTGTCAAGACTTTACTAGTATTTTTTTGATTTCTTGATAAGAAAATAGAGTGAAAGTTCCAGTAAAATCTATTTTGAAGTTTTCATAGAGCAGTTAGATACTATTCTCTTATCTTGTTGGAAATATATTTGAAGTTACAAGATATTAATAATAAGAAAATTACCCCCAAATGACAAAAATTTTGTCTAGTAGTCGCTGCTTGTTATTTAAATTCAGATGGGTGGACAAGCACAAAGTGTAGGCACTAGATTGACAAGAAACTTGTTTAGCATCGGGAATTATAGACTATTTTACATCTCAGACAATATGCAGGAGTTTAAAACGAATGCTGCAAAGGTGACGATTGGACTTTGCCTTTGTGTAAATAAGTAGTTTCCTAGAAATATTACATCTATTCTATTATAAAGAAACCCAACCTAGTTTAAATCCTAAGTTGGGTTTCTTTTCTTATATTTTATTGTTCGGTTTCATCTGTTGTCGGTTTGCTGGGTTCATCAGTAGGATTTTCAGTTTTCTTAGTTGATTTGATGAGGATCTTGCCGTTGCTGGTCATGACCGCCTTGAGATTTTTTTCACTTGGATTTTCCAGATAGAAGTCAGTAATGGCGTCTTCGATATGGTCCTGGATGGTGCGGCGCAGTGGGCGAGCACCCATTTTCGGATCGTAGCCCAGATCCACCAGTTTTTCCTTGACTTTTTCGGTGACTTCTAGATGAATGTCATTGCTAGCCAAGCGTTGATTGACATCATCCAGCATGAGATTGACGATTTGCAGCAGATTGTCCTTACTGAGTGCCTTAAATTCGATAATGCCGTCAAAGCGGTTCATAAACTCAGGACTGAAGAAGTTGCCCAGTTCCCCCAGAACGGAGTTGGTTCGGCCTTCACGCGCTGCCCCAAAGCCAACACTGGCTTCAGCTTTGCCCGTTCCGGCATTGGATGTCATGATGATAATCGTATCCTTGAAGCTGACAGTCCGGCCTTGACCATCAGTCAGGCGGCCATCATCTAGAACCTGCAGGAACATGTGCATGACATCGGGATGTGCCTTTTCTACCTCATCCAGCAGAATGAGCGAATACGGATTGCGGCGGACGCGTTCTGTCAGCTGGCCAGCTTCGTCATAGCCGACATAGCCCGGAGGGGCACCGACCAGCTTGGCCACGCTGTGTTTTTCCATGTACTCACTCATATCAAAGCGAATCATGCTGTCAGCAGAGCCAAAGAGCTCGATAGCCAATTGCTTAGACAGCTCAGTCTTACCGACACCAGTTGGTCCAACAAAGAGGAAGCTGCCGATTGGGCGATTAGGACTTCCTAGTCCGACCCGGTTCCGGCGGATGGCCTTGGCAATCTTATCCACAGCATCGTCTTGGCCGATGACATGAGCCTTTAAGTCGCTGGCAAGATTGACTAGTTGAGACTGTTCCTTTTCTTTGAGGTCGCCGACTGGAATATTGGTCTTTTGCTCTACGATGTGCTCAATGGTTTTCTCGCTGATAATCGGAGTATCCTTGTCTAGCACGCTTGTCTGCTGGAGTTCCTTGTACTTGGCAATCTGGTCGCGGAAGTAAGCTGCTTTTTCAAAGTCTTCGTCGCGGGTTGCCTGAGCCTTGAGGTTTTCGGCCTCAATCAGACGTTGGTCAATGACCTTGGGATCAACGAAGTTTAGGGTCAGATTCATCTTTGATCCAGCCTCATCCAATAGGTCAATAGCCTTGTCTGGCAGGAAGCGATCTTGGATGTAGCGGTTGGAGAGAAGCGCCGCGGCTTCAATGGCCGCATCTGTATACTTGACGTGATGGTAATCTTCGTATTTTTTCTGAATCCCTTTGAGGATGGTAATGGTTTCCTCTACCGTCGGCTCGTCTACCTTGACGGGCTGCATGCGGCGCTCCAGTGCTGCGTCTTTCTCGATGATACGGTATTCATTGAGGGTAGTCGCTCCGACCATTTGGAGTTCTCCGCGAGCCAGCGCTGGTTTGAGGATGTTCCCAGCGTCCATATTGCCATCGCCAGCAGAGCCTGCTCCGACAATTTCATGGATTTCATCAATGAAGAGAATGACATCCTGACGAGAACGAATCTCATCTATGAGCTTTTGCATCCGTTCTTCAAATTGGCCACGGATTCCAGTCCCCTGTACTAGGCTGACAACGTCTAGGCGAATGACTTCCTTGCCTTGGAGTTTATGAGGCACATCACCATCAACAATCTTCTGGGCAAGGCCTTCGACCACAGCTGTTTTTCCGACTCCGGGCTCTCCAATGAGGACAGGATTGTTCTTGGTGCGGCGGTTGAGGATTTCGATGACACGGACAATCTCTTCATCACGTCCGATAACAGGATCTATCTCGCCTCGGCGAGCCAACTCGGTCACGTTGATACCAAACTCTTCTAGAAGTCCTTTGGTTTTTTGCGGAGCTTGCTGACGTTGACCACCTCCACGGCTGGACCCACCATAACCACCGCCTCCATAACCTCCTCCTGATTGAGTTGGCGGGATATTTGGATTTGGTTCTTGCGGTTGTTGGAAATTACCAAGGCTATTAAAGAAATCATCAATAGGGTCAATTCCTTGGTTGTTAGCCTGAGCGAGTCCTCGAAAAAGACTATTGTTAGGGTCTGTCTTCATGATTTGATAGCAGTTTTGACAGAGATCAATCTGCTGTTTGTTTCCATTTACATTTGTATAGAGATGAATGGTTGATTCATTGATTTTACAGTTTTGACAAAGCATGTTCTACCTCTTTCTATAGGAAGCGAAATTGCCTATTTTTAAATGGTCAAAAATAGTCAAAGTTTTTATAATTTCATTATATCAGTATTTTAAAACATTGCAAGAATTAAGTATAAAATCCTAGCTGAGACTGAAGAATTTGCAAGAATTTTGGCGAAAAAATAAGAAAAAGATGCCCTTTTACTGGTATTTCAGTTTCTTTTTGTGGTAAAATAGGAAAGAACCAAGTAAATAGGAGAAATAAAATGGAATCACATTTAGTTAGAATCATCAATCGCTTGGAAGCTATGGCCAAAGATGGTGGAAATTTAAAACGTAATTTTGAGCGTGAAGGAGTTGTTGTCGCAGAAGTAGCTTACAGCTACGACGAAGAAAACGGTCCAGTCTTTACCCTGCGTGATGTTGCAGCGCGTGAGACCTACACTTTCGATAGCATCGACTTGATTGCAATGGAAATTTATGAATTATTGTACTAAAAAAGCAGAGACCTGCTTTTTTATTTTATCCTAAAAGATAGCTGGTTATTTTTATAAGTTTCTATAAGAAAAATGTATAAGTGCGGCTGGGAGATTTTTGGTATAATGGATAGGATACTGAAAAAGAAATGAGAAGGTAATGACTAGAATTATTGATGGGAAAGCTTTAGCGGAAAAACTTCAAGCTAAATTAGCAGAAAAAACAGCGAAACTCAAAGAAGAAACAGGGCAGGTTCCTGGCTTGGTAGTTATTTTGGTTGGGGAAAATCCAGCCAGTCAAATCTACGTGCGTAATAAGGAGCGCTCGGCTTTAGCTGCTGACTTTCGGAGTAAGGTAGATCGTCTACCGGAAGAGACCAGTCAAGAAGAGTTGTTGAGCTTGATTGAAACTTATAATCAAAATCCTGACTGGCATGGGATTTTAGTTCAACTGCCTTTACCTGATCATATTGATGATGAAGCTGTGCTGCTGGCTATTGATCCAGACAAGGATGTTGATGGCTTCCATCCCCTTAATATGGGCAAACTATGGAGCGGCCATCCTGTTATGATTCCGGCTACTCCTGCAGGTATTATGGAGATGTTTCATGAATATGGCGTTGAACTGGAAGGCAAGCGAGTGGTCGTCATCGGGCGGAGTAATATTGTCGGTAAGCCCATGGCTCAGTTGCTTTTAGCTAAGAATGCGACGGTAACACTGACACATTCGAGGACCCACAATCTAGCTAAGACTGCTAAGCAGGCGGACATTTTAGTTGTGGCTATTGGACGAGGACATTTTGTAACTAAGGACTTTGTCAAGGAGGGGGCTGTTGTCATCGACGTCGGTATGAACCGAGATGAGAATGGCAAGCTGATTGGCGATGTTAAGTTTGATGAAGTAGCTGAAATAGCCAGTCTGATTACCCCTGTACCTGGAGGTGTTGGCCCGATGACTATTACTATGCTGATGGAGCAGACTTATCAAGCCTTTGTCAGAAGTTTAGAGAACTAGTAGCTGTTGAAGCAGTTTGTAAGAGATACAGGCTGCTTTTTGCATGGGAAAAATTGAGAAACAATGGATTTCGGTACAGAGAAGTATTTGGGGTTAGTAATGAGGGGCGATTATGTAGCATTAGCGGGTTTTGAGTATGAATTAGAACTTGATAGAGCAATCAACTGCCTTTTGTTATTTTTCAAAACATGGTATAATGAAGTATTAGGATTCTAGGAGGATGTGTCATGCGGTGTCCCAAATGTGGTGGAAGTAAGTCAAGTGTAGTTGATAGCCGACAGGCAGAAGATGGAAATACTATTCGTCGTCGTCGTGAGTGCGAAGAATGTCAGCACCGCTTTACGACCTATGAGCGTGTCGAAGAGAGAACCTTGGTAGTTGTCAAAAAAGATGGGACACGTGAACAGTTTTCGCGAGATAAAATTTTTAATGGCATTATTCGATCTGCTCAAAAACGCCCTGTTTCCAGCGATGAAATTGAAGCAATTGTAAATCGAATTGAACAAAAGGTCCGAAGCCAAAGTGATAATGAAATTCATAGCGAGTATATTGGTTCTCTCGTCATGGATGAATTGGCAGAATTAGACGAAATCACATATGTGCGTTTTGCCAGTGTTTATCGCAGTTTCAAGGATGTCGGCGAGCTGGAAAGTCTATTGAAGCAGATTACTAAGGGATCCAAAAAGAAAAAGGAAAAATAAATGAAACCAAACAGTCATTTTTCTTTCTTACGAAATAATCGGATTCATCAGGACGTGGGAAACTTTACTAGGCTATATTTGCCGATTGTTGGCAGAGATGCGGCGACCCTGTATTTCTATCTGCTTGCCTTTTGGGATAATGGGCAAAAGGATCATCTCTTTGGGCATATTCTCAATCATCTGGATTTTGGCATGGATGTTTTAGAAAATGCTTTAGAGCGTCTAGCGGCTATGGAGCTCCTAGCTCTTTATCAGAAGGAAGAGCATTATTACATTCGCCTTTTTGCCCCTCTAGCAGCGGATGATTTTTTTCAGCATAACGTCTATACGAAACTCTTGGAGAAAAAAATTGGTGAAGCAGCAACAGATGCCTTGAAACCTAGCAGGGCTGAGGGACAGAAGCTTGAAAAACCATTTGTGCAGGTCTTTGGTTTGGAAGCTGAGCGTCTTGATTTCTCTCGAAAAATGAAAGATTTTGATTTAGGAAATTTCAAACAGCGAATGGCTCAGGAAAATTTACGTTTTGCAGATGAAAAGGAAGATCTCTTAGAACTTTTTGCCATTGCCGAGCAAAAGAAGTGGACATGGTATGAAACCTATCTTTTGGCCAGAGAAACTGCTATTTCTCAGGTTATTTCAACCAAACGTATGCGACAGAAACTGAATCAGAAGCCGGTTGACGGTAAATTTAGTCAGCAGGAACAGTCCATCATTAGAGAGGCCAAACGTCAAACACCGCTGATTTTTTTAGCCGAAATTAAGAAAACCCGTCAGGCAGCGATTACTCGGGCTGAGCGAAAACTCTTACAAGATATGGCAGAACTAGGCCTTTTGGATGAAGTGATTAACCTCGTCCTACTTCTAACCTTTAACAAGGTTGATTCGGCCAATCTGAACGAAAAATACGCCTTAAAAGTGGCCAATGATTTTGCTTATCAAAAGGTGACTTCTGCTGAGGAAGCTGTTCTAAAAATTCGCGAGAGACACCAGCAAACTGTTGGTAACCAGGCTGAACCGAAGCGCAAGTCCAGCAATATACCTGAATGGAGCAATCCTGATTATAAAAATGAAACCAGCCTAGAAAAACAAGCAGAGCTGGAAGAGCAGAAACGCAGACTATTAGCCAAATTGGAAGGAGGCGGTGAGTAAATGGAAAAAGTCGGACAGGCGATGCCTCACATGAATAAGGTTAGGCAGTTTGATTACCAAGAACTGGTCAAGCAAATTCTGGCAGATCCGGACATAGCTGCCTTTATTCAGCAAGAGCAGTTATCGCAGGCTGAAATCCAACGCAGTATTTCCAAATTTAACCAGTATATTACTGAACGCAATCGTTTTTTGCTCAAGGATGAAGCCTATATTGCCAAGGGTTATAAACCCATTTTGATTAAAAATGAAGGCTATGCAGATGTGTCTTATGAGGAAACTCCTGAGTTGATTGAGCAGGAGCGTCAGGAAGCTATTCGTGGTCGTCTAAATTTGATTAATCTGCCGGCCAGTCTTAAGGAAGCCAGTTTGGCTCAGGTTGACTTGGATGATATAGGTCGCTATCAAGCTTTTGAACTCTTGACTAATTTTGTAGCGGATTATCCAAACTACCAAAAGGCTATCTATCTTTATGGAGATTTTGGTGTTGGTAAAAGCTATATGATGGCGGCTCTGGCTCATGATTTGTCAGAAAAACGGGGCGTATCTACTACTCTGCTACACTATCCTAGCTTTGTTTTGGACGTCAAAAACGCCATTAGTTCTGGTCAAGTCAAAGAAAAAATTGACGATGTCAAAGTGGCTCAGGTCTTGATTCTGGATGATATTGGAGCTGAACAGTCCAGCCCTTGGATGCGGGATGAGATTCTGCAAGTTATTCTCCAGCATCGTATGCAGGAAAATCTGCCAACTTTCTTTACTTCTAATTTTAGTTTTGTGGATTTAGAGCGACATTTTGCTACATCAAGAAATGGTGATGAGACTTGGCAGGCCAAGCGGGTCATGGAAAGAATTCGCTATCTGGCTCAGGAGGTTCGCCTAGAAGGAGAAAATCGTAGATGAATGAAACAATTGATTTAATGTTATCCCACACCTCTGTTCGTCGTTTTACGGAGGAGCAGATTTCAGATGAAGAGTTGAAAATGATTATCAATGCTGGACGGGCAGCTTCTAGTTGGAAGAATTTTCAATCTTATTCCATCATTGTGATACGCAGTCAGGAGAAAAAAGAGGCTCTTTTTGAGCTAGTGCCCCAGAAAGCTATCCTTCAGGCTTCAGCCTTTCTGCTTTTTGTCGGTGACCTTAATCGAGCAGAAAAAGGCGTTCGGTTACATACAGAAGATTTTTACTCAGAGGGCATAGAAAACCTTCTCATAACTTCTGTTGACGCAGCCTTGGTGGGTCAAAATACCCTTTTGGCTGCTGAGAGCATGGGCTATGGTGGTGTCATTATCGGTTTAGCCCGCTATGTTTCTAAAGAAATAGCAGAGCTGTTAAAGCTGCCAGATTACACCTATCCAGTCTTTGGCATGGCTTTGGGAAAACCCAATCAGAACCATGCAGTTAAACCGCGTCTGCCTTATGAAGCTGTTGTTTTTGAAGAAAGTTACCAAGAGCAGGAAGAATCTGTCATTGAGGTCTATGACCGTGTTCAGGCTGATTATGCTGGCGAGAGAGTTCAGGATACCTGGAGTCAGCGTCTAGCGGCTCAATTTGGTCAAAAGCCTAATTTGGCCAGTCAAGATATCTTGAAAGAGAAGAAATTATTAAACTAGAATAAGAGAGGTAAGTAATGGCTTTACCAACTATTGCCATTGTAGGCCGTCCCAATGTCGGCAAGTCAACACTCTTCAACCGGATTGCTGGTGAGCGAATTTCCATCGTTGAAGATGTCGAAGGAGTCACCCGAGACCGGATTTATGCGACGGCAGATTGGCTTAATCGTAAGTTTAGTATCATTGATACGGGTGGAATTGACGATGTTGATGCACCTTTTATGGAGCAAATCAAGCACCAAGCTGAGATTGCTATGGACGAAGCAGATGTTATCGTTTTTGTTGTATCTGGCAAGGAAGGCATCACGGATGCGGATGAGTATGTGGCTCGTATGCTGTATAAAACCCATAAGCCGGTCATTTTAGCGGTCAATAAGGTGGATAATCCCGAGATGCGCAATGAAATCTATGATTTCTATGCTTTGGGCTTGGGCGACCCTTTCCCAGTCTCTTCTGTCCATGGGATTGGTACAGGGGATATTCTGGATGCGATCGTTGAAAATCTTCCTCACGAGGAAGTGGTTGAAAATCCTGATATGATTAAGTTTAGCTTGATTGGCCGTCCCAATGTCGGTAAGTCTAGCTTGATCAATGCCATCTTGGGTGAAGACCGGGTCATTGCCAGTCCAGTGGCTGGTACTACGCGCGATGCTATTGATACGGTCTTTACAGACAGTGAAGGTCAGGAATTTACCATGATTGATACGGCGGGTATGCGTAAGTCAGGCAAGGTCTATGAAAATACAGAGAAATACTCTGTTATGCGTGCTATGCGGGCGATTGACCGCTCAGATGTTGTTCTGATGGTGCTCAATGCCGAGGAAGGAATCCGTGAGTACGACAAGCGAATCGCTGGTTTTGCTCACGAAGCTGGGAAAGGTCTAATTATTGTAGTCAACAAGTGGGATACGCTGGAAAAAGACAACCATACTATGAAAGACTGGGAAGAAGATATCCGCGACCAGTTCCAATACTTGTCCTATGCGCCGATTATCTTTGTCTCTGCTCTGACCAAGCAGCGCCTGCATAAGCTGCCAGACATGATCAAACAGATTAGTCAGAGCCAGAATACCCGTATTCCGTCAGCGGTGCTCAATGATGTTATCATGGATGCTATTGCCATCAATCCAACGCCGACCGACAAGGGCAAGCGCCTCAAGATTTTTTATGCGACTCAGGTTGCGACCAAGCCGCCGACCTTTGTCATCTTTGTCAACGAAGAAGAGCTCATGCACTTCTCTTACCTGCGTTTCTTGGAAAATCAAATCCGCAAGGCCTTTGTCTTTGAAGGAACCCCGATTCACTTGATTGCAAGGAAGCGGAAGTAGGAGCTTTAAGCGAATCGAGTCTGAGTTTTTTTAGGTGGGATCTAGTTTCACCAGCTAGTAAATCCAGATAGAAATGACTTATATCTAGATTAGTTGCTGCCAGCGATGAAATAAAATATTTTGAAGCAGAGGGATGTTCAAAGGAGAAGTCTTTTAGGACGTATATAAAACCTACTTGGATGCTTCCTCTCCTTATCGGAAAAGCCAGATTGAACTGTGTGAAAAAAGAACGAGTAGTACCAGTCTTTAAGTGGATATGCGCAATCTTATCAAGCTTGGTATCCGCTTCTACCAAAGTCTGAGGTGGAGTATCACATATCCAAAAAGTAAATGAGTGATTAGACATAGGCATTCTCTACATAAAGAAAGCAAGTTGATGCTTGCTTTTTCTTATTGTGTTCAAAATATGGTACAATAAAAGGATAAACGTTAGGTGGTAATTATGGCTAAATTAATTCCTGGTAAAATTCGAACAGAAGGAATTGCTCTCTGTGATAGCAAAAAGGTTGAAATTCTTGAAGTCAAGGATTCCTTTTTGTACACGCGCGTGGATCAATACAATCTACGCTATAGTCTAGATGATGATGCAGTTTTCTGCTCCTGTGATTTTTTTCAAAAGAAAAAGTATTGTGTCCATCTGGCTGCCTTAGAATATTTTCTGAAAAATGATACAGCTGGCAAAGACCTGCTAGAAAAGATGGAAGAAAAGGAGTCATCCAGTCAGGAAACCCAGAAGTTAGTCTCTTTTGGCAGTCTTTTTTTGGATAAGATTTTGCCAGATAAATCCGGGCAGCAAATCTGCTATGAGCTATCGGCGACCGGTCAGGAAGATACTTACACAGGACAATTCTTATGGAGTCTGCGGATCAGTCGACTGCCAGATGAGCGTTCTTATGTGGTACGTGATATTTTGTCCTTTTTGAGAACCTTGGACAAGGGCGGCCATTATCAGATTGGAAAGAGTTATTATGAGCCCATCCGCATAGAGAATTTTGATGAGGCCAGTCAAGATTTGCTAGAATTCTTACGGGGCTTGGCAGCGGATTATAAGGGGCAGGATTCTTCGCTAGTCTTTCCCAATGCAGGGCGGCACCTCTATTTTCCAGCCAGTCTTTTTGAAGAAGGTGTGACTCGCTTGATGAATCTCACGTCATTTCGTTTGGAATATAGCTTCTATGATTATTCGGAGGTATTTTTTCAGGACTTGCATGAAGAGGCGGAGATTTATCAGTTTGAGGTGCAAGAGCGTGAAAACTATTTTGAGCTACTGATATCAGAAAAGAATTATAAGATTCTCTATGGGGGTCAATTTATCTTTCATAATCAGACATTCTATCAACTGACGGCTCAGCAGACGAAATTAATCAAGGCTTTACAGGAACTGCCGATTGAGCAGGAACGAGTAAAGCGCCTGCAGTTTGATGTGTCTGAGCAGTCCAAACTGGCAGTGAGTTTGGTCGAGTTTAAAAAGATTGGCCGTGTGACAGCGCCTGAGCGCCTGCTCATTCATGACTTTACCGTGGATTTCGAATTTAATTTGGGGGCGGACAAGCAAGTATTACTGGCTCTTGTTTTTGATTATGGCAGTCAGACCGTAACCAGTCGTGAGGAACTAAGAAACCTGCCTTTCGCTAGCAATTTTGAGCGAGAACAGCAGATTTTTAAAGAAATGCTGGAGGCGGGTTTTGCAGATGAGTTTATCAGCCAGCGTCCGCCTTTGCGACCAGAAGAAATTTACCGTTTCTTCTCCGTTTTGATTCCGCGTTTTAGAGCACTGGGCAATGTCCACCTGTCAGATAAGTTGCAAGCCTTGTCCTACACAGAACCTCCGAGAGTTTCCGTCGGTATGAACGGTGGTCTCTTGGATATTGGCTTTGATTTTACTGGTATTGATCAGTCTGAAGTGGATGATGTTCTAGATTCGCTGATGAGTCAAAAGGATTACTTTATCAGCAAGACGGGTCAGGTTCTGATTTTTGATGAGAATAGTAAGCGAATCAGCCAGACCTTGCAACAATTGCGAAGCAAACATTCTAAAAATGGGGTCATCCAAACGCATAGTTTGGCTGCCTATCAACTCTCTGAATTGTTCAAAGATCAGGCGAGAGTTGACTTGTCGCAGGATTTTCGCCAGCTAGCTTATGATTTGACCCACCCTGAGGATTTTCCTCTGCCTAAGCTAAAGGTTCAGGCAGAGCTTCGAGATTATCAAGAAACGGGTGTGAAATGGCTATCCATGCTGAATAAATATGGATTCGGCGGTATTCTAGCCGATGACATGGGCTTGGGGAAGACCCTTCAGACCATTTCTTTCTTGGCTGCTCATTTGACCAAGTCTAAGAAAGTCTTGATATTAGCACCATCTAGCCTGATTTACAACTGGAGTGATGAGTTTGCCAAATTTGCTCCGGACTTGGATGTAGCTGTTGTGTATGGACTGAAAAATGTCCGAGATGCTGTGATTGCAGAAGATCATCAGATTACGATTACCAGCTATGCTTCTTTCAGACAAGATGTTGAAGAGTATCAGGGGCTTCATTTTGACTATTTGATATTGGACGAAGCACAGGTCATGAAAAATGACCAGAGCAAGATTGCTCAATATTTGAGAGCATTTGAGGTGGAGCGGACTTATGCCTTGTCTGGCACGCCGATTGAAAATCATCTTGGTGAGCTCTGGTCTATTTTCCAGATTGTCCTTCCGGGCTTGTTACCGGCCAAGAAAGCTTTTTTGAAGATGTCGGCAGAAACGGTTGCGCGCTATATCAAACCCTTTGTTATGAGGCGCAAGAAAGAAGAAGTCTTGCAGGAGCTTCCTGATTTGATTGAGGTTTCTTACCGTAATGAACTCGCAGACAGCCAGAAAACGATTTATCTAGCCCTGCTCAAGCAAATGCAGGAGCGAATCCTTCATGCAACGGAGGAGGAAATCAATCGCAGTAAAATTGAAATCTTGTCCGGGCTTATGCGGCTCCGTCAAATCTGTGACACACCTAAGTTATTTATGGAGGATTACGATGGGGAAAGTGGTAAGCTGGAGAGTTTGCGTGAGCTGCTGGAGCAGATCCAAGACGGTAATCATCGTGTTCTGATATTTTCACAATTCCGTGGTATGTTGGATATCATTGAGGCCGAGCTGGATCAGATGGGGATGGAATCCTTCAAAATCACGGGCTCAACCCCTGCAAAAGATCGTCAGGAGATGACAACGGCCTTTAACCAAGGAGAAAGGTCAGCCTTTCTGATTTCCCTCAAAGCCGGCGGTGTCGGTCTCAACCTGACTGGTGCAGATACCGTTATTTTGGTGGACCTCTGGTGGAATCCAGCAGTAGAAGCTCAGGCCATCGGCCGGGCCCATCGTATTGGTCAAGAACGCAATGTCGAAGTTTACCGGCTGATTACAAGGGGAACTATTGAAGAAAAAATCCAGGAATTACAGGAAAGCAAACGAAATCTGGTTTCAACTATTCTGGATGGGGCAGAAGCACGCTCTAGTCTTTCGCTGGAGGAAATTCGAGAAATTCTCGGAATTTCACTAGAATCGCTTGAAAAATAGTTTGAATAGTTTATAATAATGAAGAGTTGAAAGGAAAATCAAAATGACTGATAAACAATTTCCTCTAGTTGCTGATGATGAAATCATGCTGACAGAGATGCCACACATGAATTTGTATGATGAATTGGACCTCATCAGCAATATTATTGGGGACTATACAGACCGTAACTATTTAGAGTGGGTGCCGATTGTTGATTCTAGCAAGCATGCACCAGCTGCTGCCAACCCAACTGTCAAAATACCAGTTAAAAAACAAGCTAATTTTCAAGATTTTAAAAGACCAATTGATAAAAATGATCCAGCTATTCGCTATGCTGAGCAGGCGCGTGAAGAAGCTAGAGCTGATTTGAAAAAGAAACGCTCGGCTCCTTATTTGACCAGTGAAATCCCCAATAAGATTCGGAATAGGAAAGTTTCGGCTGTTGCTCATTCGACCACGGAGCAGCCAAAGCCGACTGCACCTTTCCAGAAAAATGCTGCGGGAGAGTTTGCTAAATTTGGAAATAAACTCAAACAAGAATCCTATATTTTAGCAGAGATTAAGCCTGATTACAGACCTAAGACTCAAAAATTCAAGGAAAAACCTAAGAAAAATACCTATGATTTTTTGAAGAACAGTCAAGTCTATAAGCAAAGCAATCCTCAGGAAGAGCAAAAGAAACATAGAATGGCTCAAGAATTGAACTTGACCAAATTAGATAAGGAGTAAAAGTTATCATGACGAAAACCTATCATTTTATCGGGATTAAAGGCTCTGGTATGAGCGCTTTAGCACTGATGTTGCACCAGATGGGCCATAAGGTTCAGGGCAGTGACGTTGATAAATATTATTTCACCCAGCGCGGTCTGGAGCAGGCTGGCATTTCCATCCTGCCTTTTGATGAAAAGAATGTCCAGCCAGACTATGAAATCATTGCTGGCAATGCCTTTCGTCCAGATAACAACGTAGAAATTGCTTACGCAGATGCTAACGGTATCGGCTACAAACGCTACCATGAATTTTTAGGTAGCTTTATGCGTGACTTTGTCAGCATGGGTGTAGCTGGTGCTCATGGAAAAACTTCTACAACGGGGATTCTTGCCCATGTTCTGTCCAATATTACGGATACTAGCTATCTGATTGGAGATGGTACAGGCCGCGGTTCTGCCAATGCTAAGTATTTTGTCTTTGAGTCAGACGAATACGAGCGTCATTTCATGCCTTACCATCCGGAATATTCGATCATTACCAATATTGACTTTGACCATCCAGATTATTTTACTGGCTTGGAAGATGTCTTTAATGCGTTCAATGATTATGCCAAGCAAATCACTAAGGGGCTCTTTATCTATGGAGAAGATGAGCAGCTGCGTCGGATAACATCCAATGCACCGATTTACTATTATGGCTTCAAGGAAGGAGGCAATGACTTTGTCGCGCATGATTTGTTGCGTTCGACTAGCGGCTCAGGCTTTAAAGTTTCTTTCCGCGGGCAAGAGCTGGGTGAGTTCCAGATTCCAAGCTTTGGCCGCCACAATATCATGAATGCAACAGCTGTGATTGGGCTCCTTTATATTGCTGGCTTTGACTTGAATTTGGTCCGCGAGCACTTGAAGTCCTTTGGCGGAGTCAAGCGCCGTTTTACAGAGAAGATTGTCAATGAAACAGTCATCATTGATGACTTTGCCCATCATCCGACAGAAATTATTGCGACTCTGGATGCAGCTCGTCAAAAGTATCCAAGCAAGGAAATCGTGGCTATCTTCCAGCCACATACTTTTACTCGAACTATTGCTCTCTTGGACGAATTTGCAGAAGCCCTCAATCAGGCTGACGCGGTCTATCTAGCTCAGATTTACGGATCTGCGCGTGAAGTGGACAATGGGGATGTTAAGGTCGAGGATCTAGCTGAAAAAATTGTCAAGCGGGCCAAGGTCATTGATGTGGATAATGTTTCTCCGCTTCTTGACCACAGCAACGCAGTTTATGTCTTTATGGGAGCTGGTGACATCCAGACTTATGAATATTCCTTTGAGCGTCTCCTGTCTAATCTAGCTAACAATGTCCAATAGGTTGTAACTGTGGAAGCATATATCAAGATTAGGCAAGCCCAGTTGAGCGACTGGGAGGAAGTCGTTCATATTGAGAATTTGAATTTTTCTAAAGAAGAGGCAGCTAGTCCGGGAGCGCTGAAAGAGCGGATTCAACTGATTGCAGATACCTTTCTGATTGCAGAGCTCAATGGGCAAATAGTGGGTTATGTCGTTGGTCCTGTCCTTGTCTCGCGTTATCTAACCGACGTCCTCTTTACCAAGGTGACAGCTAATCCTCCAACCAGTGGCTTTATTGCCATTCAAAGCCTGTCTGTCCATCCAGATTTTCAGCGTCAGGGTATGGGAACTCTGCTCTTGGCGGCCCTCAAGGAGACGGCTGTTCAGCAAAACCGCCAGGGTATCAGCCTAATCTGTCATGATGAGTTTATCTCTTATTATGAGATGAATGGTTTTGTCGATGAAGGCATTTCCCAATCTATACACAGCGGATCCCCTTGGTTTGATATGGTTTGGGACAATCCCGACTTTAAGGAGAGACAATGATTATCCGTCAAGCAAGTCTAGCAGACTTGGATGCAATTCACAGAATTGAACTGGAAAATTTCAGTCCAGAAGAAGCTATTAGTCGTGAGATATTGGCAAAGCATATTGAAACGATTTCCTCAACTTTTTTGGTTGCGGAAAAAAAGGGCAAAATTCTTGGCTATTTAGAGGGGCCTATTCGACCAGAACGACACTTGCACGATGTTTCTTTCACACTGGAGATAGAGGACTGCTATTCTATCGCCGGCGGCTTTATCTCTCTTACCAGTCTGTCTATTTCGAAAGAAGCACAAGGCTTGGGTGTAGGAAGAGCCTTGCTGGAAGCTATGAAGGAAATTGCTATTGCAGATGAACGCCACGGCATCAATCTGACCTGCCATGATTATCTGACAGCTTATTATGAAAGACACGACTTCGTCAATGAAGGGCAGTCAAAGTCAACCTATGCCGATGAAATTTGGTATGATATGGTCTGGGATAATCCTCAGTCAAATTGTCACAAAGTGTAATCAAAATGTAACAATAAACAAGCCCTAAAATCCGAATAATATTGCATTTATCAAGGTTTTAAGATATAATATTAAGGATTATGAACAAGGAGGTCAAGTTTTTGACTGAAAATTCACAAGATAAAGAGAAAAATCTGAGTTTTAAGGAACAGATTTTAAATGAATTGGCGGAAGCTGGTGGGGAGGGACAGCCTTCGGACTTAGAACCAGCAACTGACAATAAAGAAGCAGTGCTCACCGAAAACATTGAATCCCTTCTTTCGTCTGTTGAGGCTTCTCATAAGGCTTTAGCGGAGATTTCTGAAGAAACACCTGTAACTGATAGTCTGGTAAACACAGAAACTTCGGAAGAGGAAAAAGCTGAAGATGGCCAAACAATGATACTGGAGAGCCTGATAGCTAATTTGAGCACAGAAGCACAAGCTGCGGATGCTCAGGAAGTTAAAGTTGTCGAGCCTGAAACACGTGATGGTGAATCAATGACTTCTTCAAAGGTGCCAGTGTCTTATAAAGTTTCAGGAGAAGCAGCTCCTGAGCCTCAAGTAGAAGAAGAGCCAGCTCAAAAGATAAGCGAAAATCTATCTCGTGCCGATCGGGCAAGAAATACAAAGAAAAAGAAGCGTCAGAACAAGGTGGCACGGAATATTGTTCTAACGGTTCTACTTATCGTTATGATAGGTGTTGGAGTTACAGGTTTTGTTGGCTACAACTATTTCTCTTCTGCTCTGAAACCGATTGATGCCAATTCTACGGAATACGTTACAGTCGAAATTCCAGCTGGATCAAGCTCTAAAGAAATCGGTGAAATTCTTGAAAAGAATGGCCTGATTAAGAACGCTCAAGTTTTTAATCTTTATTCAAAAATCAGAAGTTACGGCAATTACCAATCTGGTTATTATAATCTACAAAAGAGCATGGACCTAGACTCTATTGCTAAGCAGCTACAAGAAGGTGGTACGGAAACGCCACAGCCACCAGTTCTTGGGAAAATTACCATTCCGGAAGGCTATACGCTTGAGCAGATTGCGGAGACAGTCACTGCCAATGCAGCTGCAACTTCAAAAAAGAATGCTAAGACACCATTTAGCAAGGAAGATTTCTTAAATAAAGTTCAAGATGAGGACTTTATTGCGAAAATGCTTGCCAAATATCCGCAACTCTTAGCAACTCTTCCTGGAAAGGACAGTGGGGTCAAGTACCGACTGGAAGGCTATCTCTTCCCAGCTACTTATGAATATGGGAAGGAAACCACAGTTGAGGAACTGATTGACCAAATGTTGGCTGCTATGAATACGAATTTGTCGCAGTATTACTCAATAATTGAGTCTAAAAACCTGACTGTCAATGAAGTATTAACTCTTGCTTCACTGGTTGAAAAAGAGGGTTCAACTGACCAGGATCGTAAAGATATTGCCAGTGTCTTTTATAATCGTTTGAACCAAGCAATGCCGCTTCAAAGTAATATTGCGCTCCTTTATGCTCAAGGAAAGCTTGGAAAAAAGACGACTCTCAAAGAAGATGCTGAGATTGATACCAATATTGATTCTCCATACAATGTTTATAAGAATCAAGGTCTGATGCCTGGACCAGTAGATAGCCCAAGCCTCTCCGCCTTAGAAGCTACAATTAACCCAAGTAAGACAGACTATCTTTACTTTGTAGCCAATGTGGAAACAGGTGTTGTCTACTTTGCAAACACATACGAAGAACATGCTAAGAATGTAGAAGAACATGTCAATAGCAAGCTAACCCAATAAAGCGACAGTTCTAACAAAATTATGTGGTTTTCCACATAATTTTGTTTTATTAAAAAATAAAATAAAAGAAAAGAGAAAAAATTATGGCTGAAAAAACGTATCCGATGACCCTTGCGGAAAAGGAAAAATTAGAAAAAGAATTAGAAGAATTGAAATTGGTCCGACGTCCAGAAGTGGTAGAGCGCATTAAAATTGCTCGTTCTTATGGAGATTTGTCAGAAAACAGTGAATACGAAGCAGCGAAAGATGAACAAGCCTTTGTGGAAGGTCAGATTTCCAGTCTTGAGACTAAAATTCGCTATGCTGTGATTGTAGATAGTGATGCAGTTGCCAAGGATGAAGTTGCTATCGGGAAAACAGTTACCATTCAAGAAGTCGGTGAAACAGAAGAAGAGGTTTATATCATTGTTGGTTCTGCTGGAGCAGATGCTTTTGCTGGTAAAGTTTCAAATGAAAGTCCAATTGGCCAAGCTCTGATTGGTAAGAAAACCGGTGACACTGCAACGGTTGAAACACCAGTTGGCAGCTATGATGTTAAAATCTTAAAAGTTGAAAAAACAGTCTAAATGAATTTGAAAATCTAAAAGCTGAACAATCAGCTTTTTTGTTTTCGATTTGTTTAAGTCAGAATATGTATGATGGAGCTAAGGGTAAAAAGAGATTTTCCGTAGGTTGATGAAGTGATTCTGTAGCCAAACGGTACGAGAGATTGAAATAGTCTAAGATATTTTTTAGCCCCGACCTTTATGCTTAGTAAGCGAAAACCAACCGACTATCATAAAACAGAAATGAAAGACGGCGACCTTGGGAAGTGTCAGGGAGGAATGAGAAAATTAGCATTTAAGTAGGGGAGTACGGCAAACTAAGCTAACTACATAATAAAAGATAAACGGAATGACTATAGGGTAGAAGTAGGGAAATTACAGATGGATATGTTATAATGAGAAAAGGAAAAATGAGGAGAGGATCATGCAAGAGCAAGCTATTTATGGCAAATACGGTGACTATTTGCCCAAAATACTAGAAGATATCAGTCAGCGTATCAAAGCTGAAAATAAAAAAATAAAGCAGGAAACGGGACATAAGCTGTTTGAGCATTTTAATGCTCGTGTCAAGGATGAGGCCAGCATGCTGGAAAAATGTAATCGTAAGAATCTGCCACCGACTCCTGAGTCTGCTCTCAAGAAAATTCGCGATGCGATTGGGATTCGGATTGTTTGTGGATTTATTGACGATATTTATCAGACGATTGATATCATTCGGGGGTTGGAGGGCTGTAAGATTATCCTTGAGAAGGACTACATCCTGTCGGCCAAACCAAATGGTTACCGCTCCTATCATTTGATTTTAGAAGTGGAAACGCCCTATGAAGACTGTTTGGGCAATCAGCCTGGCTCTTATTTTGTGGAAGTCCAGCTGCGGACCATTGCCATGGATTCTTGGGCTAGTCTGGAGCATCAGATGAAATACAAGCATGAAATCAAAGACACCAAGCGGATTGTTCGAGAGCTGAAGCGCTGTGCGGATGAGCTGGCTTCCTGTGATGTGACCATGCAGACCATCCGTAATCTGATCCGAGAAAGTGAGTAGAAAAGATGAAAATTTTGTTAGCAGAAGATGA
>ERZ772874.513-NODE-513-length-20721-cov-15.781767_pt1 | contig 20721 bp, 14 predicted proteins | sample MGYA00580586_ERZ772874 | MGnify/ENA primary metagenome ERZ772874 (study PRJEB29015, sample SAMEA2737952) | human oral metagenome | biome: human oral; feature: human-associated habitat; material: dental | place: China | collected 2154 ... | reverse complement strand
TGTGTGACTGCGTGCTTCCCCTTGGGGCTACCTTCGGGATAGACAGCCATCTGTAGGCGATCACGTTCGTCTCTGCCGATATTGCCGATGATCGTCCCTTCATGCTCCTTCAGTCGCCCCCAGACGAGAGCCCGGTAGGTGCGTCGAGTAGTCTTATTGAAGAACTGTCGAGCCAGATGCGCTTTGACCTCCGCACGCTTAGCTACGACGAGCAGACCGCTCGTATCCTTGTCGATGCGGTGCACTAGTCCGACATTGGGATCTGCAGGATCGTAGAGCGGATCATCCTTGAGATAGTAGGCTAAGGCATTGACAAGTGTCCCCGTATAGTTACCATGCCCAGGGTGAACGACCAGGCCTGCTGGCTTATTGACTACCAGTAAGTAGTCATCCTCATAGACGATGGAGAGTGGGATGTCCTCGGCGATGATCTCTAGCTCATGCTTCGGACGACGAAGCTGTAGGGTGACGACATCGAGAGGCTTGATCTTGTAGTTGCTCTTGACAGGCTTATCCCCGACGAAGACATAGCCCCCATCGAGCGCCTGCTGGATACGGCTACGGGAAGAGCCGGTCATACGGGTAGCGAGGAACTTGTCCACCCGCATAGGGGTCTGCCCCTTGTCCGCTACCACACGGTAGTGCTCATACAGAGGGCTACTATCCGCATGCTGGAGGTAAGAGATCACTTCCTCACTAGCCCCAGCTTGGGCTTCGGAAGGATCTACGAGGAAGACATCTTCGTCCTCCCAAGTCTCGTTAAACTGCGGCTCTAGGGTTTCCTTCATCCCGTCTACCACCAGTCGTTGCTAATCCCTCCGTCATCCTTCTTATCCGGATTGGCGGGAGAAGCCGTGCCCTTACCTGCTCCAGCTAGACTATCTCCACCCGTACTATAGCCCTCGATATAGCGATCGAGGCCAAGGGTGTCGATGATTTGCCCTGCCACGAGGAGTACAAGACGGGTATCAATAGGGAGCTGAGCACCCTCCTGTACGGGCTTACCGTCAGCCGTCTGAAGGCCTACGACCGAACCGATATAGCCACCAGGTACGACCTTCTGGTCCACTTGCTCGAAGCCCAGCCCCTTGAGCAGAGCGAGGATCTGACGAGCGGACTGATCCCTATAGCGAGGGATCGTCTGCTTGCGCTGGTGAAAACCATTGATCGCCAAGAAGAGTAGACGCCCAGCCTTGACCTCGGAGCCGGGCGCTGGAACGACCTCACGTACCGTCCCAGGGACAGCGGTGCGTGAGAAAGTCGAGTCATTGACTTCGTACTCCAGTCCGACCTCAGCGAGTAGTCGCTCAGCCTCCTGTAGCGTCTTGCCACGCAGGTCAGGCACCGTGACGGTACGCCCATGGCGCGTGTACAGATCAAGCCCATAGATCAGGAGAAAGACGAGGACGGCAGACGCACCGACCATGAGAAGGATATTCGAGAGAAGCGATTCTTTCTTGAAGAGAGGCATAGGAAGAGAAATAGATATGGTAGGGGCTAGAGGCGCCCAGCATTGATGAAGTGGATCACGCCCGTAGGTGTGTCGGGCGAGTCAATCGTAGCACTGCTACCCTCCCACTCCTTCATACCGTTGTGAATGTAGATGATCTTGTCCCCGATAGAGCGTACCGAGTTCATGTCATGGGTATTGACAATGGTCGTGATATGATACTCCTTGGTGAGCTCATAGATCAGCTGGTCGATGACCATCGAGGTCTTTGGGTCGAGACCTGAATTAGGTTCGTCGCAGAAGAGATACTTGGGATTGAGCGCTAAGGCACGGGCTATAGCCGTACGCTTCATCATACCACCGCTGATCTCTGCGGGGTATTTCTTAGCGGCCTCAGCGAGTCCGACTCGCTCAAGGAGCTCCATGGCGCGATGATAACACTTGTCATAGCTATCCTGGGAGAACATCTCCATCGGGAAGAGCACATTCTCCACGACCGTCATACTATCGAAGAGAGCCGATCCCTGGAAGAGCATCCCCATCTCTCTACGGAGACGGAGGAGTGTAGGCTTGTCCATAGTGATCAGATCACGCCCGTCGTAGAGCACCTCGCCTGTATCTGGCGTGATAAGCCCGATCATGCACTTGACGAAGACAGACTTCCCTGCCCCACTTCGTCCGATGACTAGATTGGTCTTGCCCTCTTCGAAGGTGGCATCAATACCCTTGAGTACCTCCTTGTCAGCAAAACGCTTGGATAAAGATTTGACTTGGATCATACGTACAGCTAGGTGAGGAGCAGGTTAGTGAGCAGTAGGTCGAAGAAGAGAATGAGCACACTACTATTGACCACAGCACGGGTACTCGAAGAGCCTACTTGGAGTGCCCCTCCCTTGACGCAGTAGCCATAGTAAGAGGCTACCGAAGAGATGATGAATGCGTAGACGATGGACTTGATGATCGAATAGCCTACATAGCTCGGAGTGAAGTAGAGCTGTAGCCCATAGATGAAGTCTTCGTGCGTCAGCGACTGCGCTAAGTCACAGGCGATATACCCCCCGACGATCCCCGTCACCATCGAGAAGATCGAGAGGACAGGGATAAAGAGGATGAAGCCCGTGATCTTCGGCAGGATCAAGAAGTTGGCGGAATTGACGCCCATGATCTCCATCGCATCGATCTGCTCTGTCACACGCATCGTCCCTAGCTCAGAGGCGACACTAGAGCCGACCTTACCCGAGAGGATGAGACACATCACCGTAGAGGAGAACTCGAGGATCATGATCTCTCGAGTGGAGTAACCGATCGTGAAGCGTGGGATCAGGGGGCTGGTCATATTGATCGACAGCTGGATCGTGATCACAGCTCCGATAAAGAGAGAGATGATGAAAACGATCCAGAGCGAGCCCACACCTAGACTATAGATCTCACGCACGACGGAGCGATAAAACATGCGCCAGCGCATAGGCCAGGTAAACGTCCGCCCCATGAGCTGGGTATACTCTCCGATGGCGGCTAGGATTTTACTATCCATGTAGGGTAATGACTGAGAGAGCTTAGCGTAAATCCACGACTTCACAGCCGGGATAGTCCTTAGCATCCAGCTGGAAGAAGCTCGCCGGATAAGTCGCACGATGCGTGACACGCCCGACCTTCGCCGTGAGCTGACTCTTATCCTTAGCTAGGAAGACTAGCTGGGAGGGGAGCCCATTCGACTGCTGGAAGACTGCGATGATATTCGTGATACTCCCCTTAGTGTTCATTGGTGTGAAGAGTACAGTAGCATGCTGTGGAGTCGATCGACGCAGACTACTCTGATAGCCTTTAGCTCGTGAACGAAGGAAGTAAAGAGGATTGATCTGTAGGAGCTCTTCGGCAGAGGGGGTCGAGATCGTCAGCGTCTGCTCGGCACTGTCATAGTAGGTCAGTGTACCCGCAGTATAGACCGCAGTGATCGTCCCATACTCTAGGCGGAAAGCATCTCCCTGTAGATACATCTTACCCGAGATACCAGACTGGATCCGCCCCGCCTTATCCTTCAGCTGGGTAGTAAAGTCGAGCATCGTAGCCTCACTGCGATAGAGGGCACGCTCTGCTCGCTCCAGAAGCGAGGCCGGCGTGGGCTGAGAGGTAGCTGTCTGTGCTTGTATCCCTGTCAGGGTGAGTAGTACGACGAGCGCACTATATAGGAAGCATCGCATATTCATGAAAGCAAAGTTAGTAGTTCTCCAGCGAAAGGCACTGCTAGCCTAACTGCTGGAGGAGTTGATCGAGACTCATCTGATCCTTGATATAGACCTCACGGGGCTTACTTCCCTCCTGAGGACCGACGATACCAGCCCCTTCGAGCTGATCCATCAGACGGCCTGCACGGTTGTAACCAATATTGAACTTACGCTGGATGTTTGACGTAGATCCCACCTGAGTCTGCACGACCATGCGGGCGACTTCGTCAAAGAGACTATCCTTCTCGGAGGCGCTGAATGTCTTTGTCCCTGTGTCCTCTCCCTCGGGGACATACTCGGGGAGCTCATAGGCTGCCCCCGTACTCTCCTGCTGAGAGATATGCTCCACGATCGCCTCGGTCTCGGGGCTGTCCATGAAGGCACACTGCACACGGATCATATCCTTCCCTTGGTAGAAGAGCATATCCCCTCGTCCGATGAGCTGATTTGCTCCAGGGGAGTCAAGCACTGTACGCGAATCGACCATAGAGAAGACCTTGAAGGCAATACGTGCTGGGAAGTTAGCCTTGATAAGCCCCGTGATCACATCCGTCGAAGGACGTTGCGTGGCGATGACCATGTGAATACCTGCCGCACGAGCCTTCTGTGCCAAGCGAGCGATCGGTTGCTCGACTTCCTTGCCGACCGTCATCATCAAGTCAGCGAACTCATCCACGATAAGAACGATATAGGGGAGCAATTCGTGTCCATCGATACGGCGGAGCTCTCCTGAGCGAACCTGCTCATTGTACTCTCGGATATTACGAACAGTACGACCTGCCCCCTGTAGGAGACGATAGCGATTATCCATCTCCACGCAGAGCGAATTCAGCGTAGCCACGACCTTCGACATATCCGTGATGATCGCCCGATCTGCATCGGGGAGCTTCGCCAAGAAGTGGCGCTCGATCTCCTCATAGACCGCAAACTCAAGCATCTTCGGATCGACCATGACGAACTTCAGTTCCTCGGGGCGCTTACTGTAAAGGAGCGAAGTAATCAGAGCATTGAGCCCGACACTCTTCCCCTGCCCTGTCGCACCTGCGACGAGAAGATGAGGCATCTTCGCTAGATCAAAGATAAAGGGTTCATTGGTGATCGTCTTACCTATACCGATCGGGAGCTCCATCTTCTCCAGCTGTTCCTTGTACTTACGTGAAGCCAAGATACTACGCATCGACACCGTCTGAGGTGATGAGTTAGGCACCTCGATACCGATCGTCCCTTGCCCAGGCATAGGAGCGATGATACGCACCCCCTCACTCTTGAGGCTCATAGCGATATCATCCTCCATCGTCTTGATACGGGAGACCTTGATACCCGAGTCAGGGATCACTTCGTAGAGAGTCACCGTAGGACCAACAGTCGCCTTATGGGGCGTGACGTGCATCTTGAAGCTCGCCAGCGTATCGATGATCTTCTGTTTATTGTACTCGATCTCCTCGATGTCAATCTGCGAGCCTCCCAGCTCATAGTCCCGGAGAAGGTCTGTCGTAGGCTTCTGGTAGTGTGCCAGCAGGATCCCAGGGGCAAGGGGCTCATGCCCTCCCCCGTCATCCTCGACTAAGTCATCCTTCGGAGCCTCCTCGATGATCATCTCTGTACCTGTGGCAGGTGCTGTGGGAGGAGTAGGCTGAAGCGGGCTCTGGACAGCCACGGGCTCTTCCTTAGGGGCAAACACCGTCTCCGAAGAGGCATAGGTAGGAGGTTCATCTCGCCAAGCATCTTCATCCTGGACTAGTCCCTGCTCATCATTCTCTTCCTCCGCCTCAGGAGCTTGCTCATCGCTTGATTTCTTGGAGAAGAGACGTGAGAAGAAGCTCCCTAAGCGGGGCTTAGGCACCTTAGGATGGGGCAGACTCGGTGGCTCCTCTAGGAAGCGTAGAAAACGCGTACTAAAGAGTACCAAGAAGACCACAAGCCCCCCTACGAGCACTAAGAGCAAGCCCGTCGATCCGACTCGCATCTGGATATAGCTATAGAGGTAGGCTCCTCGCTCTCCACCCCATAGCAGGAAGCTATCCGAGGGGAAGAGCGCTTGGAGTGCTGCAGCCGTAGTAGCCGTCCAAATCGTCAAGAAGCTATCACGGATGAAGCGGATCAGATAGTCGATCAAAGGGGTGCGCTCAGGATAGAAGCGCATCCGGTAAATCAAGAACGCTAGGAACATGAGGAGAAAAATCCCTCCCCAGCCGAAGAGACCATTGAAGATATAATCAGCCAGACGTGCCCCAGGGATCCCAAGCACGTTCTTCGTCGACACCTTCTGTAGCTCTTCGGGGGTCAAGTGAACATCTGGAGCGATAAGGCTCTGGTCACTTCCTCCCGAGAAGAGAAAGCTAATGACCGAAATCAGAGCACAAATCAGCAGAAGTACCAGTACTAGAAGAATCGCCAGCGAGAAGCGACGACCAAGGCCACCACCGCCTAACTTATCTATAATAGCTTGATACTCGAGAGCCAAGAAGCCTCGCTGACGCTTTCCCCTCCGAGGGGCGCTTTCAGGACGCTTAGGCTGGGATTTGGTTGAGGTTTTCCCCATGAAACTGCACTCCTAAAGATGACGATATGATTTAGTCTACAAAGTTAACGAAAGAACACCAATTTCATTTGATTAGCCCCTCTCCAGCAGACTAGAAAAAGAGTCACTTAGCTTTCCTTAAGCTATTATATCGGTCACTACTCATCTCCTACTCCAGAAACCACCTCCCCATCCTCATCTATTACGAGCATTCTTCTCTTTACGCCGACGTCCCCCATTTGTCTATGGACAAATGGGGGACGTCGGCGCTTCTATTCCGAAGAAAGAAATCAAAAACTATACTCTCAAAATAGGCTGCCCCTCTAAAAAGACAAGGGCAAGGGCAAGGACAAAGGTAAGAGCCAGTCGTGAGCTCAAAACACTCCTCATATAATTAGCCAAGCCAAGGAGCGTAAGGTCATTATCCAAGTTGGATAATGACCTTACCCGGCGAGCGAGGTGAAGCGACTTCTCGCAAGGCTTCTCCAGCCTGCTCTAACGTATAGACACTGCCGATTTTGGGACGTATCTCTTGAGCCTCGAGAATAGATGCTGCTCTCTGTAGCTGACTGCCGTCAGCCATCACGAAGATAAAGTGGTACTGCTGGTCTCGCTTCTTCGCTAGCCTCTCATTCTTCAGTCCGGCCAACTTAAACAGCCACTGCTTCCAGAGAGGTAAACCAAACGACTTGGCGAAACGAGCCGTAGGCATCCCTCGCAGCGAGACCAATGTAGCTCCCTGCCGAAGAATGGAGAAAAGACGTGGTAGCTCTTTGTCTCCTAGAGAATCAATCGCTCCATCAATATCCTTCAGGGAGGTGGTGTAGTCCTCCGTCTTGTAATCAAAGTATTGACTAGCCCCAAGTCGCATCGTGCGCTCCTTGGCTTGAGCCCCACCACTAGTGATAACCTTCAGACCCCGAGCAGCAGCCAATGGGATAGCCATCATACCAAAACTACCTGATCCGCCAGAAATAAATAGACTACTGCCAGACTTTAGCTTCAGCAGATCAAGAGCCTGCTCTGCTGTCAATGCCGTAAGCGCAACCGCTGCAGCCTCCACGTCTGAGAGGTAATCAGGGATCTTAGCCACAGCAGAAGCATCGACAGCAACATACTCAGCAAATGCCCCGATACGATCAATAGGAAGTCGTGCAAAGACCCGATCGCCCACCTTAAAGTCACTGACCTCGGTACCGACTTGCTCGACCACGCCAGCCATTTCATTCCCTAGGGTCAATGGGAAACGATAGGGTACGACTAACTTCACATCTCCGTGCGCTATGAGCAGATCCAATGGATTGACAGCAGCAGCCTTCACTCTCACCAGAAGATCACGAGCACCTACATGAGGCAGCTCTATCTCACGCAAGGCGACTTGTACTTCTCCTTGCTTATATCCGTCTATCTGTATTGCTTTCATATCCTTATTGTTTGAAAAAAGTTACTGCCTGAGAGACAAAATCCTCATGGTGCTGAAAGATACTACCATGCCCCGAGGCCGGATAGATCGTCAGCTCGGCATGGGGCAGTCTATCTGCTAGATCATACGAATTAGCCGTGGGCACCATTCTGTCTTGGTCTCCATTGACGACCCACACAGGGATTCTGATACTCGATAGATCATCCTTCTCTCGTTTAGCCCATGCACTGATAGCTTTGAGCTGCCTGCGGAAAGAGGAGAGCTTGATCTTATCGTCTCTATCTACGTCACGTTTGATACGCTTTAGGAATTCCTTGGCAGCCTGATTACCTTGGGCTGTCATGGGGAAGAAGAGATAGTACTTCGGGTCTCTGAATGTGACAGCAGCACGGAGCATATCCCAATAGGTGATCCTAGCCACATGACTTATACCTACACCACCAGCACCTCCCGTACCGGCTAGGATTGCCTTCTCTGTTAGGTCTGGAGCTCGGAGCAAGACTTGCTGTGCAACAAACCCTCCGAAGGACAAACCAAGCAGGAGCATCTTCTTAAGTCCATAGGCTCGCGCAAAACGAATGACATCGTCAGCGGTCTCCTCTATCGAAAGGCGGGCTTGACCAGATGATTTACCGACCCCCAAATAATCTATGGCGATCACGTGAAAATGCGCTGCTAACCCATTCATGACAGCAGGATCACAGTTATCTAATGTCGCAGCTAGATGGTTAAGGTAAAGCAGTGGAGGGTTCTTGGTATCCCCCAGCTCTCGGTATGCGACTCGTTCATTGCCCACTTGTAGTAGCTGGGTCGTAGCTTGAGAATAATCTGTATTCGCCATATGATCTGATTCCTGTTGATTATAATATTCCTCAGAGCCCTACTGAGAGTCGAGTCAATAGGATCCGCTAAATGGAGAAAACCGTCTTCCTTTGTTAACCCTCGGTATCTATACAAAGTTTTCCCTCCTTACTACGATTGGGACGCTTAATGCGTTTGGATTCATCTGGTGAGCTTATAGAAAACGGATCTCCTATGAGATAGCAATTCTATAAGAATAGAAGCAATCAGCTCATTTAATTCCTCTGACCCTAAAATCGGCATAAGGGTAAGGCAGAGCACGCAAAAGACCTGAAGCGAGTGACGCAAAAGTCCCGATGAACGCAAAGCAACGTTGAGAAAGAGCAAAAGCAACATTGCTTCCGAAGAATTCCAACGTTGCTTTTAACCCATTCCATAAGTACCAACTCACCCGACGATAGCAACAAAGCATCACGACGAATAGGGACTCAAGGCTAAGATCAATCCCATACTAACCTGCTCCTTCTACTAATCACAGCCCAGCATCCCTCAAATACAGAGATCGCCTCTCTACACACGACAAAGCTCAGAAAGAGCCAAGGCGCCCACTTCACACACCACACCCCACCCCTCTCGGTCTCCTAGCATAAAAAAGCCCCGCCCGAAGAAGTCGATTGACTCCTTCGAGCGGGGTAGCTATTGGGAAGAGAAAGGACTAGCCTGCGATCAGCTGATCAGCTACTTCGTCCTCGAAGTCAGCTGAAGCTGCGAGCGCCTTCTCATGCTCGCTCTTGGGCATGACGACTAGACGCTTGTACTCGCGAAGCCCCGTACCTGCTGGGATGAGGTGACCACAGATGACGTTCTCCTTGAGACCTTCGAGCGTGTCGACCTTACCATTGATAGCGGCATCGTTAAGCACCTTGGTCGTTTCCTGGAAGGACGCAGCAGACATGAAGCTCTTAGTTTGAAGAGCTGCACGCGTGATACCCTGCAGGATCTGACGTGCTGTGGCTGGCTTCGCTTCACGTACCTCGACGGTGCGGAGGTCACGACGCTTGAGCTGGCTGTTCTCATCACGTAGCTTACGCAGGGTGACGATCTGGCCAGGCTGGAGCGTTTCGCTATCGCCAGCATCGACGACGACGACCTTACCCCAGAGGCGGTCATTTTCCTCCATCACTTCGAGCTTGTCAGCGATCTGCTGCTCGAGGAAGAGCGTATCCCCTGGATCGAGGATCTCTACCTTACGCATCATCTGACGGACGATGACCTCAAAGTGCTTATCGTTGATCTTTACACCCTGTAGGCGGTAGACGTCCTGTACTTCGTTGACGATGTACTCCTGTACAGCCGTTGGGCCCTTGATCTCAAGAATATCGGTCGGCGTGATAGCTCCATCGGAGAGAGGCATACCAGCGTAGACCGAGTCTCCCTCCTGCACAAGGATCTGCTTAGAGGTAGGCACGAGGTACTTGCGCTCGGCTCCGAGCTTCGTCGTAACGATAACTTCTCGATTACCACGCTTAAGACTCTTACCGAAGGAGACAACCCCATCGACTTCTGCCACGACAGCAGGATTGGAAGGATTACGTGCTTCGAAGAGTTCGGTGACACGAGGAAGACCCCCAGTAATGTCACCCGCCTTACTCAAGGAGCGAGGGATCTTAGCAAGCGTTTCCCCGATATGGATCTCCGCGTGGTTCTCCTGAACGACATGAGCCCCTACTGGGAGGTTATAGCTCTTGACAATATTGCCCTGCTCATCCTCGATGTGAATACCTGGGACGACATTACGGTCCTTGGACTCGATGATGATCATTTCCTTCAGACCTGATGCTTCGTCAGACTCGACACGGTAGGTCGAACCTTCGATGAGGTTATCGAAGACTACCTTACCGGAGACTTCCGAGATGATCAGTGCATTGAAGGGGTCAAACTCGAAGAGCGTCTCACCCTTCTTGACCTCATCACCCTCTGCAAAGAAGAGCTTAGCACCATAAGGCACCTTCACCGAGCGGAGAACCATCTTGGTGTTCTTGTCAGAGACCTTAAGCTCGGTCATGCGGCTAACCACGATATTCACAGGCTTGCCACCATCTTCGCTAGCAACTTCTGCGACACGAAGGTCATCGAAGGAGATGATACCATCATACTTCGCAGCGACGCTATTACGTGTAGCAACGTTCGACGCTACCCCCCCGACGTGGAAGGTACGAAGCGTAAGCTGTGTACCAGGCTCCCCAATGGACTGAGCAGCAATGACACCGACGACTTCACCCTTTTGGACGAGGACATTCGTAGCGAGGTTACGACCATAGCACTTGGCACAGACACCCTTCTTAGACTCACAGGTGAGTACCGAGCGGATCTCGACCTGCTCAATAGGTGAAGCCTGAATCCGCTCGGCAGCAGCCTCACGAATCTCTTCGCCTGCATGGACGATAATCTCACCCGTAGAGGGGTGGATGATGTCATGGACAGAGACACGTCCGAGGATGCGCTCATAGAGCGTAGCTACGACTTCGTCATCATTATCTTCCTTGGTAAGCTCGGTAGCCACAAGACCACGGAGTGTGCCACAGTCTTCTTCGGTGACGATGACATCCTGCGATACGTCGACGAGACGACGAGTGAGGTACCCTGCGTCTGCCGTCTTCAGAGCGGTATCGGCAAGACCCTTACGTGCACCGTGGGTAGAGATGAAGTACTCAAGTACGGAAAGACCTTCCTTGAAGTTCGAGAGGATTGGGTTCTCGATGATCTGTCCCCCTTCGCTCCCGCTCTTCTGAGGTTTAGCCATCAGACCACGGATACCGGAGAGCTGACGAATCTGTTCCTTCGAACCACGAGCCCCAGAGTCCATCATCATGAAGACGGAGTTGAAGCCTTGGTTGTCTTCGCTCAGATGCTTCATCAGGATACCTGTGAGCTGGCTATTGACGTGCGTCCACGTGTCGATGATCTGATTATAGCGTTCGTTGTTCGTAATGAACCCACCGCTATAGTTCATCATGATCTCATCGACTGCCTCGTACCCTTCGGCGATCAGCTTAGCCTTCTCCTCTGGGATGATGACGTCACCGAGGTTGAAGGACAGTCCGCCCTTGAAGGCCATGTAGTACCCGAGGTTCTTGATGTCGTCGAGGAACTGTGCCGTCGTGGCCACACCGCAGATCTTGATCACACGACCGATGATGTCACGGAGGGACTTCTTACCAAGGACTTCGTTCACGTAGCCGACTTCCTTAGGCACGTATTCATTGACGAGGAGGCGCCCCATCGAAGTATCGACCATGTGGCGGATGGGCTGGCCATCCTTCATATCGTCCACATAGACCTTAATCGGCGCGTGGAGGTCAATCTTACCTTCGTTGTAGGCAATGGTAGCCTCTTCTACACCATAGAAGGTATAGCCGCTACCCTTAGCCCCGGGACGGAGCTTAGTGATATAGTAGAGCCCGAGCACCATGTCCTGTGAAGGGACGGTAATCGGCGCACCATTGGCAGGGTTGAGGATATTATGTGAGGCAAGCATGAGCATCTGAGCCTCGAGGATAGCTTCGTTGCCAAGGGGAAGGTGGACAGCCATCTGGTCACCATCGAAGTCAGCGTTGAAGGCCGTACAAGATAGCGGATGGAGCTGGATAGCCTTACCCTCGATCATCTTGGGCTGGAAGGCCTGAATACCGAGTCGGTGTAGGGTAGGAGCACGGTTCAAGAGGACGGGGTGTCCCTTCATCACATACTCAAGGATGTCCCATACGACAGGATCCTTACGATCCACGACCTTCTTTGCGCTCTTGACGGTCTTGACAATGCCACGCTCGATGAGCTTACGGATGATAAATGGCTTGTAGAGCTCAGCGGCCATGTACTTAGGTAGACCGCATTCGTGCATCTTCAGCTCTGGGCCTACGACGATGACCGAACGTGCGGAGTAGTCTACACGCTTACCGAGGAGGTTCTGACGGAAGCGTCCCTGCTTCCCCTTCAGGCTATCCGAGAGGGACTTGAGCGGACGATTGTTGTCAGAGCGTACGGCGCTAGATTTACGGGAGTTGTCGAAGAGCGAGTCAACCGCCTCCTGGAGCATACGCTTCTCGTTGCGAAGGATCACCTCAGGAGCCTTGATCTCGATCATGCGCTTTAGGCGGTTGTTACGAATGATCACACGACGATAGAGGTCGTTGAGGTCAGACGTAGCGAAGCGGCCACCATCCAGAGGGACGAGCGGGCGCAGATCGGGTGGGATGACGGGGAGCACCTTCATGATCATCCACTCGGGACGATTGATGTTCTTAGAGGCACGGAAGCTCTCTACAACCTGTAGACGCTTGAGTGCTTCGTTCTTTCTCTGCTGCGAACCATCGGTGCTAGCCTTGTGGCGGAGCTCGTAGGAGAGGGCATCAAGATCAAGGCGAGCGAGCATATCGTAGATAGCCTCTGCACCCGTCTTACATATAAACTTTTCGGGATCGGTGTCCTCGAGCTGTGCGTTGCCTGGGTATTCCTGATCAAGGTAATCGAGGTAGTCAAGGTACTGTTCCTCGGTGAAGACTGGGTTGGGGTCCTTCTCTAGGGACTTAGCCGCAGACTCCTTGATGAGGTCTTCGTTGATACGAGCAGCGAGTACCCCAGGTTGAATGAGGACATAGCGCTCATAGTAGATAATGGACTCGAGCTTCTTGGTGGAAAGACCAAGGAGGTAGCCCATCTTGTTCGGTAGCGAACGGAAGTACCAAACGTGAGCAATGGGCACCTCGAGCTTGATGTGTCCCATGCGCTCACGGCGCACTTTCTTTTCCGTGACTTCTACACCGCAACGGTCACAGACGATGCCACGATAGCGGATACGCTTGTACTTCCCGCAATGGCACTCAAAGTCCTTGACGGGACCGAAGATGCGTTCGCAGAAGAGCCCATCACGCTCGGGCTTATAGGTACGGTAATTGACGGTCTCGGGCTTGAGCACCTCACCGCTTGAGTTCTCTAAGATCTCCTCTGGGGAGGCCAGAGAAATCCGAATCTGGGAGAAATTACTCTTTATCTTATTGTCTTTCTTGAAAGCCATAATCAAGCTGGGGAATGAATCGTTGTCTCTTGGTTCTATCCTGTGGGAGGGGCTATCTGCAAAGGTCGTAAAGGTAGTACCATGACCCCAAGGTCGTTATCGAGGGAAACTCGTCCGACGCTGTGAGGGAAAGCCTAAGCACCCATAAGGGCAACCATCCAGAGAGGGGGAGAAAATGAGTATTATCAGAAGCCCCACCCTTCCCTTCACCCAAGGAGGTCTCCGTAGGCGGAGGGAGGGAGAGAGCTAATTCGGAATCTTAATCAAGCGAGAAGCTGAGACCAAGCCCCTTCAGTTCGTTCAGCAGTACGTTGAGCGACTCTGGGATGCCTGGTGTAGGCATCGGATCTCCCTTCACAATCGCTTCGTAGGCCTTAGAGCGTCCGTGGACGTCATCGGACTTGATCGTGAGGATCTCCTGTAGGATATGTGAAGCACCGAAGGCTTCGAGTGCCCAGACTTCCATCTCCCCGAAACGCTGACCACCATGCTGAGCCTTACCGCCAAGAGGCTGCTGTGTGATCAGAGAGTAAGGGCCGATAGAGCGTGCGTGCATCTTGTCATCGACCATGTGACCGAGCTTGAGGAAGTAGGTGACCCCCACCGTAGCAGGCTGGTCAAACTGCTCACCTGTACCACCGTCAAAGAGGTAGGTCTTACCGTTGCGGGGAAGCCCTGCCTTATCGGTCCATTCGTTCATGTCATCAAGGGAAGCACCGTCAAAGATAGGAGTAGCGAACTTGCAGTCCAGACGTCGGCCAGCCCAAGCGAGCACAGCCTCGAAGATCTGACCGAGGTTCATTCGCGAAGGCACACCGAGAGGGTTTAGACAGAGATCTACAGGAGTACCATCGGCAAGGAAAGGCATATCTTCCTGGCGAACGACCTTCGAGACAATACCCTTATTACCGTGACGACCAGCCATCTTATCCCCTACCTGGATCTTACGCTTCTTGGCGATGTAGACCTTGGCCATCTGGATGATACCAGAGGGGAGCTCGTCTCCCATCGTCTCATCAAGCTTACGACGACGGAGCTCGGAGTCGTACTCCTTCGACTTCTTCAGGTAGTTGGCGATGATCTCGGTGATGAGCTTATCGGTGTGTTCGTTGCCCGTCCAGCCCGAGTAGGTGATCTCGTTGTAGTTGAGAGCCTCTAGCTCGGTGCGGGTGAACTTCGTGCCCTTGCGGATCTTCTCCACGCCAAGGAAGTCCTTGACGCTGTTCTTACAAGTCTTGCCGGAGCAGAGCTTGAAGAGGCGATCGATGAAGCGATCACGAAGCTCAGCCTGCTTGCGCTCACCCTTCTCGTCGAGTTGAGCGACAGCTTCCTTGAGTTCGGAGCGGTTCTTCTTTGGAGCCTTTGAGTAGAGCTTGGTATCGATGACAACACCACGGAGCGAAGGAGTGGCCTTGAGCGAAGCATCCTTGACGTCTCCAGCCTTATCTCCGAAGATAGCACGAAGGAGTTTCTCTTCAGGGGTAGGATCGGACTCACCCTTTGGCGTGATCTTACCGATCAGGATATCGCCTGGGTTCACACGAGCCCCGATACGAATGATACCATTCTCATCAAGGTTCTTTGTGGCATCTTCACCTACATTGGGGATGTCGCTCGTGAGCTCTTCCATACCACGCTTCGTCTCACGCACCTCCAGCGTATATTCGTCTACATGCACAGAGGTAAAGAAGTCTTCGCGGACGAGGCGCTCATTGAGCACAATAGCATCCTCATAGTTGTACCCCTTCCAAGGCATGTAAGCCACCTGGACGTTGCGACCAAGGGCTAGCTCACCAGCCTGCGTGGAGTACCCTTCGGTGAGGATGTCCCCAGCCTCGACACGCTGACCCTTGAAACAGATGGGGCGCAGGTCGATCGTCGTGCTCTGGTTTGTTTTGCGGAACTTGGGGAGGTTGTAGGTCGTGATGGGATCCTCGAAGCTAACGAAGACCTCATCCTCGGTACGATCATAGCGGATCTTAATGCAGGTCGCATCGACGAAGACAACTTCACCGGTACGTTCAGCCACGATCTGCGTACGAGAGTCACGCACCAGCTGGCCCTCAATACCCGTACCTACGATAGGAGCTTCGGGACGAAGGAGGGGGACAGCCTGACGCATCATGTTCGATCCCATGAGGGCACGGTTAGCGTCATCGTGCTCGAGGAATGGGATCAGAGAGGCTGCGATGGAAGCGATCTGTGTAGGAGCAACGTCCATGAGCTGTACCTCGCTGGGAGATACAACGGGGAAGTCAGCTTCCTTACGAGCCTTGACCGCATCACGGATGAAGTTACCATCGTTGTCTAGGGGGGCATTCCCCTGAGCTACGACGAGCTCTTCTTCCTCCTCTGCGGTGTAGTATTGTAGTCCTTCCTCGGAGAAGTCCACACGGCCATCCTTCACTAGACGGTAAGGAGTAGCGATGAAGCCTAGGCTATTGATCTTGGCATAGACACAGAGGGAGGAGATAAGACCGATGTTAGGTCCTTCAGGTGTCTCAATAGGACAGAGACGTCCATAGTGGGTATAGTGTACGTCACGTACCTCGAAGCCTGCACGCTCACGGGACAGACCGCCAGGACCGAGGGCAGAGAGGCGTCGCTTGTGGGTAATCTCAGCCAGAGGATTCGTCTGGTCCATGAACTGAGATAGGGCATTCGTACCGAAGAAGGAGTTCACGACAGAGGAGAGAGCCTTTGCGTTGATCAGATCGGTCGGTACGAAGACTTCGTTGTCACGTACATTCATACGCTCACGTACGGTACGAGCCATACGTGCTAGCCCCACACCGAACTGGTTGTAGAGCTGCTCACCGACTGTACGTACACGGCGATTGGAGAGGTGGTCAATGTCGTCCACCACTTCCTTGGAGTTCACGAGCCCGACGAGGTACTTGATGATGGCCACGATGTCCTCGTTGGTTAGGACACGGATATCGGGGTCGATGTCCAGGCCGAGCTTCTTATTGATCCGATAGCGTCCTACCTCACCGAGGTCGTAGCGCTTATCGGAGAAGAAGAGGTTGGTCAGTACTTCACGAGCGTTAGCCTCATCTGCTGGGTCAGCATTGCGGAGCTGACGGTAGATGTAGTAGAGGGCATCGTGCTCAGAGTTACATGGGTCCTTCTGTAGGGTATTAAAGATTAGGGCGAAGTCCAGCGAATCCTCAGTCTTCTCCTTGTGAAGAAGGATCGTCTTGTTGCTAGACTCTAGGATCAGGTCAATATTGTCCTCGGTGATCTCTGCTTCACGCTCTACGAGCACAGAGATACGCTCCATGGACACCACCTCACCCGTGTCCTCATCACTGAGGTCATCAATATAGGTCTTGGTCACACGTCCTGCTAGACGGCGACCGATGTTCTTCTCTAGGTTGGTGCGCGTAACCTTGATCTCCTCGGATAGATCGAAGAGGTCTAGGATCTGCTTATCTGACTCAAAGCCGATGGCACGAAGGAGGGTCGTGACAGGGAGCTTCTTCTTACGATCGATGTAGGCATACATGACATTGTTGATATCTGTTGCGAACTCGATCCAAGAGCCCTTGAAGGGGATGATACGTGCGGAGTAAAGCTGAGAGCCGTTGGTGTGCGTGCTCGTCCCAAAGAATACCCCAGGCGAGCGGTGGAGCTGGGAGACGACCACGCGCTCTGCTCCATTGATCACAAACGTACCCGACTCAGTCATGTAGGGGATATAGCCGAGGAAGACATCCTGCACGACCGTGCTGAAGTCCTCGTGGTCAGGGTCCGTACATGAGAGCTTGAGCTTAGCCTTGAGCGGGACACTGTAGGTCAGGCCACGACTAAAGCATTCCTCAATGGTGTACTTGGGAGGATCGACATAGTAGTCGAGGAACTCGAGGACGAAGTTGTTCCGGGTATCTGCTATGGGGAAGTTCTCATTGAACACTCGGTAGAGACCCTCCGAACGACGAGACTCGGTAGCAGTGTCGAGCTGGAAGAAGTCGCGGAAGGACTTCAGCTGTACCTCGAGAAAGTCCGGGAAGTCAAGCGGGTTCTTGATCGAAGCGAAATTGATCCTCCGTGGTTGTGGATTGGCGGCCATCTATTTTATTGCTTGAGGTGATAAGGGTACGGGTTCGTTGTGTTTAGACACGAAATGGTTAAGACCCCCCTCGTCGGGGGATCTTAACCATAAACACCTGATTACAGGTGTTATAGTGGAAGCTTACTTAAGTTCAACTTCAGCGCCGGCTTCCTCAAGAGCCTTCTTGAGAGCCTCAGCAGTAGCCTTGTCTACACCTTCCTTGACGGGTGCAGGAGCAGCGTCTACGATGTCCTTTGCTTCCTTCAGCCCAAGACCGCAGTGTTCCTTGACAGCCTTAACGACCTGAAGCTTAGCAGCACCTGCACTCTTAAGGATTACATCGAAAGAAGACTTTTCTTCTTCCTGGGCACCTTCTGCTGGGCCAGCTACGACAACAGCTGCAGCTGCTGGTTCGATTCCGTACTCATCCTTAAGGATAGCTGCGAGTTCGCTTACTTCCTTTACCGTCAGGTTTACAAGCTGTTCGGCAATTGCTTTGATATCTGCCATGTCGATTGATTATTTCGTTTGTTGTTGTTCTTGTTTACTATAGGGGCTTTACTCTGCAGGGGCATCAGCGACTGCTGCATCCTTGTCTGCATCCTTGTTCTCCAGGGCGGAGACGATATTGCGGATGGGAGACTGGAGCAGAGCGACGACGTCTGCGATGAGCTCTTCCTTGCTCTTGATAGCGACGAGCTCTGCGAGCTGATCAGCTCCGTAGAAGCCTGTCTCAGCATAAGCAGCCTTGAGGCGAAGCTTAGACTCTTCCTTCTTATCCTTTGCGAAGTCCTTGATGATCTTTGCAGGGGCATTAGCGACCGTGGTGAACATGATCGCCGTGTTACCCTTCAGCGCAGAATACAGCGTAGCGAAGTCTACCTCTGTCTCGGAGAGTGCCTTTCTCAGGAGGGTATTCTTAGCTACGACGAGCTTGATACCGCCCTTGTTGCAGGCACGACGGAGCTGTGCTGTCTTGGCTGCATCGAGACCTTCGATGTTGGTCAGATAGAAGTGTGGGTACTCGCTGAGGAAGCCCTTGAGCTGCTCTACTACGACTCCTTTATTTTCCTTTCTCATGATTTCTTCCTTTGCTATTATTCTTCTATTGACTTAGGATCGATCTTGATACTTGGGCTCATAGTGCTGGAGAGGTAGATGCTCTTGACATAAGTCCCCTTAGCAGCTGTTGGCTTGAGACGAATGAGCGTAGAGATGATCTCATGAGCATTGTCGTAGATCTGTTCGGGAGTGAAGGAGACCTTACCGATCGAGGTATGGACTATACCCGTCTTGTCTACCTTGAAGTCGATCTTACCTGACTTTACCTCCTTGACAGCAGCTGCGACATCGTTCGTCACCGTACCGCTCTTTGGGTTAGGCATCAGACCACGAGGACCGAGGACACGACCGAGAGCACCGATCTTACCCATGATAGCGGGCATAGTGATGATGACATCGATCTCTGTCCAGCCACCGCGGATCTTCTCGATATACTCGTCTAGCCCTACATAGTCAGCGCCAGCAGCCTGTGCTTCGGCTTCCTTGTCGGGAGTACAGAGTGCAAGCACGCGTACCTGCTTACCCGTCCCGTGAGGGAGAGTAACGACACCACGGACCATTTGATTTGCCTTGCGAGGATCGACACCGAGGCGGACATCCACGTCTACAGATGCGTCGAACTTCGTGTCGGTAATCTCCTTGACGAGAGCTGCTGCTTCCTTGAGTGAATAGGTCTTCCCGGGCTCGAGCTTGCTAAAAGCGATCTTCTGCTTTTTCGTAAGTTTACTCATCTTTGCTTGATGTATTAGTTACCGGGGAATTCGCCCTTTACTGTGATACCCATACTACGTGCAGTACCGGCTACGATCTTCATCGCAGCTTCTACCGTGAAGCAGTTTAGGTCTACGATCTTATCCTGTGCAATCGCGCGAACCTGATCCCATGTTAGCTCGGCCACCTTGTTACGGTTAGGCTGGGCAGAGCCGCTCTTGAGCTTGGCTACCTCCTTGAGCTGTACGGCCACGGGGGGGGTCTTAACGATGAAATCAAAAGACTTGTCAGCGTAGTAGGTGATCACCACTGGGAGCACCTTACCAGCCTGGTCTTGAGTCCTGGCGTTGAATTGCTTGCAAAACTCCATTATATTGATCCCCTTAGCACCCAGTGCAGGTCCTACGGGAGGTGAGGGGTTTGCAGCCCCACCCTTAATTTGCAATTTTAGTTGTCCAGCAACTTCCTTAGCCATTGTCTTGAATCTTAAGTGTTATACACTGGAAAATAGGTGACTGGGAGCGACCTTGCGTAACCAAGTTACTCCTTGACCACCTGCGAATAATTGAGCTCCAGCGGAGTCTTACGTCCAAACATCTTCACCATCACGCGAAGCTTCTGCTTCTCTGGGGTCACCTCCTCGACGCTAGCTTCGTAGTTAGCGAAAGCTCCATCGATGATACGTACCACGTCGCCCACGAAGAGCTCCATGTCGTAGACACCATCCGAATCAGCCATCTGGTCAGCACGACCGAGGATGCGCTCCACTTCGCTTCTCTTGAGCGGCTCGGGTTCACCTCCCTTGTTCGCTCCGAGGAAGCCGATGACGTTAGGCATATTGCGTAGCGTATGGGCTACATCACCGAGTAATGCAGCCTCTACGAGCACATAGCCTGGTAGATAAGGACGCTCCTTGATGACCTTCTTACCACCTCGCTGAGTAACGATCTTCTCTGTAGGGATGACCACCTGGGAGACGTACTGACCAAGATTAGTATTCTTCATCTCTGCCTCCAGCTGCTCACGCACCTTGGCCTCCTTGCCGCTGACGGCACGGAGCACATAGAATCTCTTTTCTGCTACTTCAGTCATGATAGAGGGTAATCAAAGCAGAGCCTATCTCTAAGCTCCGATATAGCTATACACAAAGTTCAGGATCGACTCGAACGTCTTGTCCATCCCTAAAACGACTAGAGCGATGATGAGGGAAGCAACCATCACCACCACAGCGCTATTGGTGAGCTCTGAGCTCGTAGGCCAGGACACCTTCTGTGTAAGCTCGACATACGAGGCGTTGAAAGCGCCCCCTATTCTCTTTATGAAACTCATTATCGTCTTTTATTTTGCACGGGTTGAGAGACTCGAACTCCCGACACCTGGTTTTGGAGACCAGTGCTCTA
>ERZ772874.509-NODE-509-length-20864-cov-4.395262_pt1 | contig 20864 bp, 19 predicted proteins | sample MGYA00580586_ERZ772874 | MGnify/ENA primary metagenome ERZ772874 (study PRJEB29015, sample SAMEA2737952) | human oral metagenome | biome: human oral; feature: human-associated habitat; material: dental | place: China | collected 2154 ... | reverse complement strand
CTGCAAGGAGCCTGGGTCTGAACATAGTACTTCCCAAATTGGGAACACTCAAGCCCCTGCCCTCCATTGCCCCAATCCTCTCAACCCACTATCATTCGCATTGCAATAGCAATGCACAATGAGACCGCCATGAAATCCGCCACCCTCCCCCCCTTGAGAGTGGATCCCCAGTTCCGTCAGGCAGCCGAAAGCGTCCTGCGGCCTGACGAGACGCTCTCCCAGTTCATCGAACACGCCGTGCGCAGCCAGGTGGCGCTTCGCCAGGCACAGGCAGACTTCCTCGCGCGCGGCCTCGCTGCTGAAAAAAAGGCCCAGGCTACCGGCCGTTATCGATCCGCTGATGACGTCATCGACGGCCTGCGCCAGACCCTGGAAAGCGCCAGGCAGAGGCGCAACACCTGACCGCGATGAAGCGCCACACAGTCCGCTTCACGGAAGAAGCCGAGCAGGACCTCCAGGAACTCTACGGCTGGCTCTGCAACCGCTGTCCGGACAACCTGCAGATCGCCGAGCGTGCCCTGGACGCCATCATCCGGGCCATCGACATGTTGCGGACCTTCCCGTGGAACTGCCGCAAGGCCATGGCCCACGATCCCTACCTGAGAGAGCTGATCATTCCCTTCGGCTCAAGCGGTTACGTGGCGCTGTACCGGATCGAGCCTAACGATATCGTCACCATCCTGGCCGTCCGGCACCAGCGGGAAGAGGACTATCACTGAGCGTCCGCAAGCCTCAGCCCGGGAAGATGTCCTTGCCATCCCTGATACCGGAAACAGACGCCATCGCTTTCCTGCCAAAGAACCACGCACTCGAGAAACCCGGGCCAGGTTTCATCAGACAGTTTCTCTCCCAGGCAGTAACGGGCCGTGGCGCCAACCAGGTAGTCATGCGTCACGAAGACATGCAGACCAATACCTGAACCTGAATTAGTCCCCATCCACTCCGACACGATCAAGCCCCCCGGCCATCCATCACAGACAACCTCCCCTTCATCGGTCACACTCTGGCCCAGCCTCCTTCCCACGTGGCACACGGCCAGAGCGTCATGATCACCATCTACCAGCTCAAACCCCGCTTCCAGAGCCTGCTGCGGCCTGGTGTTCAGGCTCTGGCCCATCGCGGCACCACCGCCAACCAGGTCACCCTGCTGGCTTGCGGCCTCTCCTTGCTGGTGGGCATCATCCTCAGTTTCGGGGGTGCCAGCCACCCGGGGCTCTTCCTGCTTCTGCCGGTCTGGATGCTGCTGCGCATGGGCCTCAACGCCATCGACGGCATGCTGGCCCGTGAGCACGACCAGAAGACTCCGCTGGGCGCCTACCTCAATGAACTCACCGACGTGGTGGCTGATGCGGCGCTGTATATCCCCTTCGCCTTCCTGCCCGGTGTCCAGCCACTTTCGGTGGCGCTGGTGATCTTCCTGGCCGCCCTCACCGAGTTCTGCGGTGTCCTTGGCCTGATGGTCGGCGCCTCGCGCCGCTACGACGGCCCCTGCGGCAAGAGCGACCGCGCCTTCGTCTTTGGCCTGCTGGGCCTGCTCATTTCCCAGGGCTGGCTGCCGCCATCCTGGCTGAACCTCATCATGCCGCTGCTGGCGCTGGCCCTGACACTCACCTGCATCCAGCGCGTGCGTCAGGGACTGGACTGGCCGAAGCCCGGACATCCTGAGCAGCCAACCACCCGTCCTCTGCGTCAGGACGCCGGCCACTCCCCCACGCACCATCCCTCCACGGCCCTGTAGAGCCATCTTGCCCCGCCGCCCCCGGAGACACCCATGGGCAACACTGACACCGCGTCCCCCCACAGTCTTACTCCCCCGAAGCGCCACCCGGCTGCACGCCTGGCCGCTTTCGGTCTGACGACGCTGGCCCGCACCCTGACCGGCGTGCGCAGCCTCTGGACGGGCTGTGCGCCTGAGCCGCGCCAGCGCGTCTACTTTGCCAACCACACCAGCCACACCGACTTCCTGCTGCTGTGGGCCTCGCTGCCACCCGCGCTACGTGCCGTCACCCGCCCCGTGGCCGGGGCCGATTACTGGCTGGCCTCCCCGCTGCGCCGCTTCATCATTAATGATGTGTTCAACGGTGTGCTGGTAGAGCGCAAAGCACACGCCACCCCACAGAGCAAGCAACTGCCCAGCCTGCAGCAAGGCCGCTTCTCCAACCAACGACAGCACGAAGAAACGGTCCAGGATCATTCCAGCGACCCGCTGCGCGAGCTTCAGACAGGTTCTCAGGATTCGGCTCTCAATGGCGTACAGTCATCCTGCCAACAGGACGAATCCGATACGGCCCACCCAGCCACAGACTCAACGTCCAGCCCCCGAACATGCAGCACGGCCCTGCAGCCGCTTCACGATGCGCTCGCGCAAGGCCACTCGCTGATCATCTTCCCCGAAGGCACGCGCAACCTGGGCGATGAACTGCTGCCGTTCAAGTCCGGCATCTACCATCTGGCCCGGGAGTGGCCGCAGGTGGAGTTCGTGCCGGTCTGGCTGGAGAACCTGCATCGGGTCATGCCCAAGGGGCATGTCATTCCTCTGCCGCTGCTCTGTACCGTCAACTTCGGTGCACCGGTTCTGCTGCAGACGGATGATGCCATGGACTCCAAGACGCTCTACCTGCAACGCTGCCGTGACGCGCTGCAGGCCCTCAAACCCGTTCGAGACTGAATCATGAGCAACCATCCCCTGATGCTCAATGGCCTCATCCTGGGCATGCTGCTGGTCGCCTCACTCATCGGCTTCGTGCTGAAGTGGCGCGTGGGGTTCAGCACACCCCATGGCGTCATCGACAACCTCAATGCCCGCATCAAGGCCTGGTGGGTCATGGCCTTCGTCATGGGCGGATCGCTCGCCATCGGCCATGGCGCGGTCATCCTGCTGTTCCTGGGCATCTCCTTCTTTGCGCTGCGCGAATTCCTCACGCTGGCCCCCACGCGCACCGCTGACCATTACGCCCTGCTGGCAGCGTTCTATCTCATCCTGCCGCTGCAGTATTACTTCATCAGCGTCGGCTGGTACGGGCTCTTCTCGGTCTTCATTCCGGTCTACGGCTTCCTGCTGCTGCCCATTCTGGCCACGCTGGGCAACGACACCCAGCAGTTCCTCACCCGCGCCTCATCAGTTCAGTGGGGCCTGATGATCGCCGTCTACTGCATCTCGTGCATTCCGGCGCTAATGGTGCTGGACATCCCCGGCTATCAGAACAACAACCTGCTGCTCATCAACTGGCTCATTCTGGTCGTGCAGAGTTCCGATGTGCTGCAGTACGTCTGCGGCAAGCTCTTTGGCAAGCGCAAGATCGCGCCGGTGCTCTCGCCCTCCAAGACGGTCGAAGGCTTCGTGGGTGGCGTGCTGCTGGCCTCTCTGCTGGGCGCAGCGCTCTTCTGGATCACGCCCTTTGCCTGGTGGCAGGCCGCACTCATCGCCATCCTCGTCAACCTCATGGGCTTTGCGGGTGGCCTGGTGATGTCCGCCATCAAGCGTGACCGCGGCGTCAAGGACTGGGGCGCCATGATCGAAGGCCACGGCGGCATGCTCGACCGCCTGGATTCGCTGTGCTTCTCCGCGCCCATCTTCTTTCACGTGGTGCGCTATTTCTGGGTGTGAGGCGCGCCCGTTTACCCGACCTGGTCCTGCTCATTGCCCGGGCGGCCATCTTCAGTGCCGCCCTTTACACCAGCCTCTTGCCGTTCAGCAATTGATATCTATCAATAGCAATACTTCTCATTAAGAGTTATCTTGTCTATTAGAACAGGAGACACGGCAGCCATCCCGAAGGCTGACGCCGCTTCCGGAAGGTCCCCTCCTTCATGACCACGCTGCGGGGAGCGCGTACCCCGCGATTTTCCGAGGCAATATCATGCATAACGGAACGATATCTCACCGTACTGTCACCCTGTTGGTGGCTGGCACGCTATCAGCCGCAGGTACCCCTTCCCATGCCCAGACTACCGCCGATACTGACGCCCGTACTGAAGCACATCTGACCACGGATACGGTTGCATCCGGGTCTCCCCCCTACCGCCTGCCCCAAGTCAATGTCACCGGGCAGCGGCCGTCACCCGTCCAGATGAGCCTCGACCCACGGCTGAAAGCACAGCCGGCACGGATGAGCGACGGAGCATCGCTACTGAAGGAAATTCCCAACATGGGCGTGGTGCGCAAGGGCCAGCAAGGTGGCGACCCCGTGTTCCGCGGCCTGGGCGGCTCACGCCTGGCCATCACCACCAACGACCAGTTTCTCTACGGTGGCTGCGGCATCCGCATGGACACCCCCACCACCTACATCAATCCCGAAGCATATGACGAACTTCAGGTAATCAAGGGACCGCAGACCGTGCTTAAAGGCCCCGGTCTGGTGGCAGGTTCGGTGGAGTTCGTGCGCCATCCCCGCACCTACGACCGGCCATCCTTCGAGGCCGAAGGCGCCATCACGGCCGGCAGCTTCAATTACTACGACGGCTATGCCGACCTCAGCGCCGGCAACCCGCTGGTGTCGCTGCGCACCATCCTTACCCACAGTCGCAGTGACGACTACAAGGATGGCGCCGGCGAGCGTGTACGCTCCTGGTACAAGCGTCGCAGCGCGTCGGTGAATCTGGCCCTCACCCCCACGCAGGACACGCGCATCGAACTGTTCGGCGATGCAACCCGCAGTCAGGCCAAGTTCGCCAGCCTGCAGCTCGATGCCGGCAAGACCGACCGCGATGCCTTCGGCGCCCGCGCCGAGGTCCGGGATATCTCCTCTCTCGTGCGCAAGATCAGCCTGGACGCCGGCCGCAGCCACCAGGACATCATCATGGGCCGCCAGTTCCGGGGCCGGCAGGCCGGGGGCAACCCCGATCGCATCACCCGCAACGCCCGATTCAGTGGTGAGCTGGCCTGGGCCGATGGTCAGCTGGCCACCATCGGTATGGACTGGTTCGACGACCAGCACCGCGCCCGCCGTGCCTACACCGACATGCCCCGTTCGCTCAGCGAAAAGTCCAATGACCTGGGCTTCTTCATCGAGAACAGCAGCCGACTGTCCGAAGGCCACAGCGTGGTGGCCGGCGCCCGCCACGACCGGATGCACGCCACAGCCTACCAGGGCTTCTGGAACGACGAGGCTCATCCCCGCACCCGCTACGAACTGAACGCCGGCTTTGCCCGCTATGAATACAGTCACGCCGGCGTGCAGTACCAGGCTGGTCTTGGCTACACCGAGCGCGGCCCCGACTTCTGGGAACGCAACCGCAACCGTGCCATTCAGCCCGAACGCAGCCTGCAGCTGGACGTGGGCGCCGGCTGGCACACTGGCGATCTGCATCTGCACGGCACTGCCTTCGCCAACCGCATCAACGACTACATCCTCATCGAGAAGGACAACCCGCTGCTGAACGACCTGGCGGCAGAATCCACTGCCCGAAACGTCGATGCCGTGCGCTACGGTTTCGAGCTGGGTGCCGAATATGCACTGGCCGGCAACTGGAAGAGCAGCGCCAGCCTCGCCTACACTTGGGGGCGCAACCAGACCGAATCACGCCCGCTGGGCCAGATCCCGCCTCTGGAAGGGCGTCTGCGCGCAGGCTATGACAACGAGGTCTTCGCGCTGATGGGCACACTGCGCGCCGCCACCCGACAGAACCGGGTTGCATTCGGCCAAGGCAACGTCAATGGCGTGGACATCGGTCCCACCCCGGGCTTCGCCGTCTTCGGCATCGACGGGCACTGGCAGTTCTCGCGCCAGCTGCGCGTCAGCTTCGGCATCGACAACCTGTTCGACCGCCTCTACGCCGAACACCTCACCAAGGCCGTGCAGACTCCCGAGTTCTACCAGGCATTGGGCGTCAACCCCAATTCCGGCTCCAGCACCCGCATCAACGAGCCCGGCCGCGCCGCCTGGGTACGCCTCGACCTGAAGTGGTGACGCCCCTGCTCCCTCAGCCCAGGGCCCCGCTGCGCAGCAAGGCCAGCGCGGGCCCTTCGGCCAGGTGCTCGTACAGGATCACCGTCCCGATCACGATCAGCACGATGCCGCCCAGCATCTCGGCGCGCCGGCCCACCAGCGTGCCCAGCAGCCGGCCCAGCATCACGCCAAGCGTCACCATCATCGTGGTGCACAGGCCGATCACCAGCGCCACCTGGCCGATGGGCACGTCCACGAAGGCCAGTGTCACGCCCACTGCCATCGCATCGATGCTGGTGGCCACGCTGGTCAGCAGCATCGACAGCAGGCCGGCCGGCAACAGACGTCCCGTCCGCAGGGCACTGCCATCCGCGCCCAGCTGCACCCCTGTGTCGTACGGCGCATCCGACTGACCATCACACTCGGGCTCCAGAGGCTGGAACGACTTCCAGACCATGTGAATGCCCAGCCCCGCCAGCAGCACGAAAGCCACCCAGTGATCGATGCTGGCCACGAAGCGCGAGGCTGCCGATCCCAGCAGCCAGCCAATCAGCGGCGTGGTGGCCTCGACAACGCCAAAAAGGATGCCGATGCCCAGCGCCTGAGACAGGCGGGGTCGTGACATGCAGGCGCCTCTGGCCAGCGCCGCCGCAAAAGCGTCGGTGGACATGGCCATGCCAAGCGCAACAATGGAAAGGGCACTCATGGGGAAGGGATTACCTGCGGCCGGCACGACACAACACACCGCGCATCCGACCGATGCCTGCGCGGCGTGTCGCTCGTCGGTCTCGCCAGGCCCGGTCCAGGTGGACCGGCTGCCGGGAAGTGCGGAACGGGCTGCCAAAACGCCACGCATGGCGTCAGCGCCCCTGTCCGGAAACATCCCGGGCCGCTTCCGCCACAGCGTCGATGCAATGACGTGCCCTGTAAAACACGCCCTATATGCCGACAGCCGAGTCTGTTGACGGAAGCACTTCCATTGCGGAAGCAGGCTACTCCCCAAAGAGGAACGGGGGCATATTAACCCATAAGCACGCCCGTTTCACCATTCTTTCAGAGAAGCGTCAAGAATCAATGACTTGGCGGCTTCCAAATACCCATATCGCATTAAATAACAATAATCAATCTTATTAACCAACGCTACCGATCAGTAATGTCGCCGCGCAAATGCCAGCGACTGCTCGATATTTGCAAAATGCAAATCATTCTCTCTTGTAAGAATCTCCACGCACACCACCCGGTCCGGCACCCAGCGACGGATCGCCGCCGCCATGGTGGCATGATCGACCGCCTCTGGAAGATACCCCGGCGGCACTCCTGACTGCACTCCCGGCTGGCGCGCGCCGGCAGGCTGCCCCAGCGGCACCAGGTCCTTCTCGCTGGCATGGATATGCCGCACCCAGGCCGCGCCCTCGGCCAGCAGCGCCTCGATGTCCTCGCCATTGAGCTGCACCACCGCCGTGTCCAGCACGATGCCCACGGACGGATGGTTCAGCGTCCGGGCCATGCGCAGGCTGGACGCCGTGTCCGTCATGAAGTTCGCGCCATAGTGCGGGTGCACGCCCTCCAGGCAGATCGTCACGCCCGCCTCGGCCGCCACCTCCGCCAGCCGCCCGAAGAACTCCAGTGCGCGCGCCCATGCCTCGGCATCGGTCAGCCCCGCCCGGTTGCGATTGGCCGGCGACCCGAACACCAGCCGCGTCGCGCCCAGCCAGGCCCCCACCCGGCACACCGCCGCCAGATACGCCAGCATCCGCTGTTGAACATCCGGCGGACCGAACAGGTTCAGCCCCTGCGTGCCATACAGCAGCGACTGCATGCCCGTGATCTCGATGCCCTGATCCGACCACCAGTCGCACACCCGGTGCGCCTCGGCCTCACGCACCGCCGCCACATCCGCAAAATACTTGCTGGGCGCCACGTCGATGGCATCCACCCCCAGCCGCGCCAGCAGCCCGGCCACCGCCTCGTCCTGAGACGGATCCCACGCCAGATTGGTCAGTCCCAGCCTCATCCCTTGCTCCTCAACGTCGGCGCAGCTTGGGATCCAGCAGATCGCGCAGCCCGTCCCCCAGCAGGTTCAGCCCCAGCACCGCCAGCATGATGGCCAGCCCCGGCCACAACGCCTGAAGCGGCGCCTCGAACAGCACCGACTGCGCATCGGCCAGCATCCGCCCCCAGGAAGGCTGCGGCGGCTGCACCCCGAAGCCCAGGAACGACAGTGCCGCCTCCGCCAGGATCGCAACCGCAAAGCGCACCGTTGCCTGCACCAGCAAGAGCGGAAGGATGTTGGGCAGCACGTGCCGCCACGTGATCTGCCATGGCCCCAGCCCGCAGGCCCGCGCCGCCATCGCATACTCGCGTGACCACACCCCGGCGGCGGCTGCGCGCGTGATGCGCACGAAGGATGGAATGTTGTAGATGCCCACCGCCACGATGGCATTGCCCAGCCCGGCCCCGAACACCGCCGTCAGCATGATCGCCGTCAGGATCGCCGGAAACGCCAGCATGAAATCCGCCGTGCGCATGATCAGACCCTGCACGCGCCCCGGCCTGGCCGCGGCCAGAAGCCCCAGCAGCAGCCCCGCCCCCAGCCCGATGCCCACCGCAATCACCCCGGCCAGCAGCGACGCCTGCGCGCCCAGCAGCAGCAGCGAGGCCACATCGCGCCCAAAGGCATCCGTACCCAGCCAGTGCGCCGCCGAAGACGACTCCAGCACCGCCTCCATGTCCAGATCTTCCGGCCCATAAGGTGTCCAGAACGCCGACACCCCCGCCATCAGCACCAGCGCCAGCACTAGCAGCGCACCGACCACAAAGCCCGGATGCCGCAGCGCCCGCCGCCAGAAACCGGCCGCCCTCGCCTCCGCGACAAGATGCCCGTGCTGCGGCATGTCTTCCCCTTGCCGCGCATCACGGTCCTTTGACATGCGCCCTGCGGCGGACTCCGCCACATGCCCTGCCCCGCCATCCCGGCGGGGCACACTGGTCTGCAGATCCTCGTTCACCGGCACCATCCGAGCGTCCGCTCAGCGCACACGCGCCCGCAGGCGCGGATCAATCCACGCCGCCAGCACATCGACCAGAAAATTGATCACCACCACCATCGCCACCAGCAGCAGCACCCCATTGCGCACCACCGGCAGGTCGCGGTTGGCAATGCTCTGGAACAGCAATCGCCCCAGCCCCGGCAGCGAAAACACGTTCTCGATCACCACCGCGCCCCCCAGCAGCTCTGCAAACTGCATCCCCGCCACCGTCAGCACCGGAATGGAGGCATTGCGAAACACGTGCCCCCACAGCACCTGACGCATCGACAGCCCCTTGGCACGCGCCGTCCGCACGAAGGGCTCACCCTGCACTTCCAGCATCGACGTGCGCACGAAGCGCGCCAAAATGGCCCCCTGCACACAGGCCAGCGCCAGTGCCGGCAGCCACAGGAAGCGCAGCCCCTGCCACAGCCCTGCCTCCCAGCCCTCGAAGCCTCCCGACGGCAGCCAGCCCAACTGCACCGAGAACACCACGATCAGCAGCATCCCCAGCCAGAACCCGGGCGTGGCCATGCCCAGCTGCGCCAGCGCCATCAGGCCCACATCGCCCCAGCGACGGTGATGCAGCGCCGCATACACCCCGGCCAGCAGCGCCATGCCGCCGGCCAGCGCCATCGCCAGGAGCGTCAGCGGCACCGTCAGCACCAGCCGCTCGGCCAGCAGCCCCGCCACCGGCACCCCGTAGGCCTGACTCATGCCCAGCTCGCCCTGCAACAGCCCCAAAAGCCACTGCCCATAGCGCACCCAGGCCGGCTGATCCAGCCCCAGCTGCGCTGCCAGCGCCTGCACCGCCTGCGGGTCCGCATCCGGCCCCAGCATCACCTGCGCCACATCGCCCGGCAGCACATCCAGCACCAGGAACACCACGGCACTGGCCGCCAGCAGCGTCAGCACCAGCCCCAGGCACCGGCCCAGCAGGAAACGCGTCATGAGACGACAGCCTTCATCTCAGCTTACCCAGCGCATCGACCGCAGATCGTTCACCAGCATCGGCATGTCATCCCACAGCCCCGCCAGCGACTTGCGGGCCACCGACACCCAGTGCGGCTGATACAGCCAGGCCAGCACACAGTCCTCGGCCAGCAGCTTCTGCACCTGCGCCAGCAGATCCAGCCGCTCCTTCTCGTTCACGGCCGTCACCAGCTGCCGATACAGCGCATCGAAGCGCGGCGACCGATAGCCCCAGTAATAGTCCGGCTTCGTGAAATTGCCCAGATCCAGCGGCTCCACATGAGAAATGATGCTCAGATCGTAGTCGTGGTTGCGGTACGTGCCTTCCAGCCACTGCGCCCACTCCACCTGCTGCATACGGCACTGGATGCCCACCTTCGCCAGCTGCGCCATCACCACCTGCGCGGCCTGCCGCGCATAGGGCGGCGGCGGCACCGTCAGCGACAACGACAGCGGCAGCTTCACCCCGGCCTCCTTCAGCAAACCCCGGGCCCGCTCCGGATCATGCGCATTCACCGCCGTCATATCCACGTAACCCGGCGCATCCGGCGTGTAATGGCTGCCGATCGGCGTGCCATGCCCCAGCTGCCCCGCCTTCAGCACCGCCTGCCGATCGATCGCCGCCGCGATCGCCCGCCGCACCCGCACATCCGCCAGCACCTTGCGCCGATGATTGATGGCCACCAGCGTCTTCGCCCGCGAACCCGACACCACCACCTGCCAGGCCGGATTCGCCTTCAGCCGCGCCACGGCCCGCTCCGTCACCCGCGGAAACACATCCACCTCATTGGCCATCAGCGCCGCCATCTGCGCCGCCGGCTCACTGATGAAACGGAACGTCACCTGCGGGAACGACACCGAAGCCGCATCCCGGAACTCCGGCCACGCCTGCAGCGTCAGCGACGTGCCCCGCCGCCAGCTCGCCAGACGATACGGCCCCGTTCCCACCGGCTGCGCCCCGTTGCCTGTCGCACTCGAAGGCTCCACGATCACTGCCGTCGCCTGCCCCAGCATGAACAGGAAATCCGCATCCGGACGCGCCAGCCGGATCACCACCGTCTGCGCATCCTTCACGTCCACCGACGACATCGCCGCAAAGAACGCCCGGTCCTTGTTCACACTGTCCGCACGGCCGGCCCGCTCGAAACTGAACTTCACCGCCGTCGCATCACAGGGCTTTCCGTTCTGGAACTTCACCCCCGGCCGCAGACGGAACGTCCACGTCAGCCCATCCTCCGACCCCGACCAGCGCTCGGCCAGCAGCGGCGACAGCGCCCCCTTCGGCCCCACATGCACCAGCGTCTCGAACACGTTGTACAGCACCACCTCGGCAATGGCGGCAGCGGCACCCGCCGTCGGATCCAGCGCCGGCGGCTCCAGCACCATGCCCAGCACCAGCGGCTTGCGCACCAAAGCGCCGCCCGCCAACTGGCCAGCCGTCTGCTGGCCGGCCCCTAGAGACGCCGCGGCCTGCACAGCAGACTCCTGCGCCACCGCCTCTGTCATCCAACCCGACACACCGGCCCGACCAGACACCACCATCCCGCCGGCCAGCCCCAGCGCAGCCCCCGTAAACGCACGGCGCTTCATGAAAAAACCTCCCCGTCAGCACATCGAAACCGCAAATCCTACCCTACCACGCCCCCGGCAGCGCACCATGCGGGGGAATACCCGGGCACCACCCACAGGGCTGGAGCATCCTCACCCGAGACCCACGTCGCTATCGCAACTACTTCCCCAGCGTCAGGCTCATCACCCCCGAGGCACCTCCTCCCAAGGCCCCCATCGGCTGATCCTCCCTCGCGATCATCCCTTCTCGGCCCCCCCATCTCGACTGCCGCTCGACTACTGCCATCTCGGCCACTGCCCTCTCGTCTGCCCCTGTCCTCGACGGATCCTCCCTGATCCGTTCCGCGACCTCCCTGTCCCATCATCCCGGCCTCATCGTGGCCAAAGCCCATTGACAACCCTCAACAAGAATAAGTATCAATAGAACTAGCATTCATTACGTCTAGAGAGACACATGGCCCGAGAAAGGCAGCATGGCTGCCACCATCGGCATCAACCAGAACACCCTCCCAAGGAGAACACCATGAACGCCATCCGTCCCATCGCCACCCTGCTGGCCACCGCCGCCCTGGCCACCCTGCCCCTGGCGGCCAACGCCCACAAAGACAACGCCAAGCACGACCACGGCACCAACGCACATGCCCAGGAGCCCCAGGGCGTCGACAAGGTCCTCACCCCCGAGCAGATCGACCTTTCCTCCGGCAAGGCCATCCTGGACGCCAACGACCACTACAACGTCCGCATCCTGCGCATCCAGATCCCCGCCAACAAGGAACTGCAACCTCACGGCCCCAAGGAAGGCTACTTCTTCGTCAACGTCATCAGCGGCACCCTGCAACTGGGCTTCGGCGACACCTACGACGCCAGCAAGCTGCAGACCCTGCCCCCCGGCAGCATCTTCACCCACCCCGCCGGACAGCAGCACTTTGCCAAGACCGGCAACGAACCCGTCGTCCTGCAGATCACCGCCATCAACCCCCACGGCGGCAAGAAGCATGACCACCACCATCACAGCAAGAAACACGACCATGCCAAGGGGCATCAGCATGGCAAGTCGGGCGAATAAGGACCGCCCCCTCGCGTAGTCCCCCAGGCCGGCGTACCAGATCGCCGGCCGTCCCTTCATCAGACCGCCACCGGAGCACCGACAGTCGGCAGGCATCAGCCGCCTGCCCCATCCCGCCGCCCCATCAACGAGAACCTTGCCGTCCTGACCATCCTGCTGACCACCTTTCTGGTGGACGGGATTGTCTGGAACATCGCCAGCAGCCGACGCATGCATGCCGGGCAGACACCGCTCAACGCCCACATCATCGACATCCTGTTGGGCTAGAACGATGCACCAACCATCCCACCAATAGTGGTGGAAAGCAGATCACGCCACGGTGTTACCCTGATCGGCGCCCTCCTTCTGAGGATCCTCTGAAAAACAGGCCTTGCGGCCATCGCTCCCTGTTCCATGGCGTGCCTGCCCGCCGAGCCTGCTCAGAGAATCCCTAGGTACGCTACATCACGGCAGCATACCCCACGCGACAGGGCACATCACTTTCCGAAAGGCCGGTTCACGGCTCAGCCCCGCGCCACATCGGACGCCTCATTCATCCGGGCGTCTCATTCGGAAATCCTCAATGAAAAGCTCCGTAGGAGAACCCATACATGCGCTTGCCAAAACACACCACGCTGAAAGCAGCCCTGCTCACCCTCGCCGCGGCCGCCAGCCTCGGCGCCCATGCTGCTACCGTCCAGGACGAAGCCATCGCTTTCGCCACCAACAATCCCATGTCGCTCACCGTGCAGGGTGATGACATTGCCGTCAATCTCACCACCAACACCGCGCTGCAGCCCGGAGCGCACGTCGAACAGAAAAGCGACAAGCCATGCCCCGTCAGCCTCACCACCGCCAACAACAACGGTAACGAAACCCTCACCATCAAGCGCGTCGACAATACCCAGCCCTGCACCGCCGTCGTCGCCGTCAACCTTCCCGAAAAAAGCACGTTGGGAGTCCGGCAAAAGACCCCATTGATCTATGCCAACGGCAACTTCGGCAAGATCACCACCGATAGCGAACACCTGACCTTCACCCTCCAGGGCCGGGTCGACAGCCTGGAACTGAACGCCGCTGGTGCCGTCACTTCCAGCATTCATGTCCAGCAGCTGCCCATCTCGCTCATCAGCATCCGGGCACGGCACATGGCCACCAGCATCAGCCTGCCCAAGGGCGCAACGGCAGCCTATGAAATCAACGCCCCCTTCAAAGTCTTCGAGAAGGGCGTGCCAAGCGCAAACCCCGGCGACACCACCATCCGCCTGCAGGGCGATACCGTGGTCGGTTCGGCCAGCAACGAGTAAGGCTGATCCGCTGTCATGATAGGTCTGCCTGGATAACCGAGCGGCCAGGACGGCAGCCGCCACCAAAGGGGTAGCCCTCACGAAGCCATCAGAGGTTTCTGACGGGATGCCCCTTTCCCATCACTGCGTCCGAAATACCTCGTCCATGCTCCGGGCCGAGAGCAGGTTGCGGCCCCAGCGCTTCAACGTCTCCTCATCGGCCTGCTCCAGGCGCACTTGCACGGCTTCATCCAGAGCGCCGAAACGCTCGGCCAGCAGATCGGCCAGAAGCCCGAGCTGCCCTTGCCGCAGCCCTTGCTGCAACCCCTTCTGCACGCCCCGCTGCTCACCCTGATCCAGCAGTCGCTCGCTCCACTGCATCATCTGCGCATCCTCCGTCACGTAAATTTCTCTATACCGCCGCATCTCATTCTCGTCAAGCGCACCATAGGCTTCCACGAAGTCGATGTACTTCTGCTGTCTTTCCCAGCTGGACTCCAGCGTCATGAGCCCGCGGACGGCATGACCATAGGCGTGTATCCGCTGGCCCTTCCTCAGGCGCATGTTCACCAGGTTAAGGCGGGCCACAATGTTCTGGCTGTTCAGATGATCCTCCACCGGGATCTCCGGCAGCACACAGGCGATGTAGTGAAAATCCAGATAGCACTGCTGATCGCTGCCCATGCGCAGCTGGCGAGCAATCGAAGCACCACTGCGCAGGAAGATGACCACCGGCACCACCCGATCGGTGTCATAGAACTCGCCAATGGCCAGACAGTAGGACGCCAGCTTGCGGATGGAAAAGCGCGCCGGATCCGTCTGCTCTTCCACCACGAACAGCAGCGCCTCTCGTCTGCCATCCGGCCACTCGGCCAGCAGCGGCACATCCAGCTCGAAGAAGCGGTCCCCCAGTCTGTCCTTGGGCAACTCTTCCCGCACGGAGCGGATGACAACATCAGGCGGCAAGGCCTTTGCCTCTTCTGGCGCAGAAAAGGCCAACGCCTGCAAGGGATAGTCAAGAATCAGGTTCTTGAAGTTCTGGTCATGGCTCATGGGCATGATGGAAACCCCGAGAGATTGTCTCCGCACCGCCGACCCACGCCCCTTCTGCGAAGGCATGAGCAAGTCCTACGGCCACGCCATAATACTGTAATTACATACAGCACTCAACCATCAAGCCAAACTTTCCAAGAAGCTGTCAAGAACGCCGTCAGCCCCATGCCTGGTTCAACGCCGCGCGGAGCCGGTAAAGCATCCCAGCCATCAAAAGCACATCAACCAAGCCAGGGAATCCATTCAGGCTCGACGCCTCGCCACTTGTTCGGTCGCTGATCTTCAGCCGTTACGCCTCGAAGCCGGATGACCGCTTGCGGCTCACCATACGCCAGAGCAATGTCAACAACCCTCATGAGCCGGCCACGAAAGGACATGAAGTGTAGGTTATTGCTGTACACCCCATGCTCCATCTGCTGAAGCAGCTGCTCATTCATGTACCGGCGTCGTGAGTTTCCGGGACGATCCATGAACTCCAGCACGACGCCAACACTCCCCGGCCCAGGATCCCTATCCGTGAACAGAAGGAAATCGGGCACATGCAAGACGCCCTCCCGCCTGTCATGCGCCTTCTGCTCTTCAATCGATCGAAGCCTTTCCTCTTCCTTCTCGATCATCTGGAACATGTACTCTTTCGTGCAGTTCTGACAGTACATGGTCTCGCCCGGCTCCGTGCCCTTCAGCCACACAATCCCTTTCTGATCAGAGTACTCAATCCAGTCACACGGCGTGGATGATCCTCCCAACGACGGGATACAACAGTCCTTCCAGACCTTCTTCCCTCGGCGTTTCACCACGGGCTGAACACCATACCGCTCCCACCGTGACAGGATGAGCATGATGTCCAGATCATTCATCGCCCCATCCCGAAACAGATGTTCGTCAAACCAGATGGGGCCGCTGCCCACGAAACCCCGGTAATCCAGCAGGCACTGCACCAACCCGCCCGGATACTTCTTTCGGATCACACTGAACGGCACAATGAAATTGATGCATTCGAGTGCAACAGCCATGAGATCGCTCCTCCATGTCAGGCCAGCCTCTATGGCGAAGCATTCTGAAACAATGGTTCAGGTTGTGCATGACGGCCGACAGAAGGAACATGGACCCGGACCTGCGACAAGAACAGCACCCTACCCGGCTTGTGTAGAGCAGCCGGTGATCGCCAACCGCCATCCGCCCGCCCGCATGCCTGCACACCCAAAACCAGCGGCATGACAGCATCGCCCCACGGCCCTCCCCGTCCGGCATCGAAGTCTCTTTCAAAGCCCCTACCCAAGGGGCTCACTCGCCGCCCCGGCAATCACGCTGTCATGAACCTGCCTATAGCTTCCATCCTGGTACTGTTCTACACCCTGGTGGCATGGGTCTACGTGTGGAACATCATCGTCGACAGAAGAGCAGACGCAGACGAACCCGCCCTTCACACCCACCTCATCGGAATCATCCTGGGCGCTGGCGCCGCCTTTGGCATCTTCCTCATTGGCGCTACCACCGCTCTGCCCACCAAGGACGATGAAGTGAACAGGTCCATGAACATCCTGGGCCGCTTCATCCTGGTCCTTTACATCGGCACGCTGGGCGGATCCTGGAAACAGAGCATCAGCGCGGAGCGGAAGCCATCCATGAGCTCTGTGCGCCTTGACGCCACGCCTCAAGGTAGGCGGCTCCATCAGATCCCGAAAGAACGTCAACCCCATCAGGACTTCATGTCCACGATGGAACGACGGCTGGGCATGAACCCAGAACGCTTCTTCGATGAACGGATCGGAGTCCACGTCCGCCTCTGGATCATCATGCTGGCTTTGGGAACATGGGTTTATGCGCTCCATGCCATGAGCCACATCCGGGACAACGAACTCACGATCCTGCCAGCCCTTTTGTCCCTGATTGTGATCGGCATCCTGTTCGTCATCGTGATATTCACCCCCCCACTGAGGTACGTGGCCGCCATCATCATCACGCCGCTCGCGTTCCTCAGTGTCCAGGTTGAGACGTGGCTGCGGGTATGTCTGAACAGGCCGTATGATCCTTGATCGTGAGTAATCAAAGCCGCCATATTCCATACGATAACCATGCAGCTGTGACATGCCATAGACTCTATCTCCTCGCACAAAGAATTCCCCGCCATTTCGAAGACAGCAAGGATCTCCAGACCCCGATTTCAATCAAGCAGAAACGAAAACCATTTCTCGACGAGAGAAACGCGACAACCAAAATCAATTCTTGCACATAACGCACATGTTTAAAACCCTAGAAACACCAAACATACCTTACAAACAACCGTAACCCATAAACCCGGCGAATCAATAAATCATGAAATAATGACTCTTGCGATCACGGCCAAAATATCAACACCCACTGGAAGTCAGCAAACCCCTTCAAGACGCAACCAAACCCCTAAAGACCCCGCATATATCCAAGAACACCTCATCAACGTCATCATACCTCATGGAAGGAAAACTCCTGCCCCGCTCTTCATCACCCAAAAACCAAGGCACCAACCGAATTCTCACGCCAGCTCGAGAACTCAAATAGAATCCGCCTAACCTAATCGACCTCAACTCGCGCAATAATGAAAATCCTCTCTACACATCCACTGAATACATACCCGCTCAACCATGAACAGTAGAGTCTTTCACCATTGACCAGATCGCACTTGCCGAAAAGGACCTTACATCCAACCACCTCCCTCAGCGCACAGGCCTCACCGCAACACATCCTTCCAAAATTATTCTGTCTCCCAGACATAGCGGACCCGTCTTCACCCCCCTGAAGACACCCGCGCCCTCAGGAGCGCGCCAATTATTTTCGTATTACATAGATGCCAACATAGGACCACCACCTCTAAGAAAAGGGAGAGGATGATCTCACCAACTTTCAAACCCCAACTCATGCCCCCCAAAAAAAGAAATATTCAACTAGAACACGCACACCAAATTCTTCACAACTCATGCTGCCCGCGCATGAAGAGTTAATATTTATTATTCAGAATAAGATCAAGGATAGTTCTAAGTTCACAACACCTCGTCTTTTCTCTAATTTGAAGCAACAAATCATAATTACGGGCACCGGCCATGGAAGTCAAAAGGCGAACAAAATCACCAACCTCAATCAGATCGAAACGAAGCCCATCTGGATGCAAAAGTCGCTCCTTGCCAAGAAATTCTTCTTGGACGTATTCATCAAAAATTTCCTTGGCTACACGAACCCCCTCCTTCAGAGCAAAATCCTCCAAAAGGGCAACAGGAACACCCTCGAAAGACTTCCCATCGTCCAAAAATAGGTCATGCGTCGCTTCACGCCCCCCAGGAAATACACAAATTACCTCTCTATAGAACTTGTCATTTTCCTTAAAATTATTTGTTATTACGAATGCCGGCATATCAATCAGAGTGACCCGAACCCTGTAAAACTTGTTCATTACAAACCTCCTTGAAAAGGAGAACACCTGCAGACCGAATCGCCTGCATTGACGAAAGACTTGATCAGAAACATCCAATCCGACCGTCATGGACTTGCACTAACGTGCTTTTCCTCACGGGGACCACATACAAAAACACCCGCCAACTCACGCCAGCGGGTGTTCGTTCCTTCAGCCTATCCGAGTCATACCACAACCTGGACCCGAATCAGGCAGCTGACTGATCAGCGGCACTCAGCAGGAGCGAAGCGTGCATCCAGCGTACCTGCCGTACCGAAGCCTGCCGTAGCACCTTTGGCCTTGCAACGCCATTGCAGAGCATCCTGGATCGGCGAGAACGCAGCTTTTGCCGACTCCAGAGCCGTTGCCGTACCTTCCTTGGCATCGGCGGTTGCCTTAACCATCGTGAAGGGAGTCAGCGTCAGCGTATTTGCTCCGTCGGCGGCAACACGCGGCTGATAGGTGATGGTGATCACACCCGTTGTCTCAGCAATCGCGACCGATGAGACGTTGGTCGACTTGGCCGGTGCGTTATAACCGGTGGCATAGCCTTTCGGCCACGTGGAGTTATCGTTCGCACCCGACGTAGCAATCTCCGCCACGTTCAGCTTGGCAGCAGCAGCCAGCGACAAGCCTTCCGACACGCGAGCGCGGATCGTGTAGTCCTGGTAAGCCGGGATGGCCACGGCGGCCAGAATACCGATGATCGCCACGACGATCATCAGCTCGATCAGGGTGAAACCTTTTTGAACTTGTTTCAGCATCATGTTTGGACCCCTTGTCCAATGAGGTGAGGATGTGTTCGGGTTTCGCCTGGTGGCTGGCCCGGTCGCTTTTCACTTCGACACCCACCCTGTAGCGAGCGCCGTGCCAGCGCACGGCAACGGCATCTCTGGCCCGACCAGTGGCAGGCCCTGTTCTGGCCCGTGACGGAGTTCACGGTCAGCGGACGCAGCTTGCCGTCCGGCCTGTCGCGGTCGGGCGTTGTTGGGCAGCCACAGGTGCCCCTGGGTGACGCATTGCGTCAGGGGGTGACGCAGAGGGGCAGGTTCGAGGTGGGCAGACCTGAACGTCCGCGACATGTTGCTGCATTGGACACATCCCAAGATAGCTGACGCACTCTCTTGATAACTGTATAAAACACCAGTATTCTGTCGTCGTGCCCGTAAAACACGGCTTGATGTCATGGGGCATTAGCTCACCGCCCTTCTTCCCTGCGGCTTTGCATGAAAACACCTGCTTCAGAGCTCATCTCATGTCCACATCCCACGATCAGAACTTCAGGAATCTGATCATCGATTACCCCCGTCAGGCGCTGGCTTTCTTCGCCCCCACCGAGGCTGCCAGCCTGCCGCCCGACGTGAAGATCACCTACATCCGACAGGAACTGCCCAAGGACCGACTGGGCGATCGTTTCTTCGAGATGGATGTTCCGCTTCTGGTGGAGTGGCCCAACGGCCAGCGTGAGGCCCTGCTCTTCATCGTCGAAGAGGAAACAAAACCCGGCCTCTTCTCCATCCATCGACTGGCCATCTACTGCCTCACGCTGGCTGAATTCTCAAAGACAGACCGCGTGGTTCCGGTGGTCATCTTCCTGCGTGGCGGCACAGACATCCCGCGCGACCTGCATCTGGGCAGCGAACAGGGAAGCTACCTGGACTTCCGATACATCGCCTGCGTTCTGCCCGAGATCCCGCTGCACGAGCATCTGGACAGCGACAACCTGGTGGCTCGTCTGAATCTCGTGAACATGCAGTACAGCCCCAGCGAACGCGTACACGCCTACGGCCACTCCATCCGCGGGTTGATGACGCTGGAAAGCAACCCATCTAAGCACCTGAAATACATGAACTTTATCGAAAACTACTGCACGCTTGACGATACTGAAAAACAGCGGTATAGAGAACTTTACAAAGCGGAGGACGCCCAGATGATGCAATGGACAGAGCGGGTCAAGAACGAAGGCAGGCTGGAAGGGCGCCTGGAAACGCTGGCCGACCTGGTATCGATGCGCTTCGGCCCCATGGACGCAACCACCCAAGCCCTCATGCACGCCGCCGACGACGAAACCCTGAAGCGCTGGACACGGAACGTGCTCACCGCCCAGACGCTGGAAGAAGTCTTCCGGATTCAGTAAGGGAACATCGGCCAGCAATCTGGCCGTATCAGGGCAGCCCCTCAAGCCCCTGCCCTGCCGCAAGCCAAGCCAAGCCAAGCCAAGCCAAGCCAAGCCAAGCCAAAAACAGATTATCAACCCCGAACAGGAATCATCCTGCAACCGCTGGCGCTATACCCAAAATAAATAACGAATCGCGCCTTTAAATTTACCTGCGGTCGAGATTTTTGATTATACAACGCCCTCATCCATTTCGTTGACGCTTGTCAAGAGTCACGCGTATTTGCAGATGATTCGTGGCTTTACGATCTTCTGCCGGTGCGGCTCTTTTGTTATGGTGAACATTGCTCTCTCTTTCACAACAACAAGGACAAGCACCATGAGCACCACAAGACGGCAATGGTTGAAGACGGGCGCCACGGGTGCTGCAGGACTGGCCGCAGGCAGCCTGCTGCCGGGCGCGTTGAAGGACGCGCTGGCGG
>ERZ772874.505-NODE-505-length-20952-cov-10.805235_pt1 | contig 20952 bp, 19 predicted proteins | sample MGYA00580586_ERZ772874 | MGnify/ENA primary metagenome ERZ772874 (study PRJEB29015, sample SAMEA2737952) | human oral metagenome | biome: human oral; feature: human-associated habitat; material: dental | place: China | collected 2154 ... | reverse complement strand
CTCGCAGACACGCTTGGTGAATTAAGCAGTCCCGCATACTCTCAAGTTGATCTTGGTGCCCGCGTCGCCCACGCCCAGTACGAGCTATTCTTCGAGCGTGAAGGGCAAACGCGCCTCCTGAAGGCTCTGCGGATTCTTTTATCGGAGGACTACACTGCCGATATGCTTTGCGCTGATGCAGAGGCATATCTAGCAGATCGGTAAAAAGTTAAGGTCAGCCCGATTAGGCTGCCAGAAATTCCAGGAGGTCTTGAACGAAAAGCTCCGGCTCCTCCAGAGCCGCAAAGTGTCCGCCGCGCTCAGGATGTGTAAACCTGACAACGTTGAAAAACCGTTCCGCATATTCACGTGGAGGATTACTGATATCGTGCGGGAAAATCGCGAATGCGGTTGGAGCCTCTACCCTATCCCGCTGTATATTCCCGGTCCCCAAAGCCTCCCGATATATCCTTGCGGCGGAGTGCTCGGTATTCGTTATCCAGTACAGCATCGTATTTGCGATGATAATATCCCTTGAAATCCCGTTTTCGCTCCACGACTGCATTTTCTCCGCCATAAAAGCAGCCAAAAATACTGGTGAATCGGCAAAGCCATAAGAAACAGTCAAAGGTTTCGTGGAAAGCAGCATATAGTAACCGCCTTCGACCTGCGACCAACGCGCAACCCGGTTCAGATAATCTTGTTCTGCGTCCGAAAGCGTGCTCTTATCGAGAGAATACTGGTTTGAAAACGGGACATCGGTCAAGTGCAGTTTCAGGATACTCTGCGGATAACGCAACGCCATCTGCTGACCAATCGAGGCTCCCCAATCACCACCATGTACCACATAGTGCTCATACCCCAACTGTTCCATCAACGTATGGAGCCGTTCGGCAATATCTGCGACAGTATGTTTTTCCAGCTGTTCCGAGAAAGCGAATCCGGGAAGCGAGGGAACAACAACGTTATACCCCGCCTCAACGAGAGGATGAATCACCGGAATATACCGTAAGAAAGAATCGGGCCAGCCGTGAATCAGCAGAACTGTACCAAGGTTTTGTGGACTTTGCTCATGAAGAGCGTGCAGCTCTTTGCCCTGTATTGTATAGATGCCATGCCGATACGAGTTCAATATTTTCTGATGCGCCGCCCAATCATACTCGGTAAGCCAATAGTCCACGAGATTTTTCATAAACTCGACCGAGATTCCTGCGTTATTCTCCTGTTCATCTAGAACAACAGGAAAACGTGCACCCCGCAAACGGACCTTCAGATCTTCAAGTACTTCGTGCGATACGTCAATATATAGGTCTCGCATAAGCTTCTTTCCTCCCCCAGTCTTCTCTCTATGAATACCCCATACTCATACAGCATTACATGCCACCGTATAACAAATCCCGCAGGGACACAGACGTTTTCGTCATCAGACACGAGAACGTCTACGCGCTGCGGGGTTTTCGGGAATAGTAAAGGGTGTTAGCGCACAATCGTAGTGATCATCTGCTGCTCCCCCAGATACCTGGCAAGGTCGTGCACATCGTCAAGGGTAACCGCACGAATTTTCTCCAATAACTCATCGGTGCTGGTGAACTTGCCTGAGTCCAGCTCGGCACGCCCCAGTCGAGACATCCGAGAACCCGAGTCCTCACTGCCCAAAACAGTTGAACCGGCTAGCTGCCCGCGTACTTTACTGAGTTCTTCCTCAGTAATTCCTGCGGACACCAACTTATCAAACTCATACTGCAAGAGTTCACACACCTGCTCGGTTTTAGCGGGCAGGCACCCTGCGTACATGCCGAAATATCCCGCATCGGAGTAGGCGCCCGAGAACGCAAACGTACTGTACGCCAGCCCGCGTTTTTCGCGAATTTCTTGGAAAAGCCGCGAAGACATGCCCGACCCAAAAGCACTCGACAGCACACTCATCGCGTAGCGACGCTCATCCCCAGCGATAATACTCGGGCACCCCATCACAATATTGGTCTGTTCAAAGCCCTTCTGCACCTCGTGCAGTTTGGAAAACGGGACAATACCGCTCTCCGTGCGCACACGGCGCGGCACCGGAACCACACCCTCAAGAAGGTTCCAGCCGAAGCGGGTGAGCGCATCCAACACAAGGTTTACGATGTGCGAGTGCTCCAGCGACCCAGCCGCCGAGATGACGAGGCGATCCGGCGTGTAATACTTTTTGTAATGCTCCCACACAGCATCCCGCGGAACCTGCATAATCTCCTGCGGAGTACCACCAATTGGGCGACCAAGCGGGTTCTGGCCCATAAGCTGTTCCACAAAATTCTCGAAGGCAACGTCCGTAGGATCATCCTGGTCCATGGCAATCTCTTCCAGAATCACCCCGCGCTCCTGCTCCAGATGCTCTGGATCGAGCAAAGCGTTACTCACCATATCAGCCAGAACATCAACCGCCATCGGGGTATCATCGTCAAGTACACGCGCATAATAGCAGGTATGTTCCTTCGCGGTGAGGGCGTTTGATTCGCCTCCCACCGCATCGAACGCCTGGGCAATATCAAAAGCAGTTCGAGACGGAGTTCCTTTAAAGAGTAGATGCTCCAAAAAGTGGGTAGACCCCAACATACCGGGTGCTTCATCCCGGGAACCGACCCCCACCCAGAATCCGAGAGAAACGCCGCGGGTGCCAGGCATCCGCTCCGTTATCACCCGAACACCACCGGGCAAAATCGATCGGCGAACCTCATTACCATTTACGCCCTCGTAAACCAGGCGACCGCGTTCATAGTCGAGCTCAGCGGTAATCTCATCGCGCGCAACGGGAAGAGAAATAGGCATCAGTGAATAATCCTTAGCAAACCGAATGTATATAGCGAGCCGTACAAGTCAGAGTAAACGCCAGCCCATCATGAGAACAACCCTCAGGAGTCTCAGGACGAGCTGGCGCTGCTTATCCGATAGAAAAACCAGCAAGTTCCTTAGTCAAGGTGCGGTTTATATCGGGGAGAGTTTCTATTCGGCATCCTCAGCATCAATCACCGGGGAAAGCGAAAGCTTGCCGCGATCGTCAATCTTAGTGATCTCAACCTGCACCTTCTGCCCCACCGAAACAACGTCTTCGGCATCCACCACACGCTTACCACCGTTGAGCTTGCGCATCTCAGAAATATGAAGCAGACCGTCCTTACCGGGGGTAAGCGAAATGAACGCACCGAAATCGGTCACCTTCACAACGGTACCCAGGTAGCGCTCGCCGACCTCGGGAACCTGCGGGTTCGCGATTGCGTTGATAGCGGTGCGTGCAGCCTCAGCCGAAGGACCGTCGGTTGCACCGATAAAGACAGTGCCATCGTCTTCAATCGAAATATCGGCACCGGTATCTTCCTGGATCTGGTTAATCATCTTGCCCTTCGGGCCGATAACCTCGCCAATCTTAGCGACCGGAACCTTCACCGAGATGATGCGCGGCGCGAATTCGCTCATCTCATCAGGGGCATCAATAGCTGCGGTGATCACATCCAGAATGTGCAGACGAGCCTCACGTGCCTGGGTCAGTGCGCCTGCCAGCACAGATGCAGGAATACCGTCGAGCTTGGTGTCCAGCTGAATAGCAGTCACAAATTCGCTGGTACCGGCAACCTTGAAATCCATATCGCCTAGGGCATCTTCGGCACCCAGAATATCGGTCAGTGCGGCGTAACGAGTTTCGCCATCAACCTCATCAGAGACAAGACCCATTGCGATACCTGCAACGGGCGCGCGCAGAGGCACACCGGCATTGAGCAGCGACAGGGTCGAAGCGCAGACCGAGCCCATCGACGTGGAGCCGTTCGAGCCCAGAGCTTCAGAGACCTGGCGGATCGCGTAGGGGAACTCCTCGCGCGAGGGCAGCACCGGGGTAAGCGCACGTTCCGCAAGTGCACCGTGGCCGATTTCGCGGCGCTTGGGCGAGCCAACACGGCCGGTCTCGCCGGTAGAGTACGGCGGGAAGTTGTAGTGGTGAATGTAACGCTTGGACGTGACCGGGTACAGCGAATCGAGCTGCTGTTCCAGCTTTAGCATATTCAAGGTGGTCACGCCCATAATCTGGGTTTCGCCACGCTCAAAAATCGCCGAACCGTGCACGCGCGGCAGTACTTCAACCTCGGCGGTCAACTGACGAATATCGGTGAGTCCGCGACCATCAATGCGCACCTGTTCAGTGAGGATGCGCTGGCGCACGGTGTATTTGGTAAGAGCCGCAAACGCCACTGAAACTTCATTAGCGCGCTCCTCAAACTCTTTACCTTCCCCGGTGAGGGCTTCCATCAGCTCGGCTTCAAGCTCTGCGGCAGCGGCTTCACGGTCCTGTTTACCCGCGATGGAGTAAACTTCCACGAGGCGCTCGCCCGCGAAGTCCTTCACGGCGGCGTCAACGTCTTCACCATGCCCGCCGAAGTAGGGAAGCTCCAGATCGGGTTTACCGGCACGCTCAACAAGATCAGTCTGCGCCTTGCACAGAGCAGCAATAAAGGGCTTCGCAGCCTCCAAACCTTCGGCTACGATCTCTTCGGTGGGGGCAGTATGGCCGTCTTCCTTAATGAGCTTCCAGGAGTTATCGGTTGCCTCTGCCTCTACCATCATGATCGCAACGTCTTCGCTGCCGTCGGCCTTAGTCACGATGCGACCGGCCACAGCCATATCGAATACGGCGTTTTCCAGCTGAGAGTATTTGGGGAAGCACACCCACTGCCCATCAATAAGGGCCATACGCACACCACCGATAGGCCCGCTAAAGGGCGCACCCGATAACGCGGTTGATGCGGATGCTGCGTTAATCGCAAAAGTATTGTAAATTTCGTCTGGCTCAATGGTCAGAACGGTGACGACAACCTGCACTTCGTTACGAATACCCTTGGTAAAAGCGGGGCGCAGCGGACGGTCGATTAGACGTGCCGCAAGAATCGCCTCGGTCGGGGGTCGCCCCTCGCGGCGGAAGAACGAACCGGGAATTTTACCGGCGGCGTACATGCGCTCTTCAACGTCTACGGTCAGCGGGAAGAAGTCAAAGCCCTCGCGGGGAGATTTACCAATTGCGGTTGCTGAAAGCAGCGTTGTTTCGTCATCAATCGTGACGAGCACGGATCCTGCCGCTTGTTTGGCGAGACGGCCAGTTTCAAAACGTACATGGCGTTTGCCATGAATACCATTGTCAATTTCTACTTCAGAGAATTGGATTTCGGGACCTTCCACGATTCCTTCTTTCTGTGTTCGTGTGCCCGTCGCCGTTTTCACCCAATCTATCGGCCTTCGATAGGAAACCACGGACGTCGTACCCTGAACCTCTGTTGTGCACAGGAGTATTCCGTAATTCGCTACCGAGGACCGCACCGGGGCATGCCTGGAACGAGCACTTTTTATAAACTGTTTATCTGAAAAATGGACGGGTTTCCGTACATGATAACGCGGGCGCATCCCCCGCCGTGCGACGGAGGATGCGCCCGCTTAGCGTTACCTGCAAGGTACGAAAACCTTAGCGACGCAGACCAAGACGCTCAATGAGCGAACGGTAGCGTTCAATATCAATATCCTTGAGGTAGCCTAGCATATTGCGACGACGACCCACGAGGATCATCAGACCACGACGGGAGTGGTGATCGTGCTTGTGGAACTTCAAATGCTCAGTCAGATCGGAGATTCGACGAGACAGAACTGCAATCTGCACCTCGGGAGAACCAGTGTCACCCTCGTGAGTTGCGTATTCCTTGATGATTTCCTGCTTGATAGCGGGATCCAATGCCACTGTATAACTCCTAGAGTTAGTGCCGCGTAGCTGCCCGTACGACCGTATGTCGCCGGGGTTTTGGGCGTATGCCCCTCACGTCTTCTGCCGCGGACCGCAGACACGCGTTTAACGTATTCTACGCTACTTTTACGGATTTTGAAAGATTATCGCCGCAGCACATTCCGTATTTAGGCCTAGCATTTCCGCCCGCAATACCGCATTTATCCATCCTGAGCATCAGACGTGATCGCCAGTTTTGCGTTCTTTGCCAACCGTGGCGCTACCGCTAGGCGATAGTACGCGAGAAGGAAAACACACCATATAGCGCCAACAACAAGAGCCAAACGAGTGTCATCGAAGAATCCGAATAGCACGACGATGAACGCCATAAACGCAAGCGTTATATAGCTGACGACCAGAGGAAGCCGCACGGGCTGCACTTCGTCTTCGCAACCCCCACGTTTATAGGCGATGTGCGCCAGCAGAATCATAACCCACACGAAAACGGTCGCGAATGTTGCCAGCGAAGCGACTACTTCAAAAGCATTCTCGAACGCGATATTCACGATCACGCCCACCGCCATAACCACGATCATCAGAAGAGTCGTCATCCAGGGCGCACCATTTTTTGCAACCTTGCCGAACGATTTCGGGGCCAGCCCCTGCTTTGCCAGCCCGTACATCATACGCCCGGCACCGTAAACATCGGCATTCATCGCAGACACGGCGGCGGTAATAATAACCACGTTGAGGATTGATCCTGCCGCCGGAATTCCCAGGTTCTCGAAGATCTGCACAAAAGGCGAGTTCTCTTTAGTGACAGAGTACCAAGGGTAGAGCGACATAATGACGGAGAGAGTCAGCACATAGAAGATCAGAATGCGGAACGGCACAGTACGAATAGCCTTAGGAATCGACGTGCGTGGGTTTTCCGCCTCCCCCGCCGCAATACCGATATTCTCAATACCGCCAAAGGCAAACATTACCACGGTAAAACATGCCAGGAAACCAGTAAACCCTTCGGGCATAAAACCACCATCAAGCGCCCACAGATTCGTAACGGACGGCTTCACCGAGGTGTGTGCCTGCACACCAACGAAAAGCAGAATAATTCCGCCCACAATCATGGCAATAATAGCGCTTACCTTGACAATAGTGAACCAAAATTCTGTCTCGCCAAAGGCTTTCACCTTGGCAAGGTTAATGGCGAGCAAAATGAGCAGCACCGATACGATCCAGATCCACGAGGGCGACTGGGGGAACCAGAATTTCATATATACTGCAAATGCTGTCACATCCGCGATGGCAACGAGCGCCATTTCCAGAGCATAGCTCCAACCGGTGACGAACCCAGCCCAAGGTCCCAGATACCGGGTTGCGTATTCCGAGAATGCGCCAGATACGGGGTGTGCCAGTGCGAGCTCCCCCATAGCGCGCATCACCATGAAAACGGCAGCTCCGCCAATCACATAGGCGAGTAGTACAGCGGGGCCCGCCAGTTGAATAGCGGAGGCGGAGCCGTAAAAGAGTCCGGTGCCGATTGCCGAGCCAAGCGCAATGAACATGATGTGACGCAGGGAGAGTCCGCGCGATAGCTGGGGCGCATCCTCGGTGGAGATAGCGCCATTTGCGGTGATTGCCGCAGAGTTAGCGTTATTCTTCATTTTTCCTCACCTCGCGGGTTAGCGGTGTAACCTCTTGAAAATCTTGTGTTCTGGTTGGTTCTGCGGTGTGGCTTTTGTTGCCGTATGCCGTGCACCTCCCCCATCGAGGTTGTGGGATGCGCCCAGCGTACTCCCCGTGCATCCTTGCGATTTCTTAGTTGCGGTGAACCGTAACGCAAAAAGACGGCGGGTTTGGCAACGATAGCCAACCCGCCGTCTTGCTTAAGACTATTTCTGTTTACGCTTACGTCCTACGATGAGCGACAACAGAGCGGTTACGCCAGTCACGATATAGACTGCCGGCCACGCGCCAATTTTCTTGGCGAGTGGATGGGAGTAACCGAAGGCAGAAAGGTAAACGCCGGTGAGGAACGTAGCACGCCCAACTCCAGCTTTACGCTTCCAGTTCTTGAAAGCAATAAAACCCGCAAGACCCAGCACGGCACCACCAAGAGACCGGTTGCCGGTTGTAGATGCGACCTTGTAACCGCCAAGAAGACCAGCCGCAGAGGCTAAGGTCGGGCAGATTTTCATGGTGCTCTCCTGAGTCACGAGTACGTTATTGCTGTGTTAACCATACGCTATGACGGCTTAAATGTGAATTCTCTCGGAATTTTTCTTGTAATGAGTGTTTCTGTGCAACCGTCTGAGCACTTGGGGCCTGAAGCATTATGGTCTTCTTAAGCAGATCCGTCCACTTAGTCTTCAAGGTTCAACTCAAGAGCGGGTAATTCCTGCTGCGTCCAGAGCTCAGCGGCAATCTGCAGCGCATATCGTGCCGAGCGGGGAGCCACCACATCGACCGAAAGATGAAATTCCTGATCTGCTGCTGGGCCGCATAAATCAGAGATGCAGCGTACCGCCATAAAAGACACATCATAGTTACTGCAGATCTGCGCGATCGCTGTGGTCTCCATATCGGTGCTGAGTGCCGTATCGAAGGCCTCTCGGGTGTCCTTCACGTTGTACTCAGTCACGAATGAGTTACCCGCAAGCATCCGCCCTTGGTGCACCGCCCAGGAACCTTCCTCCTGTGCCGGTTTAAGAGCTGAAAGCGCCGCTTCAATCGCCTCTTCCCAGTCCGAGTCACGATCGCCATAGGATACGGGCATCCCAGGAATCTGCCCGCGTTCGTATCCAAAAATGGTTGCGTCGGCATCGGTGTACAGGTAATTTGACCCCAGTACTATATCTCCAACGTTGATGTGCTGCGCAAGACCACCGGCGGTTCCTGCACTGATAACCCCCAAACAGTTAGTCGCGTAGTTGATAGCTTCCGTGACGGCGGATGCGGCATTGACTAACCCAATTTTGGAGCGAACCAGCAGAAGGGGAACCTGATCTTCTTCAAGCATAAGATAACGTGGGTAGAATTTTGCTACGCCTTCAGTGAAGGAGGGCTGTGCTTGCTCGGTCGCTGCGAGGAACGGGGCTAGCTCTTCATCCATCGCAACCTGAATGACGATCGCGTTTGAGAAGCTCATCATGAGGTCGTTCAGGTTCTCCAGGTCGGCATACATTTCGTTAAAAATATCCGCCGGCGTAAAGTCTGTGGGGAACATCTGCGCAGCTTCTTCGGAGTGCCCCTGTTCGCCAGAGTGATGCTGTTCGCTCACGCCGCCATCACCTGTTCCCAGTCAGCACGTGCGGCGAGGAATTCACGTGCAGCATTCTGCGCCCCTTCAAGAGTGTGGTTAGCGCCCCAACCGCACTGTATTTCATTCGCAGCGGGCACCTCGGTAGCCGTGAGAATATCTCGTAGAGTCGCTTCCAGGATGGGCAAGAACTCCTGCAGCTCTAGCCCCAGGGTGAGGGCGTAAAACCCAGTTTGGCATCCCATTGGTGAAAAATCGATGAGCTTATCGGTGTGGTTGCGCATGTGCTCGGCGCTCATATGCTCGATCGAATGTACGACGGGCATTTCAAGATGACCCTTGTTAGGCTGAGTGAAGCGGACATCGTATTTGATGAGGGTATCTCCACCGGGCAATTCCTTGCGGTCTGCAATCCGCACATAGGGGGCCACAACGGCACGATGATCAAGGTTGAAAGACTCGACGTTCATTTTTTCCATGCTTATATTCTCTCTTAAGCACCCGCTTCGTCGGAACCCTTCATAAGATACTCTCCCTAAGAGAGTTCCTGTATTCTCATTGCATAAATTCCGCTGAGCTCGGTCTCATGACGCAAGAATACGGCGGCATCGCGTTATTGCAATACTGCCGTATTCCATGTACAGAATGCACTGCTGCACTAGCCCTCTTTATATAAGTGCCAAACAGCTTGATGGTGCATAGCTTTGCTGGAGGATATTACTCTTGGGTCCAGTTACCGCCGAAAGCCCAGTATCCGCTGACCGGCACCGCATGCTTATTGGCAGAACTGCTGCACTCTGCCACACGGGGATCTTTGAGTGCGTAAGAGTACTCGCCCACCACACCAACCTGGTCATTATCTCCAGCCCAACGTTTGGGACCACCATTATAGGTTGGATTGCAGTTGTTGTTGTAGTAGCGCTGATTAATGTACGAGGCGGACATTTCTTGAAGCGAGTACACACGAATAGTCACCGTAATAACCGTTCCTGCACTTACAGGTCCGAAGTCAAGATACACCTGTCCACGCCAACGGCTACCCTCAACTACAGAACGTGCCTGGGAACGGGAGAAAGGGTAAAACTTGCGGTCCTCATAACAGCCGTAAGACCCCGTAGTTTTTGAGGGCATACCATCAATATTTCTGTAGTTGAAGCTCCCCCACCCAAAGGTTCCCTGCTTGATAGGTTGGGCACCAGTAACTTTATACCCAACACCGTTAAATTGGGTATCGAGTACAGCATTATTCTTTGCATTTTGTTCACCTACTGGAGTTGCCTGATTAACCCAAGGAGTCGCCTTAAAGCTCCGCAAATCTTCTGTGATGCGGTAGGTAAAGGTGAAATCATGGTAAGGGTTTCTCTCAATGGGTGTATTAACAGCATAAGGGTTACGACCATTGTCATATGTATCGGCAAATTTATAAGACACACCAGCACCCCCTTGGTTCCCCCAGTCCGCGACGGTAATATTCGGATTACCATTGTCCGAGAATTCGTTAGAAACGCTCGTCTCCACAACATTCTGAGTCGCAAGCCATGAACAATCCGGCACGCTGGACGCATATGCGGGTATAGCGGAGGAGGCTAATACAACAGGGGCAGCCCAGGCGGTGCCTTTTGCCAAGGTACGTCGGGACAGTGTTTTCGAGGTATTCACAATATTCCTTTGTGTTGAGTAGGTGATTGTCATCCCTGATTTACGCAATAAGTCAGGGATATATTCTCCAGGTAGATTACTCTCTAATATATCTTATGTCACCAAAGACCCAAGATATATTGCATGCATCAATAAGCTATCGGAAATTTGTAATTTTTAGTGTATATCATGCACACATCAACAAGAGAGAAAATTAGATATTTCTCTCGAAGTAAACAAAAATATTACAATTAAATTCTCAAGGTGCGGTTTATCTATACATTTATACAATTAATATAAAAAATATTTTAAACCTTCACGATAAACATGAAAGTTGCAGAATCAGTTATGTTTTATTTTGGTCTTCATAAGATTACAGACGACAGAAAACGCCAGAGTCTTATTACCTAAGCGTAAGACCCTTCGGCAAGCACATCGCGCGCCTGCGCAACATCCTGATTAATCTGTTCGATCAAAGCATCAATGCCACGGTACGCAACCATAGGGCGCAGGTGCTTCACAAATTCCACGACCACATGCTGCCCATAAAGGTCAAAGTCCTCAACACGTTCTTGAGGACGGTTAATAACATGCGCCTCAACCTGACGGTTTTCAATGCCGTCGAAGGTTGGGTTTGTACCCACGGATATAGCCGCCGGATGCTTTTCACCAGACTCATCGGTCAACCATCCGGCATACACACCATCAACCGGGATAAAGCCGCGCGCCTCCAGCTCCAAATTTGCTGTAGGGAACCCCAGTTCACGCCCACGCGCTAAGCCGTGCACGACTTCCCCGTACATCAGGTGCGGACGACCAAGCAGCCGAGCCGCACCTTCCATGTCCCCCGCGTTCAAATATTCGCGAATGCGGGTTGAAGAGCATCGAGTTTTTTCATCGGCCATCAAATCATCAACCACGATGACCTCAAACCCGTATTTCTTCCCCAGTTCGCGCATTGTGTTTAAATCGCCCGAATTCTTGTGCCCAAAACGCACATCATCGCCGATCACGACATAACGTGCACGCAGGGTATCAACAAAGACGGACTTCACAAATTCTTCGGGGCTCTGCTTCGCAAACTCTAGGTCGTAATGCAGCAGTAGGTAGTTCTGCAGGCCAAGCTGGCACATGAAATAACGTCTTGACCCCTGACCCATAATTTCCTGATGCTTCAGTTCAGGATGATGCACCTGCATGGGGTGCGGATCAAACGAAACAGCAACCGAAACAAGCCCGTGCTCATTCGCTACCTCGACAACACGTGAAATAACGCGAGCGTGACCAATATGCACGCCATCAAAATTGCCGATAGTCACTACGGACGGACCGAAATCCGCTGGAATATCGCTCAACTCGGTATAGAGGGTCACGGGCTCTCCTGGTAAGAAATAATGTACCTATACATCCTAAACCAGTCTGAAGACGTATGTAGAATTACCACCCCGATAAACCTGAAGGATTTTCGAGACCCAACGCTAACGAGAGGATTTCCCCTGTTGCGAAGCCTGAAGCATATCCTGCCGAATCTTATTGGACTTATTAATCCAGGCGTACCAAATCAACAGGCATGGAGGAATGACCAGCTCAGTCACCATCAGCACGATCAGCGACCAATGCGGGGTACCGTGGGTAGCCCACGACATAATACGTCCCACGCCGCCTAAGAAAACCACCAGACAGGATATCGCCAGCATATTGACCCACTTGAACTTCACGGCGATAACGAGGAATGAAAGCCCCAAGCCGAAGTATATTGCGGCGAAAAACGCATAATTTGATTCCAGAGAAGCATTTGCCGCCAGACCATCATTCTCTGGCACAGCACGGGCGCCAGAGAAGATCTGCCACCCCGCATAGAGCATAACCAAAGCACCGTAAAGTGCGGTCACAGCGCGAAAAACCCCTTGGTTCTGAGGCTTGGCGACGTCCTCCACCGTACGCACGGCCGTCGTTTTCTGCGATCCTGCAGGGGCAGTATTTTTTGATCCGCGAGCAGATTTTTGAGCACTGGATTCAGATCCGATTTTCTGTGCAGGCTGTTGGGCCGACGCAGTGCGCGCTTTCTGCGGATACTCCGACTGCGCTGAAATCACCGGCTGCGGCTGAGTTACCGGTTCAGAGGTTGAATGCGATTTTTTCTCGGCCTTCTGCGAGTTCTTATCACGAGTCATAGTTCTCTCCTTTTAGTTTTCGCTATCCTCACCGAGAATTCTGCGACCTGTTCGTAGTGCGATGCGCTGCCCGGTACAGCCACCACAACCCCACCACCGGCAGTACCAAGGGGATATACCCATATCCTTGCCCGAAATGCGACCACACGGATGCTAAGGGGAAAAACTGCGGAGCGGCATACGAGAAAACTCCTATGCCAAGGACGCCAAGAAGCTCCACTACGATGGTGATAACCGCAAGCTGCCTAGCACGTTCTCCACGCTTTGCTAAAGAAACAGCAGCAATAGCATAAATAATTGCGGAAAGAAGCGAAAGCAGAATCGCCAAGGGCGCCTCATCAAATTTACGAATCAGCTGATAACACGCGCGAGCGCCCGCCGACAATGTAAAAATCCCGTACACCACAGCGATAACTTTACCCGGACCAGAGGCATGGCCAGCTGAGGAAACAGCATCGGATTTAGAATTGCCTTTTGTGGTGCGGGAACCCAAATGGTTCAAAGTATTATTCACATCGTATCCTTCCCAAGGTGTGTGCGCAGAAGGTGTCTCTAGATGCTTGCGTACGTGCTCTATAATTCAGGCTCTGTGCCCCAGCTATGTGGAGTAAAACCTGTGTCTAATAGTAATACCACAGCATATTCATTCGGTGAACCATCACGATGAGCACGGGCCCTGGAACCGCCAGTAACAGAGTCGCCCATCGCGTACGCTCGCTGAGAGAATAGAAGAACGCGCCGGCGGGAATAAGCATGGCAGTAACGAGGTACCCGTAATACTCCAGCCAGTCACCACGAGGTCCCGGTCCCACAGCCTGCATGATGATCGATCCTACCAGGTACACCACTAAAAATGCTTCAAGAACAAGCATCGGACCTTGTGAATAGTCATCGGGTTCATAACCACGGAAATACTGTACCAAAGAAGCCAGACACGATAACGTACCGAGTACCACTGTAATCCAGAACCACCAGTCCAAACCAGCGATCATAGCCGCTCCCCCGCTTCCCGCGAGAAGTCAATTCCTGCTTCAAATACGAGCACGGGTGCCGCGCATGGGGATCCCCGAAATTTTATATTCTCGATGAGGGCCACCAACGTTCCATCCGGCGCAAATGCGGCAGTTATCCCCTCGGTACTGGCATGCTGAGATTCCGGGCTTTGTGTGCCTAAGACAAGAGCATCTGAGCCTTCCTCACTGACTGTAACTGTAATGCGCCGACCAAATGAAATATCGGTCGCCTCTTGCGTCGAAAGCTGCCGAACGTTGAACAGACGACGTGCCGCCTCCTCAAGAGAAAGTACAGGTAAGTCTAGCGGCCCATCAGCGTTCTCGCGTTCCTTCATGAGTTCAGCTAAATCAAACGCCTCACGCTGATACACATTCCCTACACGTATACGGTTCAAAGCACTCAGATGGCCCCCAACGCCCAGGGCTTTACCCACATCACGAGCAAAAGCACGAATATAGGTTCCAGAAGAGCAGGAAACCGTAATATCTACCTCAACAACTGGTACACACACAGGAATATCAAGCCCCTCGGCAACAGTATATAGTCGAGTATCAAGTTTGCTATCGCGCACCTCATGAATAGCGGCCTCATGAATCGTGATCTTTCGGGCGGGAAGTTCAATATCCTCGCCGTCACGAACCCGAGCATAAGAACGCACGCCCTTAACCTTAATCGCCGAAACGGCGGAGGGAACCTGCATAATATCGCCCGTCAAAGATCGTACAGCGTTTTCAATCTTCTCCCGAGTCAGACCCCTCACAGCCTCCGCGCGAGCAATCCCGGTGAGCTCTCCCTCAGCGTCCTCTGTCAGAGTTGCGGCCCCTAACACCAGGCGAGCCTCATAAGTTTTATCCTGACCAACTAAATACGTCAAAAGCTTTGTCGCTTTATTCAAGCCTAAAACCAACACGCCGGTCGCCGCCGGATCAAGAGTACCTGCATGACCAACACGCCGCGTACCGGCAATCCAGCGGATCTTCGAGACTACATCATGGCTCGTCATGCCAGCAGGTTTATCCACCACCAGTAGACCTGACGGTCCACGCTCCCGAGCTTTCGCCACTGTGTTAGTCTTCCGATGCTTCGGTCTGTTCGGGTTTCTTGTACGGGTCTGCCTCGCCCGCGTACTGGGCCCCTGCGGATGCGGCAGCAAGTTCAGCATCGCGTTCACGGGTTTTCTTTAAGAGGTCTTCGAGGTGGTAAGCGTTAACCGGTACTTCGTCTGGTACGAAGGTGAGGGTTGGCGTCAGACGCGCGGTAATATTTTTTCCCACCTCAGAGCGCAAAATGCCTTTAGCGGATTCCAACGCCTTTTTTGTGTTTTCTTGTTCTTCTTCAGAACCGTATACGGTGTAGTACAGGGTTGCGTGCTGCAGGTCATTCGTGACCCGGGCATCGGTAACCGTCACAAAACCGAGGCGGGGGTCTTTGACTCGGCGTTCAAGCGCCTGCGCCACAATCACCTTAATACGGTCGGCGAGACGGGCTGCACGTGCTGCATCAGCCATAGTTTTCTCCTTGTGGTCATGTACAGATAGTGGAAGCGCCCGCCCCGCATCCCGCATCTTCCGGTACAAAACCGGAACGAAGCGAGATACGGGGAGCGGGCGCGTTTCTGCGGGTCTTAGACGCGCGGCTTCTCGCGCATCTCCCAGGTTTCGATGACGTCGCCTTCCTTGATGTCGTTGAAGGAACCGAGTCCAATACCGCACTCGAAGCCTTCGCGTACTTCGGTAGCATCGTCCTTGAAACGACGCAACGACTCGATGGTGAGGTCTTCTGACACCACAACACCGTCACGTACCAGGCGTGCCTTGGAATTACGCTTGATAATGCCGTTCTTGACCATCGAACCTGCGATGTTACCCCACTTGGAGGAACGGAACACTTCGCGGATCTCCGCCGAGCCGAGTTCGACCTCTTCGTATTCGGGTTTGAGCATGCCCTTGACAGCCTGCTCAATTTCCTCAATCGCGCGGTAGATGACCGAGTAGAACTTCATCTCGACGCCCTCGCGGTCTGCAAGCTCAGAGACACGCTCTGCAGGACGAACGTTGAAGCCAATGATCACCGCGTTGTCCACGGTTGCCAGGTTTACATCGTTCTGAGTAATAGCACCTACACCGCGGTGGATTACGCGCAGCTGAACTTCGTCGCCGCCCACATCAATCTTCATGAGCGACTCTTCCAGAGCTTCAACAGCACCGGAGACGTCACCCTTAATAATCAGGTTGAGGGTATCCATCTTGCCCTCAGCCACAGCGGCATCGAAGGATTCAAGGGTTACGCGCTTACGACGCTTCGCGAGCTGTGCGTTACGGTCTGCGGCCTCACGCTTCTCAGCAATCTGGCGTGCGGTGCGTTCTTCTTCGGTCGAGAGGAAGGTATCTCCCGCACGGGGCACGGTCGAAAGACCCAGAACCTGAACGGGACGGGACGGACCGGCTTCTTTCACTGCATGACCGTTCTCGTCGAACATTGCGCGTACGCGACCGTGGGCCACACCGGCGACAATCGCATCGCCCACATGCAGAGTACCGGACTGCACCAAGACGGTGGAGACCGCACCGCGACCCTTATCCAGGTTCGCTTCAATGGCAACGCCGCGAGCTTCCTTATTCGGGTTAGCGCGCAGTTCCAGAACGTCGGCAGTCAAGGTTACGGCTTCAAGCAGTTCGGTAATGTTCGTGCCATTCCGAGCCGAAACGTTCACGAACATGGTGTCTCCACCGTAATCTTCAGGTACCAGACCGTACTCGGTCAGCTGGCCCTTGACCTTATCGGGCGATGCGCCTTCCTTATCGATCTTGTTGATAGCCACGACGATCGGCACATCAGCCGCCTGAGCGTGGTTCAGGGCCTCAACGGTCTGCGGCATCACGCCGTCATCCGCAGCGACCACCAGAATGGCAACGTCGGTAACCTTCGCGCCGCGGGCACGCATAGCGGTAAACGCCTCGTGACCGGGGGTATCGATAAAGGTAATCGCACGGTCTTCACCTTCGACGGTAGTGTGTACCTGATACGCACCGATGTGCTGGGTAATGCCGCCAGCTTCACCCTCAATGACGTTGGTATTCCGAATAGCGTCCAGCAGTCGAGTTTTACCATGGTCAACGTGACCCATCACAGTCACAACCGGAGGACGCACTTCAAGAACGTCATCGCCTTCCGCCTCTGCTTCGGCTTCAAGGTCGATGTCAAAGGATTCCAAGAGCTCGCGTTCTTCGTCCTCGGGAGACACAATCTTTACGACGTACCCCAACTCGGCACCCAATAGCTCGAAGGTTTCTTCATCGAGCGACTGGGTCTGAGTAGCCATTTCGCCCAAGTGGAAGAGCACGGTAATTAGCGAAGCCGGGTTAGCGCCAATCTTCTCGGCAAAATCCATAATGGACGCGCCGCGACGCAGGCGAACCTCAGTCGAGCCATCGCCGCGAGGTACTACCACACCACCGGGTGCGGGCGCGTTCATCTGCTCGACTTCATTGCGGCGGGCTGCCTTCGACTTACGGTTCTTACGCTTGGAACCGCCACGGCCGAAAGCGCCCTGTGCATTTCCACGGCCACCGGGACCCGGACGCGAAGGACCGCGGTTATAGCCGCCGCCGCCACGACGGTTACCGCCTCCGCCACCACCGCTGGGTGCACCGGGACCGGAACCGACGTTCGAGACTTTGGAGGGCATAATGGACGGGCTAGGACGGTTGCCGCCGCCGGAACGAGGCGTGTGCGAGCGCGACCCCGATGCGGAACGGGGACCGTTGCCCCCACCGCCGGGGCGAGGGGCGTTGTTGCCTGAACGCTGACCGCGGGGTGGACGAGGACCGCCAGAACGCTGTTCGCCGCGTTCGGGTCGTTTCATTCCCTGCTGTGAGGAGAAGGGGTTGTTACCCGGACGAGGACCAGGCTTCGGGCCCGGTTTTGGAGCCGACGCACCAGGTTTCGGTGCGGGCTTTGGAGCAGCAGGCTTCGGAGCCTCTGGGCGAGCCATTCCCTGCTGTGAGGAGAAGGGGTTGTTGCCCGGGCGAGGACCCGAAGAAGATTTAGCGGCGCCCTTGGCACCGGGCTTGGGAGCCGCAGATTTAGCTGCAGATTTAGCTGCAGGCTTTGCACCCGGTTTAGGGGCAGGTTTCGGTGCCGCAGGTTTAGCGGCAGATTTCGCGTCCGCCGACTTCTTTGGAGCGGCGGGCTTAGCACTAGCAGTTTTAGCTGTGGAAGCTGCAGACTTCCCTGACGCTTTAGTTGGCTTTTCAGCTTTTTCAGGTGCCTGAGCGGGGGCGGGGAACGCTTCACGCAGTTTCTTAACCACGAGCGGGTTAAGGGTCGAGGATGCGCCCTTTACGAATTCGCCTTGTTCGGCTAGTTTTGCAATAACTTCTTTTGACGTTACACCAAGTTCTTTAGCAATCTCGTGTACGCGAGGCTTAGCCAAATTTTCTCCTGTCCTGGCTCGCACCAGGACGGTGCGAACACTAATGATGTGTGTATGCGCGCACTAGGCTCTCGGTTACGCCTAACACACGCGTGGGCATAAATTTGCCGGGGTGTGAGCACAGATGGGTACTCATGTCGCGGCACTCATTAGATATCCATCAGTTTTCTGACTCGCTTTCGTAATCTGCAAGAAGTCGTCAAACTCGTTGACTTATAGGGATGTGAGTTTCACTCATAGCCCGTAGTTTCGGGCTTGCGCTGAGCGAAGTATTCGGTCAAAACCATAAGGTCTGCGCGAGCAATTGAAACTTTAAAGGCGCGGGCGAAAGCATTTTTACGAAAAGCCTGTTGCTGGCAGGATTCACGCATATGCAGCCACGCACCGCGACCGGGCAAGGTGCGGTGCACATCCGGAAGGATGCGCATCCGTTCTCCGTCTCCGCCGAAACGGACGATACGGAGCATATTCCGCGGATTATCGCGGAGGCGACAGCCAATACAGGTACGGAGAGGTTCACTCATTGCTCTCCCCTCTTCCCCATCAAAACTGTCACAGTCGTTTAGGCACGCCACTGGGGTGCACGCGCCAAACGCACATCTTAAGTGTAGCCCCTCATCTGGGTCACGTCCGTATTCGGTTTCACGAATGCGGAAAGACCCTTTAGGGGCTACAGGGTACTCCTACTAGAATACCGGTTATTACTCGTTTTCGTCTAAATCAAGGCTGCGGGCTACTCGCTCGGCTACCTCTTCTTCGGCACGAATCTGAGCATATTTTGACTCTGCCAAAATGTCGATACGCCAGCCGGTTAGTTTCGCGGCAAGGCGCGCGTTCTGGCCTTCCCGCCCGATTGCCAACGAAAGCTGCTCATCGGGGACAATCGCACGAGCAGAATATTCGCGGGGGTCCGCAATAATAACTTCGGTCACCTTAGCGGGCGAGAGCGCAGCCGTAATAAACTCCGCAGGATCCGTCGAGTAATCAACAATGTCGATCTTCTCGTCGTTAAGTTCAGCGGCAACAGCACGCACGCGAGCGCCCATATCACCGATGCAGGCACCCTTAGCGTTGATACTGGGGTTCGTTGCACTTACCGCTATCTTCGAGCGATGTCCTGCCTCGCGAGCAATGGAGTTAATCTTGACCGATCCGTCGGCGATCTCTGGAACCTCATGCTCAAATAGGCGAAGCACCAAGTTCGGATGCGACCGCGAGAGCACAATCGAAGGACCCTTCTGACCACGGCGCGCCTCTAAGAGATATGCACGAATACGGGTTCCGTGGGGATATTGTTCTCCGGGAACCTGCTCATTCGCGGGGAGTACGGCCTCAATAGTTCCCAAATCGACTTGAACCATGCGGGGATTATTCCCCTGCTGAATAACGCCGGATGCTAAGGTTCCTTCTCGGTCTTTAAATTCACCGAGTACGGATGCATCTTCGGCATCGCGCAGACGCTGCGATAAAACCTGACGCACCGTTGCCGCAGCAATGCGCCCAAAGTTATTGGGCGTATCATCGAACTCATCGATTTTCTGGTTGTCATCGTCAAGTTCCGGCGCAAGAATAGCGAAGTCGCCGGTAGTTCGGTCGATGACGGCTCGGGAGCCTTTAATGGCGCCGGGCTGCTTCATATAGGCAAGCACCAGAGCATTTTCAACCAGCGAGAACAGTTCCTCCAAAACGAGACCTCGTTGCTTTGCAAGTGCATGCAGAACGCCTAAGTCGATCGTCATATTGTTGTCCACGCTCTTCAGCCTTTCCCTGTAGCACGGCGCCGGGACGCTTTTTCTGCGCCCCGGCTCCCGAACGGTTTGCTTTATGTTTGTTGAGTGTGAAAAAACAAACAGAAAGCCTATTTTGTACCTATTCTACAGTCTCTTGAGTAGAATTGAAATCAATTTCAACATTAGCGTGCCCAATATTTTCCCAGGGCACAATCACAGCGTCATGGTACGTCTGCTTCTGCCCTTTCTTAGTCTGTTTCTTACGCCGAAGCACAGGGCCCTCGTCCGTAATCTCGTCAAGACGAGCCACGTATTCCGTGCCGTCTGTCTGTGTCACCGCCACAAGTCGGGTGCGAGCACGTTTCCAATGACGGCGCTCGGCGAGTTCTCGGGTAGCTCCAGGAGAGGAAACCTCCAACATATAGGGGAAGAACTCATCGTGCTCATCAGCTTTATCCAGAGCCTGTGAGATAGCCCCCGAGATTTCCGCAAGGCTGTCCAGAGAAAGGGAATCTGTCCGATCTTCCGTATAGTCCACGGTAATTTCTACCGTTCGGTTAGCTGCCGGACCACTGATCTTAATCCGTTCAAGCACTAACGAAAACTCGCTGAGCACAGGTTTGATAGCTTCGTTTACCTCGTCCTCATGTAGAGAGCGTGTCCCGATTTTTGCCGGTACCGATTTTTCCGACCCTGCGGATTCGAAGGGACGAGTTACACCCTTGGCGGTTCGTGATGCGGCACGCCGAGAGCGAGCATTGGGGGCGCCGTCTTTCTTACCGGACCGTTTAGGTTTATACGCCATATCTTCCTTCTCTTCTCGATAATCTTGTCGAGGATGATGAACGCGTCTATGCCTGGGAATAGGACCTAAGACCGGATTTCGGCGAGGATTTCGCGCGCTGCATCCGATACGGCAATATCGCGTGCTTCTCCGCTTCGCCGGTCTTTGAGCTCCAAAGTACCGTCTTTGAACCCGCGACCAATCA
>ERZ772874.503-NODE-503-length-20966-cov-44.126919_pt1 | contig 20966 bp, 19 predicted proteins | sample MGYA00580586_ERZ772874 | MGnify/ENA primary metagenome ERZ772874 (study PRJEB29015, sample SAMEA2737952) | human oral metagenome | biome: human oral; feature: human-associated habitat; material: dental | place: China | collected 2154 ... | reverse complement strand
GAAGGAAAGCACCGTTAATGACACAGGAGTTCGAACGGGCTGAGCGGGGTCGGGGGCAGTCGCCGGTGTCACAGGGGGTGGATCATGAGCGGGCGGAGCGTGCCGTCCGAGAGCTCCTCTTGGCCATCGGCGAGGATCCCGACCGCGAAGGGCTGCGGGAAACCCCTGCTCGGGTGGCGCGTGCCTACGCCGAGATTTTCGCTGGGTTGCACACGGATCCCACCGCCGTGCTGGATCGCACTTTTAGCGAGGATCACCGGGAACTCGTGGTGGTGAAGGATATACCTATCTATTCCACCTGCGAGCATCATTTGGTGCCGTTTTTCGGTAAGGCGCACATCGGCTACATTCCGGGGGAGTCCGGCAAGGTGATCGGCCTGTCCAAGCTCGCACGGGTGGTCGATCTGTTCGCTAAGCGTCCACAGGTGCAGGAGCGCCTCACCCGGCAAGTAGCAGATGCGTTAGTGACTAAGTTGGAGCCGCATGGGGTGATTGTGGTGATTGAATGCGAACATTTGTGCATGGCCATGCGGGGGATTCGTAAGCCGGGAGCGGCTACGGTAACGTCCGCGGTACGTGGCGGTTTTGCGCATTCCGCAAAGTCGCGGGCCGAAGCATTAAGTTTGATTCGGGGGTAGATAAGTGTTCGAACAAGCGGGTCGCCGCACCCAGGTGATGGGGATTCTCAACGTGACCGAGGATTCCTTCTCTGACGGTGGGCGCTATATTGACTTCGACAAAGCTATCGAACACGCATTCGCGTTACGTGATGCGGGTGCGGACCTCATTGACGTAGGCGGCGAATCTACCAGGCCGGGGGCGGTGCGCGTGCCCGAAGAGGTCGAACATGCGCGCGTCATCCCGGTCATCACGGAGCTGAGTCGAGCGGGCATTGTCACGTCCGTGGACACCATGCGGGCGAGTGTCGCGTCCGCTGCCGTTGCGGCCGGGGTCTCCCTCATCAATGACGTTTCCGGTGGTCAGGCCGACCCAGATATGTTGCGGGTCATGGCCGACGCGCAGGTTCCCGTCTGCCTCATGCACTGGCAAACCGACCGCTTCGGCGATGCGTCCGGGGCACACCATGGGGAGCGCATCATTGCCGATGTTCGAACGCATTTGCTATCGCTTGTCGACGCTGCAACGCGGGCGGGAATCGACCAGTCCCGAATCTGCCTCGACCCCGGCCTGGGCTTCGCCAAGACCGCCGACAATAACTGGAACCTATTGCACCACCTGGACCAGATCCAGGCCCTGGGCTTCCCCCTCCTCATCGGCGCCAGTCGAAAACGCTTTCTCACGGAATTGGGCGGCGACCGGGATGCCGCCACCGCCGCGGTGACCGCCATCGTTGCCCACCAGGGGGTGTGGGCGGTGCGGGTGCACGACGTGGCCGGCTCAGCCATGGCCGTGCGGGTGGCAGAAAGGATACTCTCTGGTGGCCGATCGAATTGAACTGACCGGGCTGAAAGCCCGCGGTTATCACGGGGTATTCCCGGAAGAAAACCGTGACGGCCAGGACTTCCTGGTCGACCTCATCTGCTGGCTCGACGCCACCCGCGCCGTGGAAACCGATGACGTGGCGGACACCATCAACTACGCGGACTTGGCCGAGATCGCCCACCAGGTCATAACCGGACCACCCTACAATCTTATTGAAAAAGTAGCTGGTACCATTGCCAATATCATCATGGCGCGCTATGAGCAGCTGTATGCGGTGGAGGTAACCGTGCATAAACCCCAAGCCCCGATCCCGCGGGATTTTACGGATGTGGCAGTGGTGGCCCGCAGGTCCCGGAGGCGCATATGATTCGGGCCGTATTATCCATTGGGTCGAACATGGACGACCGCTATGCACTGTTAGAGACTGTATTCGAGGAGTTCCGGGATGAGACCATTGCTCGGTCCCCGATTTATTCCACCCCACCTTGGGGGGTGCCGGACCAAGACGAATTCCTCAATGCGATCCTCATCGTCAATGTGGCCCAAACTCCCAGGGAGCTATTACGCCGTGGGCAACGCCTAGAGGCGGCGGCGGAACGCCGGCGCACCCGCAAGTGGGGGCCCCGCACATTAGACGTGGACATTATTCAAGTAATCGACGCCAATGGTGTCGAACTGGTGTCCGAGGACCCGGAGTTGATTTTGCCGCATCCCTGGGCGCGGCACCGGGCGTTCGTATTGGTGCCCTGGTTGGCGGCCGACCCGGATGCCCAGTTACTGGGGGTTCCGGTGCGAGAGGTCGTCGAAAAGCTCGATATTGCGGACGTAGAGGCGGTGGTTGAAGCGTGAAAACTACCTCAATAACCGCTCTCGTGGGGGTGGGCGGATTTTGCGCCGCCGCCACATTGATTGTAATACAAAACCTTTATAATGTTATGTCCACCGTTCCCATCTCTGTGGGGCTCACGCTCCTCATTATGGCCGTCTTGTGCTGCATGTTAGCCTGGCGGGTCAAAGGGCAAATCAAAGACAATCGAATCGGTTTTGATCGCAGCCAACTAGAACCCACTCGGGTGGCAACCTTTCTTATCATTGGGAAAACATCGGCATGGACGGGGGCAATTTTTTCCGGAATCTATGTGGGCATGGGAGTGTATGTCATTCCCCGAATGGGCGACCTTGTTGCCGCAGCTAACGACGCTCCCGGTGTGATTACCGCCGCCATTGGGGGCGTGGTGTTATGCGCCGCCGGACTGTGGTTAGAACGTGCTTGCGCCGCCCCGCCTCCAACAGATGGTGATAGTGTCAGGTAGCTTGGTATTTATGAGTGTGCTATCAGAAGACCATGGCTTCGCACAACAGGACGATGCCCCCGCGACCCGCGACACCGGCCAGCTCCTTTTAGTTGGCCTGGTTGTTTTAGCGCTGGCTGCCAGTGTCATCATGATGCTCACTGGCAATATCAACCTGCTGAAAGTCGCGTTGCTTGCCGCATTGTGGGCCGCTGTTTTTGGCATCTTCCTTACGTATTTCTATCGCAATAAACTCAGTGAACAAAAACTAGAACACGAAAACCAGATCGAACAGGCTCGCCTGGCATTCCACGCGGAACAGGCGGCGCGAGAATTAGAATTAGAACAACGAATTACCGAAAAAACTAACGACGCTACGCAGGAGACCCTTGACAAGATCAAGGATCAATTAGACAACCTGCGGAGCCAATTAGAAATGCTCTCCGGGGTGAGCTTCGAAGAACCCACCATGATTAGGGCCGAGGCGCACCGAATCAAAGAGATTAAAGAAATCAGTGCTAGCGACGGCATGGACTACGGATCCGTGGACTTTGACACCACCACATCCGACCATGAAATGGCCGAGGATTACCGTGAGTCCGATGACGTTTCGGCCGATTCCGACCAGTTCAATAATGCTAGGTTTGGGACTTATCCCACCTTTACCGGCTCCGGCAGCAATGCCACCGACATGACCGACGTATTTAGCCATGTCCCGGATCCCGAACCGGAATTCGACCCCAATGCCGAGTGGGATGAGTCCAAACACTTTAGCGAATTCCCGGTCGAAACTGCCACGAATAATTCCAACATGGAGGACTCCGCCGTCGACGGCGAGCCCATCCCCACCGACTATGATCTTCCCAGCTATAGCTCCTGGGAGGGCAGCCGCTATGCTTCGGAAAACTCCGAAGACGCCGAGGTGGAGGAACCCACCGGGTCATTCCCCGCCAGCGCCGACGCCAACACCGGTGCCAGCGGCAGCGACACCGGCCATAGCAGTGGTGCCCATTCCAGCTCCGACAATTCCGGCGTGTCTACCAGCGGGTATGGTGCCGATTTCAGTGCCGCTCGCCTGCAAAACATTTACGGTCGAAGCGCTGCTTCCTCCCAGGGGTCCCAAGGATCCCGGGTGGCACAGGGATCTCAGGGGTCGCAGGCTCCGGGTGGTCACACAAGCCACAGGGGCAGCGATTCCTTTGCATTCGGGAATTCCACCAGCAATGCGGCGAACGCCAACGCCGCTGAAACCGACAGCCGCGACACAACCAACGCCCGCAGCAATGACGCTAATACCCCCAATCGGGCGACCTACCCGAATTTCGCCATGCCTAGTGGCTCACAGGAAAACACCGACTACTCCGCCTCGACTCATGACAATCGGGGCAGCCACCGCAGCGGCGGGCATTCCACGAACTCCAACCAGTCCGGCTTCAGCTACTCCAACTATGGGTCCGGCGGATATTCCTCCCCCGACTATTCCGCCCCGGTTGCCGATTCGAACAGTGATTCGGCCGCCACGGTGTATGACGCTCCCAGCTCCTCGGGGTCGTCGTACGCCTCCCCGAACTGGTCGTCGACAAGCCCGGCGGTAGGGGATTCCGCGACCACCGACTCCACCGATTCCGCTGGCAGTCAGCAGGACACCGGCAGTTGGCGGCAGCGGGTGGCTGCTGGGTCGACCCCGAGCGAGGGTGGCGGGCGGCGTCGTAAGCAAAGCGAACCCGAGCCGGAGCCACAGAACCACCGGGGCTCGCACCGGCGACCCGAACAAGAAGCCGAAGACACGCGGCACGGGCGGCGGCGTCGGGACGAAGGCGGCGGACTGAGCGTCGCGGACCTGCTGCGGCGAAATGACGGCTAATGGCGCAGCAACCATACCGTAGGCCGCCTAGGCTACGCATCGCACGATTCGGGGCCATATCTGATGCCTGGGATTTCATACAAGGACTGCGGGCCCAGGGCCATGAGGTGTTTGGGCCGCATGCCGTGCCACAAGCCGACATGGTTGTATTTAGGCTGACTGCCGTGAAATCGCTGGTGTCACGTGTGCGGCCCGGACAAATTCTGATCCTGATTGATTACTGCCATTCGCTTGAGGTGCTCGAACCGTTGGCGGCCCAAGGTTGTCACACAATTGTGCTCATGCCATTGGCGCCCAATCGCTATGCTTTCCTGGCGGACCAGGAAATATCGACTGTCGTCATGGAGCTCCTCACCACGGAATTAGCAAGCGTGTGTGAGCATGTTCCTGCGGAGCGGCAGCAGGAATTCGTTGCCGGTTTTGTGCTCAGCCAGCTTGCCAGCGAGGTATATCAGCTCGGTGCCACGCTACAAGACCCCAGCGGCAACTCGGTGAGCAGCATACTCGGCCCCAATTCCGAACCTACCGAACCTACCGAACCGACCAGGCAAGATTTGCCGTCGTGGCTATCAATAACGCCGAACCAGCCCAAGCCGCAGGATCCACAAGAGCATCCTTTCGCCGATGCTGCCGCGCAACACGAACAACCGCAGAAGCACGAACGTCCGCTGCTGCCCAGGCAGCTTCTCAGGGAACACCATCTTGCCTGGTGCGCCGAGGCGCTGCCCACCGACCACGCACGTTCCGTGTTTTACACCCTGCTCTACTATGGTTTGTCGCAACACAATACCAGGCCGGAATATCTGGCGGCCTGGGCAAAGGAGCAACAGGAGCGGTACGGTGGCCTTTGAGCGTCGACAAGCAACACGCATAACCAGCACCCGTCACATAGCAATGCTGGCGAGTGTCATGAAGAAACAGGGCGCGCCCGTGGTGCTCGTCCCATTAACAACCAGCATCCACGCTGGCCATCGCGCCCTGGTCCGCGCCGCCCAACGCATTCCCGGCGCGCTAGTCATTGTTGCTATCCATCCCGATGTTGACTGCACCCCGCTTATCGACGCTCGGGTGGACGCGATCTTCACCTACACGGATGCCGAACTGTGGCCCAGCGGCCCCCGAACGCTGGTGGACAGTCCGCTCGGTCAAGCCGCTGGCGGTGTGGGCGCTGGCGTGCCGGTTACTCGGATCATGGCGTTATTGGGAATCATTGGCCCAACGGATTTGGTGCTGGGGGAGAAGAATATTCGCCAGCTGGTCCGGGTGCAGCAGGCGATCACCGATCTGCATTACCCGGTTGTGGTGCATGAAGTGCCGACTGTGCGCACCTCGGAGGGGCTGCCGGTGTCGAATCGTTACGCAGATATTCCGCCTGCGGATCACGATAAGGCGGTGGCGGTTTCGGCCAGCCTGATTGCGGGGAGGTATGCGGCGCAAGATGGTGCGGCTGCGATCCTGGTTGCGGCTCACGTGGTGTTGGCGGCGGCTGGGGTGGAGCCGGACGAGCTGGCGCTCTATTCGCTCATGCTGGGCCCGGCCCCGGACTCAGCTCCAGAGGCGGGGGATGCTCGCCTGGTGGTGAGTGCCACGGTGGGTGGGGTGTGCATTACCGACAGCGTGCGAGTGGTTCTGGGTGCCAAGCCATGCTGACCAGCCCTGGGCAGGTTCTTGACCGGCTGGGCAGCTGGGCGCCCACGCTCCCACACTCCTCATACCCCCGACCTTCCGCCCTCCGGCCCCAGCCGGCACTAGCCAAGAATCACTCGGGCAGTTGCTCCATTTCGGCCCGGGTGGGTGGGTTGGCGCCGACCCGGGTGCAGGTCACGGCGGCGGCCCGGGCGGCATAGCTGGCGATTTCCGCCCAGTCTTCACCAGCAAACTCCATGGTCTTGCTTCGAACATTCTTTCCCCCGGTGCGGCGGTGGATTTCGGCCAGTAAACATCCTATGACCGTGTCGCCAGCCCCAATGGTGTCGGCTACTTCGATGACTGGGGCGTTCACTTCGATGGTTTGCCCGTTGAAATGCACAATCAGCCCATCCGGCCCGCAGGTGATTACCTTGATTAGGGCTTCGGGGTGGTCGAGGAACTCCTCTTCTTCGTCGGAAAGCTTGAGCAGGTCGACGGAGGGGAGGAGGGAGTACAGGAAATCGCTGTGGGCCTTGGTGGCGTAGAAGGGCCGAATGTTGGGGTCAAGGGCAATGAATGTGCCGTCGTGGTGCAGGTTTTTCAGGAGGGTAGCGTAGCGGGAGGCGCCAGGTTCGAGGGCGAGGGAGACGGTGCCGAAGCAGGCGATGTCGGTGGTGAGGTCGGCGGGCGGGTCGACAAGCCGGTCGGCGGTGCCGTCGATATAGAAGGAGTAGGAGGCGCTGCCGTCGGGGTTGAGGGAGGTGACGGCTAAGGTGGTGGGTTCTTGGCCGCGCTGCACCAGAGAAATGTCGACGTTTTCGCTGGTGAGGCGGTCGACGAGGGCGTCACCGAAGTTGTCGGTGGATACGCGGGAAAGAAATTGGGTGGGTTCTCCTTGGCGGGCCGCGGTGATGGCGACGTTAAACGGGCCGCCACCGAGGGCTGGCGTCAGGGGAAGTAGTCGGGGGTTAGTGTGGGTTGAGGAATGGGTGGGTACGAGATCAACAAGGCCTTCGCCGCAGACAGTAATCATGCTTATTAGTTTAATGAGCTGCGGCTGTTGCTGTGGGGTGTTGGTGAAATGTGCTAGGTGCACTATTGTTTAATTGCGTGACTGACGCAAATCAAACCTCAAAGAATCGCCAGATGCCGGAGCAGCAACGGATCCGTCGGGAGAAACGGGAGAAGTTGCTTCAATCCGGTGGTGAGGCGTACCCGGTGATTGTGGATCGCACAATCTCTATCACTGATTTGCGGGATAAGTATGTGGTGTTGGCTGAGGGGGAGAGCGAGCCGGAGTCGACTCCTGCCCATGCCGTACCGGTGACGTATTTGCGGGCTGGGGATGAGACCACGGATGAGGTGGCGATTGCCGGCCGGGTGTTGTTTATTCGTAATACCGGCAAGTTGTGCTTCGCCACTATCCAGGAGGGGAGTGGCACGCAGATTCAGGCAATGCTGTCGTTGGCAGAGGTAGGCCCGGATTTGTTGGCGGCGTGGAAGTCTGATGTGGATTTGGGCGACATCGTGTCGGTGCGAGGCCGGGTGATTGTGTCGAAGCGGGGCGAGCTGTCGGTGCTGGCTTCGTCGTGGCATATGGCGGCGAAGGCCCTGCGGCCGTTGCCGGTGGCGTTCGCCGATATGAGCGAGGACATGCGGGTGCGGCATCGTTACACGGACCTGATTATGCGGGAGAAGGCGCGGGAGAATGCCCTGACTCGGATTAAGGTGATGCGGGCGCTGCGGAATTATTTGGAGTCTCAGGGGTTCCTGGAGGTGGAAACCCCTATGTTGCAGACTTTGCATGGTGGTGCGGCAGCCCGGCCGTTCGTGACGCATTCGAATGCGCTCGATATTGATCTGTATCTGCGGATCGCCCCGGAGCTGTATTTAAAGCGCTGCGTTGTCGGTGGTATCGAACGGGTTTTTGAGGTGAATCGGAATTTCCGTAACGAGGGTGTGGATTCCTCCCACTCCCCGGAGTTCGCCATGTTGGAGACCTACCAGGCGTGGGGCACCTACGATGATTGTGCCGAGCTCATCAAGAGCCTAATCCAGGATGTTGCCATGGAGGTTTTTGGTTCCACAACGGTGACGTTGGCCGATGGTTCCGAATACGATTTGGGTGGTGCAGAGTGGCCCACGATCGAAATGTACCCGTCGCTCAATGAGGCGTTGCAGCGGAAGTTCCCAGGTCAGCCCGAGGTGACGGTGAATTCGACTGTGGCTGAGTTGCGCGAGATTGCGGACGCCGTCGGCTTGGCCGTGCCGGCCAAGGGCGGTTGGGGCCACGGCAAGCTGGTGGAGGAGCTGTGGGAGTTGCTGTGCGAGGATCAGCTGGAAGGGCCGATTTTTGTGCGGAATTTCCCGGTGGAGACCTCCCCCTTGACCCGCCAGCACCGGAGCGAGCCGGGCGTGACGGAGAAGTGGGATTTATATGTTCGCGGGTTCGAACTGGCTACCGGTTATTCCGAACTTGTTGACCCGGTGATTCAGCGCGAACGCTTCGAGGATCAGGCACGTCTGGCTGCGGGCGGCGATGAGGAGGCCATGGTGTTGGACGAGGATTTCCTGGCCGCCATGGAGCAGGGCATGCCGCCGACCGCGGGTGCGGGCATGGGCATTGATCGCCTGCTCATGGCCCTGACTGGTTTAGGCATCCGCGAAACCGTGTTGTTCCCCCTGGTGAAGCCCGAGCGCGATAACTAGCCCCCGCTTTACGACGCCGCAAGCGTGGGTACCCCATCCCCATCCCGGTGATGGGGTGCTTTTTGTGGGCGGCGTTGCACGCCGGGCACTGTGCTGCGATATCTGGATTTTAGGCCGGCCCCAGGCCTTGTTTTGTCCAATATCGCAGCACACATCTTCAGGGAGTGATGCGAGGGTTGTGGTGTATCGAATTAGTTGGTGGGGTATGTCACGTAAATTCATGTTTCAAGGTTGAGCGCTTAGGATCCAGGACATCTGACAAGTAGTGTGCTGCGATATTGCCTGTTTTGGGCCCGGATTCGGCTTCTGGGGTGAGATATCGCAGCACACAACTCGGGGAACGGGGCTAGTGGTGTTCGGTGGTCGGGGTCCCTCGTCTGTTCGGGTTGTCTGACAAGTAGTGTGCTGCGATATCTGGATTTTAGGCCGGCCCCAGGCCCTGTTTCGACCAATATCGCAGCACAGTACTCGCGGCCGGCCCCGGACCTCAGGACCGGCCGGGCAGGGCAAGGTTGCCGGTCTGGCCCACGCGCCGGGGTGGGCGTCGAAAAGCGTGGACTATTTCGGGGATGCCCAGTAGCGGGCGTACTGTTTAACTGGATAGAAGACAGAAAGGAAACGTATGGATATGGACAATCCGGGGCTCACCAGGGAATCCAAGCTTGTGCTTGGAACCCTCGTGCTGGCCGCAACCGTGATGCTGTTGAACGAGACCACGCTGTCGGTGGCGCTGCCGGTCATCATGGACAGCTTCGGGGTGACCGCCGCCACCGCGCAATGGCTCACCACCGGCTTCATGCTCACCATGGCAGTCGTGATCCCCACCACCGGGTTTGTTATCGAGCGGCTCACCACCCGGCAAGTCTTTATCACCGCCTTCGTGTTCTTCCTGGGCGGCACCCTGGTGGCGGCCCTCGCCCCCGTCTTCCTGGCGCTGCTGGGCGGCCGGGTGCTGCAGGCCGCCGGAACCGCGCTGATTATGCCCCTGCTCATGACCACCGTCATGAATGTGGTGCCCCCTAGCATGCGGGGTTCCTTCGTGGGCATGATGTCCGTTGTGATTTCGCTCGCCCCCGCGTTCGGCCCCACCGTGTCCGGGTTCATCCTCAACTATTTCAGCTGGAATTTCGTCTTCTGGTTCATGGTCCCATTCGTCATATTCATCCTGCTAGTGGGGGTGAAATACATTAGTAACGTGGGGGAATCCACCGAAAAACCATTCGACATCATATCGGTGCCATTGGCAGCCATCGGGTTTGGCGGGCTCGTCTATGCGCTCAGCGACATTGAAACCCTCATGGCCGGCAGTTTCGTCCCCATCATTGTGGGGGTGGCCGCCATCATTGCGCTCGTCGCGTTCGTGCTGCGGCAGCTCAGCCTGGGCAAAAGCGACCAGGCCTTCCTGGACCTGCGGGTTTTCGCGGTCCCAGGTTTTGCTATTGCCATCATCCTCGTCATGGTGATCTTCGGCCTGCTCCTCGGGCTGGTCACCGTGCTGCCCATCTACCTGCAAAAAGCCATACTGGTCACCACGGCGGTGTCCGGCCTGGTGGTCATGCCCGGCGGGCTGCTCCAAGGCCTTGCCGCCCCCTTCATTGGCAGGCTCTACGATCGGGTTGGGGTTCGCCCCCTCATGATCCCTGGCATCATTCTGGTGGCTATCAGCACCGGGCTTCTCACGTGGGCCGCCTACCAGCGGTTCGGTCCCATCGCCATGGCCATGCTGTATGTGTTGTTCGAAGTCGGCATTGCGCTTGCCATCACCCCGCTGTACACCGCGTCGCTAAGCAGCCTGCCCGCACACCTGTACAGCCACGGTTCCGCCACCCTATCCACCGCGCAGCAACTTGCCAGCGCCATCGGGGTCGCTATTCTCGTCGCGGTGCTCACCCAGCAAACAAACAGCAAGGTGGCAGCCGGTGCCCCGCTTGTCGACGCAACAGCCCACGGCACAACCAGCGCATTCCTGGTCGCCACCATCTTGGCTGTAGTAGCTGTACTATTAAGCTTCTTCATTAAACAAGCCAAAAACTAGCAGCTGTTCGCTACAGGCGTACACCAACAAAAACCCCCAATCACCAGCAGTAATAGTGCAAAAATTGGGGGCTTTGACGTGCGGCGTGTCTCATAAGCTGGTTCAAAATTATGAACCGCTATAGAGTTGGGAACATTACAACTATTAGTACAGCTTAGGAAGTGAACATGTTCGAGCGTTTTACCGACCGTGCTCGCCGCGTCATTGTGCTGGCACAAGAAGAGGCACGCGGTCTCAACCACAATTACATCGGCACCGAGCACATCCTGCTCGGCCTCATCCACGAAGGCGAAGGCGTGGCCGCTAAAGCCCTGGAATCCATGGGCATTTCTTTGGAAGCCGTGCGTCAAGAAGTAGAAGAAATTATCGGCCAAGGCACCGAGCCTCCGGTGGGCCATATTCCTTTTACCCCCCGCGCTAAGAAAGTCCTGGAACTATCCCTGCGCGAAGGCCTGCAAATGGGCCATAAATACATTGGCACCGAATTCCTCCTGCTCGGCCTCATCCGCGAGGGTGAAGGCGTGGCCGCCCAGGTGCTGGTGAAACTCGGCGCCGACCTGCCCCGAGTGCGGCAGCAGGTTATCCAATTACTGTCCGGTTACGAAGGCGGCGACAGCCCCGAAAACACCTCCAACGACAGCAATGACGCTATCGGTGCTGGTGCGGGCCCCGGCGCCTCCAGCTCCCGTGGCTCCCGCGGCGCCGGCGAGCGCTCCACCTCCCTGGTGCTGGACCAGTTCGGCCGGAACCTCACCCAGGCCGCCAAGGAAGGCAAACTTGACCCCGTGGTGGGCCGGGAACAAGAAATCGAACGCATCATGCAGGTGCTGAGCCGGCGCACAAAGAACAACCCGGTGCTCATCGGCGAACCCGGCGTGGGTAAAACCGCCGTGGTGGAAGGCCTCGCATTAGACATCGTGAACGGTAAAGTCCCGGAAACCCTCAAGGACAAGCAGGTGTATTCCCTGGACCTGGGGTCGCTGGTGGCAGGCTCCCGCTACCGTGGTGATTTCGAGGAACGCCTGAAGAAGGTGTTAAAGGAAATCAACCAGCGCGGCGACATTATCCTGTTTATTGACGAAATCCACACCCTGGTCGGCGCGGGTGCGGCCGAGGGCGCCATTGACGCGGCCTCCCTGCTAAAGCCCAAGCTGGCCCGTGGCGAGCTGCAAACCATTGGCGCCACCACCCTTGACGAGTACCGCAAGCATATTGAAAAGGACGCCGCCTTAGAGCGCCGGTTCCAGCCGGTGCAGGTGCCCGAGCCCTCCGTGGAAATGACGATCAATATTCTGAAGGGCCTGCGGGACCGGTATGAGGCCCACCACCGGGTGTCGATCACCGATGGTGCCCTGACCGCCGCCGCGAACCTATCCGATCGGTACATCAACGACCGGTTCCTGCCGGATAAGGCCGTCGACCTCATCGACGAGGCCGGCGCCCGCATGCGCATTAAACGCATGACCGCCCCCGAGGGTATTCGGGAAATGGACGAGCGGATCACCAAGGTGCGGCGGCAAAAAGAGGCCGCCATTGACGCACAAGATTTCGAAAAGGCCGCCGGGTTACGTGACCAGGAGCGTCAGTTGACCGAGGAGCGCCGCGAGAAGGAAAAGCAGTGGCGCGCCGGGGAACTCGACGACATTGCCGAGGTGGGCGAGGAGCAAATCGCCGAGGTGTTGGCCCACTGGACCGGGATTCCCGTGTTTAAGCTCACCGAGGAAGAGTCCTCCCGCCTGCTCAATATGGAGGATGAGCTGCATAAGCGCATCATTGGTCAGGAGGATGCGGTCAAGGCGGTGTCCCGGGCGATTCGCCGTACCCGCGCCGGCCTGAAGGATCCGCGGCGTCCCTCCGGTTCGTTTATTTTCGCCGGCCCCTCCGGTGTGGGTAAAACCGAGCTTTCGAAAGCGCTTGCGAACTTCCTGTTTGGTGAGGATGACGCCCTGATCCAGATCGACATGGGCGAGTTCCACGACCGGTTCACCGCCTCCCGCCTGTTCGGTGCGCCCCCCGGCTATGTTGGCTACGAAGAGGGCGGCCAGCTTACCGAAAAGGTGCGGCGTAAGCCGTTCTCCGTGGTGCTTTTCGACGAGATTGAGAAGGCCCACAAGGAAATCTACAACACCCTCCTCCAGGTGCTGGAAGACGGCCGGCTTACCGACGGCCAAGGCCGCATTGTCGATTTCAAGAACACGGTTCTGATCTTCACCTCCAACCTTGGTACCCAAGACATCTCCAAGGCTGTGGGCATGGGCTTCAGTGCGGTTGGCGAGCATGACGCTGACGGCCAGTATGAGCGCATGAAGAATAAGGTCAATGACGAGTTGAAGAAGCATTTCCGCCCCGAATTCCTCAACCGTATCGACGACATTGTGGTGTTCCACCAGCTCACCAAGGAGCAGATTGTGGAAATGGTCGACCTGTTGGTGGGCCGTGTCGAAAAGGCCCTGGCCGCCAAGGACATGGGCATCGAACTCACGGAGCAGGCCAAGAACCTGCTGGCCGCCCGTGGTTTCGACCCGGTGTTGGGTGCCCGGCCGCTGCGTCGCACGATTCAGCGCGAAATTGAAGATGTGTTGAGTGAAAAGATCCTCTTCGGCGAGGTCGGCGCAGGCGAGATCGTCACCGTGGATGTCGAGGGTTGGGATGGCGATGCCAAGCACAACGACAAGGCCACGTTTGTGTTCACTCCCCGGCCGAAGCCGCTGCCGGAGGAGCTGGAATTGCAGGCTACGGCCCCGGCCGCTGTGGAGGCCAAGCCGGTGGGGGCATCCGACTCCGCCGCCGGCACCAGCACCAGCGATTCGGTGACGCCCCGGCACGCTGCCGAGGACTAACAAATTAGCGGGCTAGCGGAGCAGCACCAGGATCGGGGCTGCTCCCGCGGAAACGATCATGAGGAGCATGATGAACTCCACCATTCCGGTCCGGGGCAGGTCCCGGACCAGGGGATGGCAGGGGGCCTGGTGATCCGGCGATAATGCCACCTTGGCCCAAAACACTGAGGCCAATAGGAGGGCACAGCCCACACCAAGCACATACCCCCAGGTGGCGTCGATAAGTGAGGCGAGAGCCCCAAGGCCGACGGCACCCAGTACCAGCCCGGCCTGCACCGGCCAGAGCCGCCACCCGAAGGCCGACCACAGGGACAGGCCGGGTCGATCGTCGTGGCCAACATACACGAAGCTCACCACCAACCACAGGGCTGCCCCATGGCAGAGGGCGGCCGGCAGCGACATACCCCGGACCAGCGCCATGGGGAAGAGCGCCGCAATCAGGCACACGAGCCCGAAGTACCCTACCGGCATGACCACCCGGGTTGCCGGCCGGAGGAGTCGGCGGCGCACATCAAATTCGAAAAACTGCCACACCCCGCCGCGTCGGGGCGTTACCGCGATCGCCCCAGCCCCACGAGGGTGATTGCGTCGCGGCATGCTGGCCACCGTTTTGGGGAGGAGCAGGCCGGTCGTGGTTCCGACCCCGACACCCACCACCGTGAGCGCCAGCGCCACCCAATTGCTGTTGGCCGCGGCGACAAGAACCATGCCCCAGAACGACACCAGGCAGAATCCGAAGGCCAGGCAGCTGGGCAGCAGTTGGCGTGCGGTCAGGGCGATGGGCGGCGTGACCAGGGCCAACGAATACCGGCGGGTCATGCTGCATGAGATGCCGGTGCATACCAGGAGGGCGAGCAGGCATTGCGGCCCGGTTGCCGATTTGGTGAAGAACACGCCGGCGTAGAAGGCGATGAGGAATTCGGTGAGCGGCCCAACACCGTTCGATTCGCGCCCGTAGTGTTGGCGCAGCAAGAGCATGGTCATTATTCGCCCCGCCCGTCCGCCGCCGACCCGGCTTGCGGACCCAAACTAGGCCCCACGTCTGTGTTCGACCCGCTCGGATCGGCTAACCAGTCTGCCTGGCAGTCGGTGAATTCGGCCCCGGATAGTTCCATGAGCCGGGCGAAGGGATCGTCGCCCAGCACCGCGCGGGGCGTGCCCTCCGCCACCACCTCCAGGTCGGCCATGACTTCGATTGCGTCACACTGTTCGGCAATGGTGAAGTCCTGGGTGGAGATGGTCACCTGGTGCCCCAGGTTGCTGATGCGGCGCAGTATCCGCAGGATCCGGGCCCGAGAAATCGCGTCCACCATTTCCAGGGGCTCATCAAGATACAGGTGGCGTGTCGGCTTGATGAACACTATGGCCAGGGCGGTCTTTTTGTAGTTACCGGCAGAATAGGTGCTGATGGCGCGGGTACTGCCACCGTCGATAGCAAGTTCGTCACACAGGATGGTGGCTCTGCGTTTCGCTTCGGCGCGCGGCAGCCGATGCATCCTGCCCAGCCGGTGCAGCAGCTCGTGCGCGCTGACTTCGATGGGAATGATGGGGTTGTCGGGGACGAATTGTGCGGCCCCCGGCGCGTGTTGGACATAAAGGTTCTTGAGTCGGGTGGTTTTCCCGGAGCCGTTGATGCCGATGAGCCCGGTTATCACAGGTAGATCCTCTTTCTAAAAAATATTGTGGCTGGGTGCAGCGTACTATATTTTGGTTTCTGGCAGTCGGTGCCCGGGGTTTTTATGGTTGATGCCAGGTGCGGCGGAGAGTTCACAGACTGGCTCGGGAAAATTCGAGCGAATTTCGGGAGGATTAGAAGCCTTCTGCCACGGTTTATTCAGTAATGCTCTTTATCATCATAGGCAGCGATCGGTTCACTGAATAAGGAATCGGCTACGCAAAATACACGCACCTACGACATTTAAGGAGACAAATCATGCGTGCGTTTTCTAAGACCAGTAAGTTGGCGATCATCGGCGGTTCCCTGGCAGTGGCCCTGGGGACTGGTGCCCTGGCCGCCCACGCCCAAAACGCCACCGATGTGCCCGCGGCGTCCGCAAGCGCCAGCCAGCTGCCGGGCAAGGACCGCGACAAGGGCAACAAGGATGATAAAGGTCCCGCCGAGCTGGCCAAGAAGCTAGGCGTGAGCGAGGACAAGCTGAAGCAGGCCATGGATTCGCTGCGTTCCGAGGGCTCCGGCGAGCAGAACGGCGAGCGCCCCGATAAGTCCGCCATGGACCAGAAGCTTGCTGCCGCCCTGGGCGTTGATGTTTCCAAGGTGGAGCAGGCCATGTCCGAGATGCACAGCGAGCGTGAGGCGGAGCACCGCACCGAGTTGTCGTCCCGCCTCGACGAGGCAGTGTCCAAGGGCACCTTGTCGTCGTCCGATAAGGATTCCGTGCTGAAGGCGTTTGACGCCGGCGTCCTTGGCGGTGGCCCCGGCGGTGGTCACGGTGGCCCGGAGCGCGCTGCTCAGTAATCAGTTCCCCCCGCTTTACGACGCCGCAAGCGGGGGCCATCACCTCACACCCCGTCTGGTTGGCTTCATTCGGTTGGTCGTGATTTTGTGTGTGCTGCGATATTTGGGTTGCAGGCCGGTTGTGAAGCTTCATTCGGCCAATATCGCAGCACACTTCACCTCACCCCGTGATGGGGTGTTTTTGTATGGGTGGCGTCTGCGTTGGGTACTGTGCTGCGATATTGCCTGTTTTGGGCTTGGATTTGGCCTCTCGGGTGAGATATCGCAGCACACACCCCGGCCGCGGGGCTAGGCATGTCCGGGAGTTAGGGTCTCTCGTCCGATTCGGGTCGTCTGACAAGTAGTGTGCTGCGATATCTGGGTTTTGGGTCGCCTCCAGGCCCCGTTTCGGCCAATATCGCAGCACAGTACTCGCGGCCCCGGATCTCAGGGTCGAGTGGGACGAGGTTGCCAGCCTGGTTCACGCGCCTGGGGGAGCGTCGCAAAGCAACAGGGGCCACATGCACATCACCAGTAACAACGAACTGCGTGCGCAACTCGCATTATATTATAATTGGGTGCAATGAAAATTAGGAAGCTAGTGCTTCTGCGATGGGAGTGTCCCCACCGGACATGGTGATGACCTTGCCCACGGTCTCTGGGATCGTAATGATCGCCGCCAGGGTTGCGGCCACATCATCCATGCTATTGCCGCGGGGCTCTGCCACATCAACGGCGATACAACCCGTGCCCGGGGTGTCCTCCAGGGGGCCAGGCTGCAGGATCGTGTATTCCAGGTCGCTGTGGTGGACCAGCCAGTGGTCGGCAAAGAACTTCGCAATGTAATAATCCGACAGGTCTGCCAGGAATGCTTCGTTCCACCGCTCCGGCTGCAACGCATACACCGTGCTCAACATGACAAACCGGGGCACCCCAGCTGCCTTGGCCGCCTGGATCAGTTTGACCGCGCCAAACGCATCCACCTGCAACAAATTCTTCCCCCGCGACCCGGCGGTGAAATAGATGACATCCGGTTGCACGGACTTCACCGCCTTGGTGATCTCCGGTAGTGGGGCGGTCAGGTCGAGCGCCACCGCATTGGGGGCCTCCGCGTTCCGCACGCCGGCGTACACCGTGTGGGATTCGGAGAGTAACGCCATGAGTTTGGTGCCAACACGACCGTTAGCACCAACAATAAGAATCTTCATGCGGACTAAGTGTATAGATTGCAATAACCCTTGGGGAGAGCGCCACCCCGAAAACGGGCAAGCAGATGTTCTAGGACGGCGTTCCCCGGATTCTCACAGTAAGCCCGAATCCGCTTTTCAGCATCGCTCAGGAAATTAAAAGTAAACCTTGCGGCTTACAGAAGGTCGTTTCCATTTTCTGCCCAGTCATGCCGCCTAATCTTATTATTAATGTTTTTAAGAGCTCTCATGCTCCACCGATGATCTTAAGGAGATTCCTAATGCGTACCCCCTTCGCTAATAAGAAACTCGTTCTTGCTGGTAGCTTCGCTGCCCTCGTTCTCGGTGTCGGCGTTACCACCGCCTATGCGCAATACGCAGCAACAAGCAGCGAATCCCCCGTGGCGGCAACCAGTCTCCAGCCCGCTCGCGCCACCGAATTATCCGGCTTGGGAGTCACCGCCGATATCCCGTCCGAGCAGCTGCAAACGGCCGACCCCACCAACACTGCCCAACGTGCCGAACTGGTGAAACAGCTGGATAGGGCGGTGGCCGCCGGTGTGATATCCCCGGCAGGCAAGGATCGAGTGCTCAAGGAGTTCGACGAGGGCACACTGATCCTCGGGCCCAGCAATCCTGCTACCGGGCAAGCCACTAGCCCGCAACAAGGCACCCCTACCTCTAGCGATTATCTTGACGCGGCATAGCCCCTCGCTTGTCGACGCCCTAAAGTGACGAACGCGGGCTTTGATAGTTGCCGCAATCATTCCGAGCCGGCTCGCCCCGGAACCGGGCCAACAAATACTCCATGGAGGGCTGAATGTCCTCCCAGCTCGACAGGGCGTGATTAATGCCCGAATTGATCGTGGGCGTCACCCGCGGCAGCGCCGATTGCGTCGCCGACACCGTGGCCCCGGCCCGACAATACTTGTCGGCCAGGCGTGCGACTTGATCCGTGGGAATAATGTCGTCGGATCGGCCAGTCATCATAAAAATTGGGGTGCGTGGCGGCTTTTTCCCCAGGCTATTGCGTTTCAAAGTTTCCGCAATCACCGGCTCCTGTTGTACTACCTCCTTGAACGTGACGCCGGTCTTCGTAAACACATTCGACTTCATAAATCCGTACTTTCCCACCGAATCAATCACACAACTCGTGGCAACCGTCTGTAAATATCGGTGCCCCGCATCCGACACGTGCCGATCCACCGCCGCCCGAAACTGGGCGTCGCGTGCCGAAAACCCATTGATGGCCATCCCCAGCACCCCGCTGATCGACGACCCATCCACCGTGGTGAACACCTCAAACAAATCCGCCGGCGGCGCCCCCGCATAGGTTCCCACCAGCCGCACATCCGGGGCGTACTCCTCCGCCAGTTCCGCGGCCGCCGCCACGGCGCCCCCACCCTGCGAATACCCGTGCAACCCCACCGGGGAATCCAGCGGTGCCTTCGCCACCCGCAGGCCCGCCCGGGCCGCATCCAATACCGCATGCGCCTCTTCCGCCGCATTCACATATGTGTGAATCCCCGGCGTGCCCAGCCCAATATAGTCGGTGACAATCACCCGTAACCCTAGCGACGCCGCATAATACTGGATCGGCAGCTCATAATTCACCGACATTGCCGTCGGGGACACCGCCCCCACCAGCCATGGCCCCCGTGAGGGGGCGCACATGTCCCCTTGGCCGCGCGTTCCCGGCGCGAACACCACGGTCCCTATCGCCGGCCGGTCGGGTTCGATCACATACCCGGATACCGCCACCGGTTTCCCATCCTGGTCGGTGGACGCATATAGCATTTTTGTGGCCCGGGTGTTGTCGACCGGTTGGGTGCGCAGGACCGTGCCGGGGGCTTGCGGGTGGGTGGAAAACTGTGCGGGAGGTTGGTAAAAATCATCATTGTCGGCGGTGGCGGCAAGGGGGAACAGGGCTGAGACGGCGAGGAAGATGATGGACCATACGCACATAGTTTTCTTTGCCATGGTGGCTTATTGTAGAGGGTTATAAGCGTGGTAAGCCAGTCCGGGTGGTGCGTTTGGGTGGGGCTAGCTGGGGGCTAGTTGGGCAGGCGGAAGCCGCCGGTGACTTCCTGCGCGAGGCCGTCGTCAAGCAGGGAGGTGAGCGCCCGGTTGCGTTGCGTGCCATCCGCCCACACGGCTTCGATGCGTTCGGGCGGCACTACGCCGTCGGCTGCGCGGAGTTCCGCCATGATGAGTCCTCGGACCTGTCGGTCTGTGCCGGCGAATTTTTGCACGCGGCGGCTGGGGCGGCGCGGGGTCACGATCGACCCGCCGGCTACCCATAGGCATGACGACCGGAGGGGACAGTCACCACATTTGGGGGTGGTGGTGCAGATGAGTGCCCCGAGCTCCATGATCGCCGTACTGAATTTCGCCGCATCCACGCCACTGTCGGCGTCCGGTAGTAGGGATTCCATGACCGCCAGTTCCCGTTTCGACGGGGATCGCGGCTCGTATTCGCCGTGGTAGAACCGGGCGAGCACCCGCCGCACATTCGTGTCCACCACCGGCACCCGCTGCCCGTAGGCGAATGCGGCAACGGCCCGGGCGGTGTAGTCGCCGATGCCGGGCAGGGCCAACAGTTCGGCTACATCCGCTGGCACCACGCCATTGTGGTGCGCCACAATCTGTTGGGCGCATTCGTGCAGGCGGAGCGCGCGCCGCGGGTACCCGAGACGCCCCCAGGCGCGCAGCACATCGTCAATGCGGGCCGCAGCGAAGTCGGTGGGGGTGGGCCAACGGTTGATCCACTCCAACCATATTGGTTCCACGCGGGCGACCTGGGTTTGTTGGCTCATGACTTCGCTGAGCAGCACACCCCACGCGGAGGTTTCCGGGGCGCGCCAGGCAATGTCGCGGGCGTTGGCAGCAAACCACGCGGGAAGCCGGCGGTGCAGGACGGTTCGAAGCTCGGCGGACTTTTCTGGGGTTACGGTAACTGGTGTGGTCATGATTGCTAATAATCTATCCGCAACCTATCCATCGGTGCCACAATAATACTATGACTACAACACCCAGCAGCCCGTCTGAGGCCCGAAATCCAAAACTTGTGTGGGAAAACCTGCTCGCCGGTAACGCCCGATTCGCCGCAGGGAAACCACTGCATCCCAACCAGAGCGTGAACCGCCGCGAGGAGTTACGCATGGGGCAATCCCCCCGGGCGGCCGTGTTTACCTGCGGTGATTCCCGGGTTCCCGTCGAGTTGCTTTTCGACGTGGGACTCGGCGACATTTTCACCATCCGCACCGCCGGGGAAGTGGTCGACGCCGCGGTGCTGGCGTCGCTAGAGTTCGCTGTTGAGGCGCTCGACGTCGAGGTACTGGTGGTATTGGGACACGAATCCTGCGGCGCGGTCAAGGCAGCCGCGGCGGTGGCGCTCGATGGTGCGGAAGTGCCGACCGGCCACCAGCGCACCATTGTGGAGCAGATCATGCCCAGCATTCTTTCGGCGAAAAGCGCCGGGAAGCATACTCCTTTCGATTTCGAGCGCGCTC
>ERZ772874.501-NODE-501-length-20996-cov-12.296261_pt1 | contig 20996 bp, 13 predicted proteins | sample MGYA00580586_ERZ772874 | MGnify/ENA primary metagenome ERZ772874 (study PRJEB29015, sample SAMEA2737952) | human oral metagenome | biome: human oral; feature: human-associated habitat; material: dental | place: China | collected 2154 ... | reverse complement strand
TGGAAGAGAACTCCGGCATGAAGTGGAAGACCGACTTCAACGTCGGCTACTCGCCCGAGCGGATCAACCCGGGTGACAAGCAGCACCGTCTGCCCACCATCGTCAAGGTCGTCTCCGGCGACACCGACGAGACGCTCGAGAAGGTGGCGAAGCTGTACGAGCGCGTCATCACCGCCGGCGTGCACCGTGCCAGCAGCATCAAGGTGGCCGAGGCCGCCAAGGTGATCGAGAACACCCAGCGCGACCTGAACATCGCCCTGATGAACGAGCTGGCCATCGTGTTCGACCGCATCGGCATCGATACGCTGGAAGTGCTCAAGGCCGCCGGCTCGAAGTGGAACTTCCTGCCGTTCCGCCCGGGTCTGGTGGGTGGCCACTGCATCGGCGTGGACCCGTACTACCTGACGCACAAGGCCCAGATGCTGGGCTATCACCCCGAGGTGATCCTGGCTGGCCGTCGCATCAACGACAACATGGGCCAGTTCATTGCCGAGCAGACCGTCAAGATGCTGGCCCGTCAGGGTCTGCAGACCGCTGGCCAGACCGTGATTGTGCTGGGTCTGACCTTCAAGGAGGATGTGCCCGATCTGCGCAACTCCAAGGTCATCGACGTGGTGCGCGAGCTGGAAGCCTATGGCATCAACGTGCTGATCCACGATCCGATTGCCGACAAGGAAGAGGCTCACGAAGAGTACGGTGTCGATCTGGTCGACTGGGACAAGCTGCCCAAGGCCAACGCCATCGTGGCTGCCGTGTCGCACCAGGCCTATCAGCAGCAGGGCCTGCCCGCGCTGCTCGACAAGCTGGTCGACAAGGGCGTGTTCATCGATGTCAAGAGCGCCTGGGATCCGGCCGAAGTCAAAAAGGCCGGCAAGGCCGTCTGGCGTCTGTGATCGCCGCATGGTGATGTGACCAGACCACCGCGACGGCCGTCGCGGTGGGGCATCTGGAGAGAGCGCTGAATCGGGAGGGCCGCGTGCCCTGCATGGTTCGGCGCTTTTTGTTTCTGCCGCGCCAGCTGGTGGCTGTGTTGTGTTTGCTGTCCGGCCTGTGCTGCGCCCGGGGGCGTGGGCTGCGTGGCCTGTGCAGGCTGCGCGGGCGGCAGACTGTGGTGTGGGGGCGCCGTGGCCGCAGCAATGCGGGCGGCGTACCGTGGTTTTCTGTGTTCTCTGGGGGTTGACCGTCATGGTGCCCATCGACATTCCGGCAGGCAGCGGCCGGCGGCTGGCTGCGCTGTATCACCCGCCCTCGGGGGCCGAGCGTGGCCGCGGGGTGCTGATTCTGAATCCGCTCGGACAGGAGGCGGTGCGGGCGCACCGGCTGCTGCGTGTGCTGGCCGACCGGCTGGCGCGCATGGGCGTGCATGTGCTGCGCTTCGATTTTCATGGGTGTGGCGATTCGTCCGGCGATGACCTGGACGGCGAGATGAAGGGCTGGCAGCTGGATGCGCTGGCTGCCCACCAGTGTCTGCGCCAGAAGGCCGGTACCGACGCGATTGGCTGGCTGGGCATCCGGCTTGGCTTTGCGGTGGGCTGGCAGGCTGCGCTGCGGTTTGGTGGACATGATGGCGCACCGGATACGGGGGCGCTGACCGGGGATGCAACCGTGCCGGAGAGCCAGGCGACAGGCGGCCAGACCACGGACAGGCCGGTGAGCGGTGCTGGCCGCTCGCCTCGTGGCCGCGACACGCGCCTGGACATGCTGACCGAGGGGGCGCCACCCGACCGGCTGATCGGCTGGGATCCGGTGGTGCAGGGACAGGCCTATCTGGACACGCTGTGGCAGGACCATCAGGCCGCGCTGCGTCTGGCCTTCAGCCTGCCGACGGTGCCGGATGCGCAGCTGAAGCGCCAGCAGGCTGAGGCCGACCTGTCGGAGGCGATGGGCTTTGCGCTGTCACCGCGGCTGGTACGGCACATCCGCAGGCTGGACCGCCAGGACTGGTCCACGCTGCCCGTGCAGCACGTGGCGGCCCTGCAGGCCAACGGCGCGCTGCCGTGGCCGGAAGACCGCCGGCCGGCCGGCCTGACGCTGGTGCCAGTGGATGTGGATTTCGACTGGACCTCGGAAGAGGCGCTGAACACACCGCTGGTGCCGGATGCGGCACTGAAACGCCTGCTGCCGTGGCTGTCGGAGGGGGAGTTCCATGGCTGAGATGAACGGAGCAACGGAGAAACCGCAAGGGCAGGCGCGTCCGGAATCCCGGGCTGGTGCCACATCACCAGCAGCCACGGTGTCACCGGGGTACCGCGAACGGCTGGTGCAGTTCGGGGCGGATGATCACCTGATCGGGACGCTGACGGAGCCGGCTGCTGGAGCATCGTGTGGCGTGATCTTCCTGAACTCCGGCGTCATTCACCGCATCGGGCCGCACCGCGTGCATGTGAAGCTGGCGCGGGCAGTGGCCGAAGACGGGCTGCCGTCGCTGCGGCTGGACCTGACCGGACTGGGCGACAGCGGGCGCACCCGGGCCACCGATGGCATGCTGGCGCAGGTGAGCCGCGATATCCGCTCGGCCATCGATCTGCTGCAGGCGCAGACCGGGGTGCAGCGCGTGGTGCTGGCCGGTATCTGTTCGGGGGCCGAATACGGCTACCAGTATGCGCCGGACGATGACCGCGTGGCGGGGCTGGTGATGGTGGACGGCTACAGCTTTGCCAACCGGCGCACGCAGCTGCTGCGCTGGGGGCTGCGGCTGCGCACGCTGACCTGGCCGGTGCTGCGCAAGGCGGTGCTGGGCCGGCTGCAGCGGCTGCGCGAGGCGCGTGCAGAGGGTCACGGGGCCGTGCCCGAAACGCCGGTCGATTACGGCCTGCCGGTGGTGACGGTGACGGACTTTGGCGAGGGGCTGGCCGCCCGGGTGCGCGCGGGCTGCCCCAGCTATCTGGTGTTCACCGGCAGCATCCTGCAGCGCTACAACCATGCCAGCCAGTTCGAGGACACGATGAAGGCCGCGCCGCTGGCGGCGGACGACCGTACTGCGCTGCGCGAGGGCGTGCAGTGTGACTTCCTGCCGGACATCGACCATACGATGACGACGCTGCATGGCCAGCGCGTCTACATCGCGCGGGTGCGGGCCTGGTTGCAGAAGGTGACGAAGCAGGGAGGATGAAGCCGGAACGGAAGGAAACAGGGAGGATGAAGCCGGGGGCAGCTGTCGTGATGACGCGGGGGTAACAAAGTCTTCATGACAGCGAGTACGATGGCGGGTCTTCCCGGCCGGGAGCGTCCCGTTGATGGTATTTTGCCCGCTGGGAGAGAAGGCCGGTCATGGTCTTCTCTGGAAGGGGCCGGCTGCTGCTGCGTAACCGTGGTGGGGCCGGCCCCTTGTCTTATGGTGTCCGGGAAACGACACCCACCTTCTGATGGAGTTCTGTGTATTCATGATCCTGCTGGGAGACGAGTCCGAGCTGCTGCTGCCCATGCCGGCCAGTCTCGTGCTGGTGTGGCTGGTTTTTGTCATCTGGAAAAGGCTCTGGCCCAATGCCAGAAAGCTGCGCTTTGCGGCCGGATCGCTGGTGGCGATGCTGTTCTATGCGCTGTCCACGCCGGCTGTGATCAATCTCGGTGTGCGGTGGCTGGAAGGACCGACACGTACGGTGGCACATCAGCTGGATGCCCTGGGGGTACCGCCTGCGCCGGTCGAGCGGCAGTCGATTTCTGAACGGCTGGCGGCAGCCGGGCAGTCTGCTGGCAGGTTGGGGGAGGGCGCAGTGGCACGGGCTGATATGGGTGCGCCGGTGATGCGTGGCAACATCGATGTCGGTGGCATGTGCATGCCGGCGGGGGATGTTGCCACGGTGACGCATGCCCTGCCAGCCAGCGGGCCGCTGCGTCCAAAGGCGGTGATCGTGCCGTCCAGTGGTGATTCGCCGCCCAATGGCAAGCAGGCACGGCTGGATCAGGATGGATATCACCGCCTGCGGGCTGGGATCGAGGTTTGGCGGCGTACCGGGGGGCTGCTGTTCCTGATGGGGGGCGTGGGATCGGCGCCGGAATATGCGCTGTCGACCGACATGCGCCGGATGGCCCTGGATATGGGGGTACCAGCCTCGGCCATTCGTACCGTCTCTCACAGCCGGACCACCTGGGAGGATATCAACGGTGCGGCCCGCATCATGCGTGAGGAGGGGATGGACCCTGCCCGCGAGGTGCTGCTGGTAACCAGTGCGCTGCACATGCAGCGTTCACTGGCAGTAGCGCATTCGGTCGGTATCGAGCCAGTGCCGCTGTGCAGCGATTATGAGCAGCTCGATGCGCCCTCGCTGGAAACGTGGTTCCCGAACAATGGTGCCCCCTGGAAGGCGCGCGCCATGCTGCACGAGCTGATCGGGGTCTGGTACTACCGGCTGCGGGGCAGGGCCTGACGGACGCTTTGCGGAGTGAGTTCCGCAGCCGCTGCCGGACGCGGACGCCCGCCGGCCCGTGGATGTGATGCAGGGCGCGGGGCTGTGGCTGGCGCCGAAGGCACGCTCTGTATGTGCCCCGTGACAGGGGGTCGCAGGGGATTTTTTGCCTGTTGTAGCGCTATTGATGGTATGTTTGCCCGGATATTCTGGAGGGGCCGGTTGCTGCCGTGCACGCGGTAGCATCGGCCTTTTTCCGTTGGGCAGACAGGGGGCACGCCAGCAGGTGTGCCGGCCGGTCTGATCGGTCTGATGGCCAGTGATGATCAGGGAGTGGAGCGTCCATGTTTCTGGTGGGTGATGCGTCGGAATGGTTCCTGCCGATGCCGGTCAGTCTCGTCGTGGTGGGGCTGGTGTTTGCAATCTGGAAAAGGGCGGCTCCGCGCGCGAAGAAGCTGCGCCGGACCACGGGGCTGCTGGTGGCGGTGGCCTTCGTGGCGCTGTCCACGCCGGCCGTGATCAACCTGGGGGTGCAGTGGCTGGAAGGGCGTCCGATACCGGTGACGGCGCAGCTCGATGCGCTGGGGGCGCCGCCGGCACCGCTGCTGCGGCTGTCGGCCTCCGAGCGGCTGGCGCTGGGCTATCACGAACCGGATTTCGGCAATGTGGGTGATGGTGGCAATGTGCCGGGACAGGTGCCGCTGGCTGCACCGCATGTGGTTCATGGGGGGCACGTGGAGGGGCGTCCGGGCCAGGAAGGTCATGGGACGCCACCCGGGGCATTGGCCGGCGCTTCCGGGGGGGCAGACCGGGGGAGAGCACGAGGGAGTGTGGCCCGTCAGGCGGGTAACGCCGTTTCTTCACCTGCTGGCGTGGTCACGCAGGGCGATGCAGCGGCAGGACGCGCCGGTCAGCGCACGGGGGATCGGGGTGCGGCCGGGCACAAGGGGAAAAAGGGTGCGCCTGATGGCCCGGCCCGCCGTGACGGCAAGGGGGCGCGGCATGGTGAGCGCACGAAACAGGGCGGCCATGGTGCCCGCGGCCAGAAACAGGTGGCAGATGCCCGCTCTGGCGTGAAGGGCAGCGGTGCGGCGAAGGCTGCGGCAGGTGCAAAAGGAACGAAGGGCGCAACGGGTACGAAGGGCGCGGCAGGAACGAAAGGCACGGCTGGTACGAAGGGCGCAGCGGGTGAGAAGGTTGCTGCCGGCACGCATGGCGCGGCTGGTGCCAGAGGTGCGGCCGGTACGCGAGTGGCCGCGGCTCAGGCGGCTGCGTCCCTGTCGCAGGCTGCAGCTGCGCCGGCCCGGGCGGGTGCCTGGGGCGCACTGGCTGCGCGGGTGGAACAGCCGGTGCCGGGGTTGAGTCTCAGTGGCGCGGTCATGGGTGCGCAGGAAGCGCTGGGTGATCTGGGGGCAGGGCCGGCTTCGGCCGTGGCCACCTTCACGCACATGCCCGACGTGAACGGCATGTGCATCCCGGCGGGTGATGTGGCGCTGGCCACGCAGGCGCTGCCGGCGAACGAGCCGTTGCGAATTCAGGCGGTGATCGTGCCATCCAGCGGGGCGGAAGCACCCAACGGCCGACAGGCCCGGCTGGACCAGGGCGGCTACATGCGGCTGCGGGCCGGTATCGAGGCCTGGCGCCGTACCGGGGGCCTGCTGCTGCTGATGGGCGGCATTGCATCGGCACCGGAATATGCGCTGTCGTCCGACATGCGCCGTGTGGCGCTGGACATGGGCGTGCCGGACGAGGCCATTCGTGTGGTGCCGATGAGCCGCACGACCTGGGAGGATATCCACGGTGCGGCCCGCATTCTGCGCGAGGAAGGGCTCGACCCGAAAAAGGGTGTGCTGCTGGTGACCAGTGCGCTGCACATGCACCGCTCGATGGCGGTGGCCCGTTCGGTGGGGATCGATCCGGTGCCGCTGTGCAGCGATTATCGCCAGCTGGAGGCGCCCACCTGGGCGGCCTGGTTCCCGAACAACGGGGCACCGTGGAATGCACGCGCCATGCTGCACGAGCTGATGGGGGTGTGGTATTACCGGCTGCGGGGACGTGCGTGACTGTACTGACAGCGGGGAGCGCGTGGCTGTGCTGACGTGACTTTCATGACGTGACCTTCGCTGGGGGTCGGTGTCCGATGCGGTCGGCCGGCATCCCGGCCTGTCTGTGTGCTGGCATGAAAATCGCCCGCTGCCGTTGATGAATGGGGCGAGCGATTTTCATGGGGGGCGCTGGTATACGAATATGCCAGCGTTTGACGTCAGCGTTCGATATCAGTGTTTTATGTTGGAGCGTTTGATGTCAGCGTTTGTGGCCATGCCATCCAGCCACGGGCCGGATGGCATGGCTGCTCACGGTCGCGTCATTGGCTGGCACCTGCCGCGGCAGGGACGGCACCAGACGGAATTTCGACCAGATACGCGTCCACGTCGTTGGCATTCATGCTGTTCCAGTTGGAGTCGAACAGCATGCGGGTGAAGTCGCGGTTGACGGTGCCGTTGGGGCGGGGCCAGGTGGTGTTCTGGCTGCTGTCTTCGGTCCAGTCGTGATGGTTGTTGGCAACCGACAGAACCGCTTTGGTGTCGATGTTCATTGCAAACAGCTTGCGGTGAAACCACCGGCGTTTGGCGTCGTCGCCCTTCAGGTTGTGCACGCCCTGGTCCTGCTCGCCAAAGGTGGTGAGCAGAATCCAGCCCGGTTTTTGGCTGGCGCGGCCGGAAATCTGCACGCCGGTATCGGTGCTGTCGACAAAGCCGGTTTCGAGCAGTGTGGTTCTGTCTGCCTTGCCGGAAGTCAGGTTGACGGTGTAGACCGTGTGCGGGGTACTGAATACATCGAAGCCCACATAAACGTCTTCACCCTGGCTGTTGCGGGCTACGTCGGGGTATTTCATGTAGACGTTCCGGGCAATCTGCAGTTCCTGGGAGGCGACCGAGTCGCTGTAGGGGGTTGCAAAATTGCTCCGGTATGCCGTGATGCCATTCGGATACGGATACTGCACCACGCAGTGGCTGCCGCTGGGGCTGGTAGTTACGTATTCCGGTGAGGCATATGGATTTTCCAGTTTGCCGAGCAGTTTGCCTTCCTTCAGGTTCCAGGTGAACAGACCGAGGGTTTTCCAGTTGTCACCATTTTTCTGGTCGGCCATCAGGCACCAGGTGTTGCCGTCGAAGGAGGGGGCGCCGCCCCGCATGCGGGCATGGGTGGCGGCGGGCCAGATTTTTCTGATTTCTGCCCCAAAATCTGCAGCCACCTCGACGGTATCGGTACTGGCGGGTGACAGGTCGATGGTGAGTTTGAAGAGCTTCATGCCTTCGCCGTCGCCATTCATGTAGTAAAGCACGTTGGGGTCTTTGGGATCCCACTGCGGCTCGGCATCGCCGGCAATGCGTGTCAGCCTGCGGATGGCCTTGCCGGTCTGCGGGCTGTAGATGTGCCATTCACCATTCGGTGTGCGCAGCAGGAAGGCGCTGTCGTTGGCATTGAAGGCCTGCTGCGCATTGGGGGCCAGCCGGGTGCCGTCACCTGCCCGCAGGGGCTGCGCGGGGTGTTTTTCGGCGTTGTCGGTCAGGCGGGTGATACAGCTGTGATAGGTGGGGTCTTCCGTGGCAACGCCCATGACCAGACGCGGGGTATTGGGCATGGCACCCTTGTCCTGGCCTGCCGTCAGGGCGCTAAAGTTGGCCAGCGTGATTTTGCACAGATCGCTTACCGACGCCTTGTTCACGACCGGGGGTGTGGAGGGGGGCGTTTGGACGTCTGGTGGTGTGACGGGGTTGCTGCTGTCACCTGCATTGCCGCCGTTATTGGTGTTGCCGTTATCCGGCTTCACAGGGGCGTTACCCGAATTGTCGGTACCCTCCTTGCCAGTATTGCCGCCGTTCCCCGGCGTGGGTTCGACAGTCCCGTTATCGGCGCCGCCCGGTTTGTCTGCGGCGTTACCGCCATTTCCTGCATTGCCACCGCTGGCATGGCCGTCACCGCCCGAGCCTGTGCCATTTCCACCGGCATGACCATTTCTGGTGTCATCCTCCTTCTGTTCGCCACCCTGGTCTCCCTTGCCGGTGTTGCCACTACCCGGCTTCACAGGGGAATTATCCGAGCCGCCGCTACCGCCCTTGCCGGGATTGTCGACATTGCCATTGGGGGCCGAATCGCTGGTACTGTTCTGGCCTTCGGTACCGTTGCTGCCGGCCTGGCTGCCGCTGTCCTTGCCGGTGCCGTTACCGTCGCCGCTATTGTTGCCTGTATCTGGCTGGCTGGGCTGGCCGGGATTGACGGACAGCGGGGGCGTGGTGCCTTTGCCGGCCCCCTGATTGTCGGTTGCACCGCTGCCGGAGCCGCCACCACCGCAGGCCGACAGGCACAGGGTCAGCAGGACGGCCGTGGCCGACAGGACGCCGGGCATGCGCGAGGCATGATGTTCGGCCGGCCTGAACGTGCGGGGAGAGAGACTGGATGTCATGTCAGTGGGTATGACTGGGAAGAAGTTTCCGGGAGTCGCTGCCGGTGGGGAGGGTATGTGATCCGTGTTGCGTGTGTTTTGCGCCCCGGGTGTCCCGTGCGGCTTTGGTTCGGATGAAAATGTCGGGACTATGGCCACGAACGGAGAGGGGAGAAAGTGCCGGGCGATGGAAGGCACGTATTTTTGCAACGAATGGTCAGGGCGGCGAAAGGGATCGGCGTGACCGGGAATGCGGCCGGAAATGCGACCGGGAACGGCAAAAAGAAAGGGCTGCCGGCTTTTCCGTGACCGGTGCGTATTGCAGCCGGTACGGGTGCCCTGCAGCCCTGGGGAGCTTCCGCAACATTCTGCAGAGGCCCCCTGGAGCGCATCAGGAGCCTGCTGGTCCATGACGCGCCCGGAAAGCTCCCCCGGGTTTCCGGGACCCGAAAACCATCGGGGGACATCAGGGATCTGTCGATCCCATTGTTCGGCGTGGATCAGCGTTTGTCCAGCGCCGTTGGTTTGATGGCAACCATGAACACTTCCATGTCGCGGGTACTGCTGCCGTTCCAGGTGGAATTGAACAGCATGCGCGTGAAGTCGCGGTTGGTGGTGGCGTGCGGTTCATCCTCGTAGCGGTAGACGTTGGCCTGCACGCTGGCAATGGCCCGGATGTCCGGGTTGGCGTTCAGGCTGACGGCAAACATGCGGCGGTGCGGCCATTTCAGGTTGCTCAGGCGCTGGGTCGGAGCCGGGCCGTAGTGTTCTCCGTAGGTGGACATCAGCACCCAGCCGGGTTTGGCATAGGCCTTGCCGGAAACGTGGAAGGCCATGGCGGTCCGGTCGATGTAGGAGTTGAACAGCGGGGTGCGTTTGCCGTCCTCGAGGTTGACCATGAAGACCTCGCCCTTGTCGCTCTGGTAGTCGAGCGACACATACACGTCCTGCATCAGTTTGTTGAAGGCAATGTCGGAGTGCTCCGATTTGCTGTGCAGCTGCAGGTACTGACCACGGATGTTGCCGTTGTAGGGGGCCTTGAAGGTGCGGTTGTAGGCACGGGTACCGGCAGCGGTGTCGTGCGAGACGGTGCAGTAGCGGCCGGTCGGCGCCATGCTGACGTGGTCGGGTGCATCCGACATGGCCAGGTGGCCGACGATGCGATGCTGGTCCAGATCCCACGTGAACACGCCGCGCATGGGCTGGCTGCTGCTGTTGGCATAGTGGCGCGCCATGAAGCACCAGTAGCGGCCATCGGCCGACGGAGAGCCTTCGGCCTTGGTGTAGGCCATGTCGGCGTCGGGCCAGATGCGGCGGATCTGTGCGCCCATGTCGGCCACCGTGGTGACGGTGTGCGTGCGCAGGTCGAGGCGGTAGATGCGCATGCCCACGCCGTTGGTGGGAATGAAGTAGAGCAGGTTGGGGTTGGTCGGGTGCCAGAAGGGTTCGGCATCACCGGCCAGACGGTCGGCCGTGCCCTGCAGGTTGCTCAGCACTTCGAGCTGGCGGCCGCTGCGGGCGTCGTACAGGAGCCAGAAACCCTGCGTGTTGTTCAGCAGGAAGCGGCTGCTGTCGGCGTTGAAGGCCTGGCGGCGCGAGTAGTCGTTGCGCTGGATGACCGAATCGCCCTGGGCGCGGTTGTTGGTGATGCGCACGACGCAGCTGCGGTGCAGGCTGTCGAGGGTGGGCATCAGGTACGACGGGCGGGCGGTGGCCTGCACCTGCGCGGCCGAGGTGGCCGGAAGCATGGCGCTGGTGGCGGCCAGCATGGTGTCGCAGGGGCTGCCGGCGGTGGCAATGGCCGGCAGGGCCTTGGTCTGAAGATGGCCCGACACTGGTGCCGCGGCACTTTCCGTGTCTGCCGTGGCCAGGGTAGACGGCGCCAGCGATGTGTCCGCGCCGGCCATGGTGCTTTCGGCGGGGGAGACGGCCTTGCCGCTGGTGCTGCTCTGGCCGGCAGCATCACTGCCGGTGCCGCCATCGCCGCAGGCAGCCAGCGACAGCACGGCGGTCAGGGAGGCAAGTGCCAGCCAGCCGGGGCGGCGACGGCTGCGCACGGCGGGTTTGGGGGCGCGCAGTGTGCTGGCCCGTGTCGGGGTGTGAGCCACGGTGACGGAGGATGTGGTGGTTTCTGCGGTGTCGGCCGCCATGGCGGTGATGGTGGTGGAAGCTGGGGTGGCCGGGCGCGACGCGTCGCGGCACAGGGCGCCGGCGGCGCGCTGCTCGAAGTTTTGCGATTGCATGGTCAAGGAGGCTGAGGGGGTAAATCAGGCGATCCCGGGAGGCCTCCGGGGACGGTTCTCTGGACAGGCCGCCAAAGCGCTCCGGGCGCGGGGGCGCGATGGGCCTTGGGTAAATATTCCTGAAACCGTTCGGGGGCACTCCGTATCAGCAGCACCCTGCGTGGCGCCATGGCGGCGCGTGGAATCGCGGTTGAGTTACGTAACTACGATAAAGTTTACACATGATTCAGCAGATGTATTTGTCTGTTATGTAATTGTTTCGTATACGGTGTGTATATGGCGAAGCTTTGCGCCGTCAAGATAAAGATTGCACGAACGCGAAATATTGTCTCTTTTCGCGCACATGATTGACGGTTTTGTGTTGCATGAACAACAGAAAACACCCCAAAACCATGGGCAAAGCGCCAGGAGAAAGGGCCTGCAGGTGTGCCGGCGTGTGCCCGGTAATGTAAATTGTATGTTACAAACAGGGGCCTGTGCCCATGGCGGTTCGGGATGCCTGGAGGGAGCGCACCGGTGACGGCTTGAGTCAGGACGGCTGGTCCAGTGCGTCGGATGGCACGGCCACCATGAACACTTCCATGTCGTTCACGCTGCCGCCGTCCCAGGTGGAGTTGAACAGCATGCGGGTGAAGTCGCGGTTGACGGTGCCGTGCGGTTCGTCTTCGTACTGGTAGACGTTGGGGTGAATGGCGGCAATGGTGCGGACCTGGGGTTGCTCGTCCAGGCTGACGGCGAACATCTTGCGGTGCGGCCACTGGCGCTGCTCCGGTGGCAGGACGCTGTCCATGGCGTCGGCATGGTATTCGCCGTACGTGGTGACCAGCGCCCAGCCGGGCCGGGCGTAGGCCTTGCCCGAGACGTGGATGGAGAACGCGGTGCGGTCCAGATAGGTGGGGAACAGCGTGGTGCGCCTGTCCGTGTCGAGGTTGTGCATGAACACGTCGCCGGTGTTGCTCTGGTAGTCGATGGCGACGTAGACATCCTGCAGCTGCCGGTTGAAGGCGATGTCGGAGTGCTCGGAGTTTTCGTGCAGCTGGAGGTAGCCGGCGGTGATCTGCTCGTTGTAGGGGGTGCTGAAGGTGCGGTTGTAGGCGCGGGTGCCGGGGCCGGAGGCCTTCTCGTGGGAGACCACGCAGTAGCGGCCGCTGGGGCTCATGCTGACGTGGTCGGGGGCGCTGTCCATGGCCAGGGTGCCGACCAGGCGGTTTTCCTGCAGGTCCCACGTGAACACGCCGCGCATGGGCTGGCTGCCGGCGTCGTCGTAATGGCGGGCCATCAGGCACCAGTAGCGGCCGTCGGCCGAGGGCGAGCCTTCGGCCTTGGTGTAGGCCATGTCGGCATCGGGCCAGACCTGGCGGATCTGCGGACCCATGTCGGCCACGGTGGTGACGGTACGGGTGCCCAGGTCGAGCTGGAAAATCTGCATGCCCAGGCCGTTGGTGGGCAGGAAGTACAGGCGGTTCGGGTCGGTGGGGTGCCAGAAGGGTTCGGCGTCGCCGGCCAGCCGTGTGGCGTCGCCGGTGAGGTTGTCGAGCACCTGCAGCGGTTGGCCCGTGCGGGCATCGAACACGTGCCAGAAGCCGGCCGTGTCTTCGAGCAGGAAGCGGCTGCTGTCGGTGTTGAAGGCCTGGCGGCGGGAATAGTCGTTGCGCAGGTAGGGTGTCTGTTCCGTCTGCTGGCGGGCCTGGTTGTCGGTCACGCGCACGACGCAGCTGCGGAAGGCGGGATCCTGCGTGGGAACCAGATAGTCTGGACGCGGGCTATCGGGTATGGGCGTGATTGCCGTGCCGGCAACGAGCGGGTTGACGCCGGGCAGGATGGCGTCGCAGAGCTGCGGGCCGCCGGCCTGCGAGGGGGGTGTGGTGCCCGGGCTGGTGCCGGGGGCGGGCAGGTTCTGTCCTGGCTGGGCAGTGCTGCCGGGGAGAGGTGTGTTGCCGGTGCCGGGCTGCTGGCCGGGGGTGGTGCCTTGCCCGTCACGGCCGGAGCCATTGCTGGCGTCGTTTCCCGTTCCGGTACTGCCGCTGCCGGTTTTGCCGATGCCACCGCTGCCCGGCTGGTTCTGTTCGGGGGTGAGCGGGCTGGTGCCATGACCGGCGCTTCCACCACAGGCCGCAAGGCCGATACCCAGGGCAAGAAAGAGCGCCGTGCGCGTGACGGGACGCTTGTGACCAAGCGAAAGGATGCGGAAACTGGACATCATCGGGGGCGCCAGAAAACCAGTGGGTCAGGGGAACGGATCAGACTACCACTCGCTGTGCATCCGTTCTGTGCACTATGACAGCTTACGCCTCACATGGCCGTCATGCCGGGGTGAGGGTCTTCTGTATATCAGAAAATGTGAAATGTTTCATGTGGGGGCTGGAAATTACCTTCGCGAGCGCGAGGGTGAGGGCGGCGCATCTCGGGGCAGCAGGAGCGCACGCAGAGGCTGTTGTCTTCACGGGCGCGGTGCAGTTCCAGCAGGATGCCAGCCCGCTCTTCGGGGCTCGGGTGGGTGAAGGAAAGAATAGGGCCGGTGGTTCTCCGTGAATCCACCGGCCCGGTTGGGTTGCCGAAAATTATCTGGTCATTCAGGTGTTTACTTGTCGAGCGCTCCCTTGTTCAGGCCGATCATGTAAGTTTCGATGTCTTTCAGCTGCGGGCTGTTGAGGTTGGTGTTGAACAGCACGCGGGTGAAGTCGCGGTTGACGGTGGCCTGCGGTTCGGCCCAGTAGGCGTCCTCGGCCCATTCGGAGCGGGCGGTGCTGTCGGCGTGGGCCAGCGGACGGATCTGCGGGTTTGCTTCCAGGCTCACGGCAAACACCTTGCGGTGGAACCACTGCTGCAGGCTGGTGTTGCGGATGCTGGCACTGGGGTTGCTGGCATTGTGCTCGGCGTAGGTGGACACCAGTACCCAGCCCGGGTTGTCGTAGGCCTTGCCGGAGATGTGCAGCGCGGTGGCCGTGCCGGCCCCGTAGGTCGGGAACAGGCTGGTACGCTTGCCGCTTTTCAGGTTGACCATGAATACGTCGCCGGTGCTGGACTGGTAGTCCACCGCCACGTACACGTCCTCACCCTGTTTGTTCAGGGCCAGGTCCGAGTGTTCGGATTCGGTGTGCAGCTGCACGTAGGGCTGCGACGAGACGGCCGGGTTGTGCGGGCTGGTGAAGTCGCGGGTGTAGGCGCGGGTGCCCATGCCGTTGTAGGCCCACGAAACCACGCAGTAATTGCCGGAGGGGCTCATGCTGACATGGTCCGGACGCGAATCCAGGTTCATGTGACCGATGATGCGGTCTTCCTTCATGTCCCAGGTGACCACACCCACGCCTTGCCAGTCGGTGTTGTCCACCATCAGGCACCAGTAGCGGCCATCCTTCGACGGGGCACCTTCGGATTTTGTCCAGGCGGTGGCGGCATTGGGCCAGAAGCTTTTCAGGCGCGCACCCAGGTCACCCACCACGCGACGCTGGCCGCTGGCCACGTTCAGCTCGTTGATGGTCATGCCCAGGCCATTGTTGGGCACGAAGTACAGGATGTTCGGGTTGGTGGGGTGCCATTGCGGTTCGGCATCGCCGGCTGGACCGTTCAGCACTTTTTCGTATTTGGCCGTGTGGGCGTCGTACAGGTGCCAGTAGCCGTCGGAGGCGTACATCAGGAACTTGCTGCTGTCGGCGTTGAAGGCCTGACGGCGCGAGTAATCACTGCGGTGGCGTTTTTCGCTGGCACTGTTCTGGCCGTTGTGGGTGACGCGCACCTGGCAGGTGTTGTAAACCGGTTCCTGCGCAGCCACGCCGGTGGCTGGAATGCTGCGGTCGGGAACCTGGGCGGTTTCCTGGCCTTTTTTCAGCGGCAGGTTGCGCGACAGTACCGGGGCGCAGATGTCCTGGCTGGCCGACGTGGCACGGAAATCGCTGTGGCCGTTGTTTGCGGTACTGCCGTTCTGTGAGGATGGCGTGTCGCTGCGGTCCTGTTGGCTGCCGGTATGGCTGCTGCCCGAACTGCTGTTGTTGGCTGAATCATGGCTGCTGCCAGAATTGCTGCCATTGCGGTTGCCGTTGCTGCCGCCGTTGCTGTTGCCGCTGGCCGATGAACCCTGGGATCCCGTGCCCGGAACCAGCAGGTTGCCGGTCTTGTTCGCACCGTTGCCCGATGCGCTGCTGCCCTGCTGGCCATGGCTGGTCGCGGGGGCAACCGGCTGGGGTGTGGGCTGGGCAACGGGCTGCACCTGGGCGGCCACGATCTTCACGGCGGGGGCAGACAGGTAGACCTCGTCACCATCGACCCCGATGATTTTCTCGGTGTAGACGATGGTGGCGCCCACGTCGGCATCGGTGGGCGTGTACTCGGCCCCGCCGGTCAGCACCTGGCCATTTTTCAGCCAGTAATTGATGTGCAGGTGGCCCCACTGGTAAACGCCGGTTTTGCCCACCAGTTTCTGGCCCTGCATGGCCGTGTTGTTGACCGCGCTGGTGCTGGGCTGCTGGTGAATGGAGGGGTAACGCGCACCCACCACCTGTGCCTGCTGCGACTGTACCGTGATGGTCTGGCCGCTGGCCGGGTTGCGGATGGTTTCGACGTAGGACAGTTTCTGGCCCACGTCATCCTTGCCGGGGATGTAGCTGTCCAGCGTGGCATTGGCGATGGGCTGGCCATTGCGCAGCCATTGGCGCTGCGTGACCTGACCGTGCTGGTAGGTGCCCGGCGTGGCCTTGACGGCTACGCCGGCACGGATGCGGGTGTTGCCGCCGGCAATCAGCGGGGTGCGGCTGGCTACCGGCGGCTGGCTGGCGGCTGCCTTCTGGCTGGCGCTTTGCGCGCTTTCCGTACGGCCGCCCTGGCTGCCCGTCTGCGCAGGGGTTTGGCTGCTGGCCTGCGTGGTGGTCTGGCTGCTGCCGGTGCTGGCGGCGGGTGTGCTGCCCGGGGTGGCCGTGGCAGCCACCACCTTCACCGGGGCGCTGTAGGCCCAGGTTTCTTCGCCGGTGCTGGGGTTGCGGACTTTTTCGCGGTAGACCAGCGTCTTGCCGATGTCGGCTTCGGTAGGGGTGTAGGTGGCCTGGCGGCCGTTGGGGATGTCCACGCCGTCACGCGTGCGGAAGCCGGCAACGGGTTTGCCATTCTTGTACAGGCCCACCACGCGGGTGATGGGGGTGCCCACGCGCACGATCTGGCCGGCGGGACCGAAGGCGGGGGCGCGGACGATGATCGGTGCCGTGGTGGTCTTGCCCTGGGTCGCCTTGGTCTGGATGTTCCGGGCGGCTGCGACGTTTTCCGTGCTGCCGGTTTCGGGGAACCAGATGTCGTCCTCGGGCATGACGGGGATGATCTCGCCCGTGGTGCCTGAAGGCACCTCCATACCGTTGCCTGTAGCAAGGGCGGGTGAGCTGGCGCTGCCACTTTGTTGGGCCTGGCTGCCCTGGTGGGTGTCGGCCACAGCCGCATCGTGGCCGTCCGCCAGCTGGGCTGCTGCCGTGTAGGCGGCCGTGCCCGTAGCGTTGCTGCCGTCAGGGATGCTGTCGGCTGTGTCGGGTTCGTTGGGTGTGCCCGAATCGCCGGCCAGCAGGCCGCCCAGGTCGCCATGGGCGGCGATCATGGTGCCGCCCGATACCGGGCTGGGGGCTGAACCGGTCTGGCTGTCTGCACCGCCGCCGCCGCAGGCGGCCAGCAGGCTGGCGCTGAGCACCAGGGCGCCAAGGGTCAGGCTGCGCGGCACGGCGTGGGCCGGCTGGCGCAGGGAGACAGAGGAGGTGATGCTGGTGCTGTCTGCCAGGGGCAGGAGGGATGCGGTGTGGCCAGAAGGGACGTGTGCCGGTCGGGCAGCAGTCCGCGAGGCCAGGGGGAGGTTCTTCATGATCCAGCGTGGGCGTGTCGGTGGGCTGCACGGCGGGCCGGTGCAGGCCATCGGAAACGCCGTGCCGTTCATGGACCGTCCGGAATCCTCGGGCCGGAACAGGCTGCAGCGGACTGCAGTCTGGCCGGGAGGCTCCCAGGGCGATGTCGTGAAAAAGTCACGCGCATTCTGGGCAGGATGTGGTGTTTGTGAAACGCTGGAAGGATGGGTGGCTGCTCGGCAGGGACAGGGGGGCGGTCCGGCCGATGGGCGGGACGAGTGGCCGGTTGGCAGGGATCAGGGGGCTGACAGCCGACCGGCGGATGAATGGGGACAAGTGTCTGGTCAGACGAGAGACTTCAGTGTCATCATCATGCTGCCCAGGGCGATCAACATCAGCAGGACCCCCGAAATCCTGAGCATTACCTGATGCATGCTGGGTTTTAGCAGGCGGCTGACCATATGGGAAACCAGCATCAGCGTCGCAAAGTCCAGAATGATCCACAGGGCCGTCAGCACGACAAGGCTCTGGCTGTACTCGGGCGTGACATTGATGAACTGGGGAAAGAACGAGGCGAAGAAAATGATGTCCTTCGGGTTCGAGATGGCCATGGCAAAGCCCTTGATAAACCCGCCGGTACGCAGGTTCTGCAGAGCTTGTGATTCGTCATGCACGTCGCGTGCTGCGCGGAGCATATCCCAGCCCAGCCAGCCCACATAGCACCCCCCAGCAAGTTTTAGCAGGTCAAATGCCGTTTCATTGACCGAAAAGATGCCTTTGAGTACCAGTGCGGACAAGGCGATGAGAACCAGCGATGCTGCATTCGTGCCGAAGATGGTACGAAGTGCCTGCCGGGGGCCTCCTGCCAGCCGTGCGCCTGTAACCAGCAGCATGACGGGACCGGGAAGGGCAATCATGGTCACGACCGAGGCTACATAAATGGCGGTAATACCGTAGTCAATCTGCATGTCGTTGTTTCCTTGAGTGACTTACGTGGCTGAATGGGCAGCGGTCTGGCCTCCTCATTCCTTCTTCTTCCAGCTGATATTGCTTCCATTCCTTGTTGGACTCTTCGCCGTAGAAACCGAGTTCTGGTGGAACGAAACCGTTATTGTACTTCTCCAGACGTCTTCGTATATTTTCTCTCAATAGCCGACCTTGCCTGGTATTCAGGCTTGCTACTGCATCAAAATTCTCTCGTGGATTGATCCGAGTGTCATGAAGTCACAAAGATTGCGATTCCTCAGGCGTTTGTGCTCTCCGGAGCTCATGTTTATAAAAAGCTGAACACCATTAAAGCAAAAACACCATGCTGGATTATCTGGGTCGTCAGGAATCTCATCAGGCCATCTTTCGGGGTCGTGAATGTGAATCCATTCCAGTGCATTCCATGCGTTGGTATATCTTTCGGATCTTGCAAATTGTCCTGTGTCGCAAAAAAATACAACCAACGGGCATAGGATGCGATTGTCGATGGGGGTTGACTTTGTGAAATTGGTGTATTCGATCATTCCACGAAGGAGGTTCGAAAAATCATTGGGCTCCTAGACGAAAAGAAATAGTGTACTTCCTTTTGCCCAGGATTTCTGTCCAGATGGACATGGAAAATTTTTGTCTGAAATCGTGTGGGCAAATTGAGCGAATGCTTTTTGCATCCAGGCTTCAAGTTCCTTTTGTCGAGTTTCGACAAGTAATCTGTTTTGAAGAACACATTCTTTGCCATGCTTTATCAGTGAGGTGCGGTACTCTTCCCATGTTTTCATTTGGCATCTCCTCCGTTTGGTTGTTATCCGAACGTGTTTCTATGTTAACAAAGTTATTGCGCGTTTCGTTGATGTTAGGGAATGTCCTGATTCTACGCATGTCTTATAGGTCAGAATTGGTGTCCGATGGATATACGTCCATAACCCGAGGGCGAAACAGAACGAGGAACGTGACCAGATATGCAAAGGCATTCAAGGATAGAGGTAGCCTGGAACTCACGGTACTGTATGCGCGGGAACGGAACGTACCGAAGGGCAGGAAGCCGCTGGACTGGAAACTGATCACGAACATGCCGGTTCGCTCTCGACAGCAGGCCATCGAGAAGCTGGACTGGTACGCGATGCGCTGGAAGATCGAGACGTTTCACAAGGTTCTGAAGTCTGGATGCAAGGCGGAGGAGGCCCTGCTGCGTACGGCTGACCGGTTGAGCAACCTGATTGCGATCTACTGCATTCTGAGCTGGCGCATTCTCTGGCTGACGATGTTCAATCGCACCAGTCCGGCAGAAGGGCCGGAGCTGGTCTTCACGGAAACAGAGATGCGGGTGCTGGACGCGAAGATATCGAATACGGGCAAGATCAGGGACATGCCCCGTTCAGTGGAGCGCTATGTGATCATGCTTGCGCGTCTGGGAGGGTATATCGGGCGGCGCAACGACCGCCCGCAAGGGAACAAGGTGATCTGGCGAGGGATGGTCCGATTGACGGACATTGTGTTCGGTGTGATGCTTGCCGAACAAGATGTGGGTAATTGAAAGGTTTGTGAAACGCTGGAAGGATGGGTGGCTGCTCGGCAGGGACAGGGGGGCGGTCCGGCCGATGGGCGGGATGAGTGGCAGGTCGGCAGGGATGAGGGGGCTGACAGCCGACCGGCGGATGAGTGGGGGATTTCTCTCCTTCGGTGTCTGGCTCGAAGGGGGTCTGGGGGCGAAGGGAGTTCGCGGGGACGAAAGAGATCATTGCACGCATCCAGCGATGCAGCCATCCCGGTTGTTCCGGTCAGCTGGATGTGATTCAGCCGTCCTGTGTGGATGGCTGGTGTGGGATACTTCAATGGGCCTGTCGAGAGGGAGAAGAAGATGCAGATGAGTGAACCGAAGAGCTATCTTCCCGCGGAAGAGCGGGAGGCCTTTCTCAGGGAAGGAAGGATGGATGCCCTGTATATCGCCGAGTCGTTGAGGGCAGGTGAAGAGGGTGATGAAGACACGGCCTGGGCATGGCTGGCACAAGGCCAGATGCCGGCAGAAGTCCTTCTCGCGCTCAAATGGAATCTGGGCCCCGACTTCATCAGGAAGAAGGGTCTGAAAACGGAACTGGCCGATGAAGCCTATGGGAAAGGCTGGATGGAGAAGGAGAAGTACACGGAAAAATCCTTGCAGGGGTAAAGCGTGGACAAGACGATTGGAACGTTCAACCGTTTGCTGTCCGTCGAACGCTATGCGGTCAGTTCTGTGAAGGCGACCCCGGAGGGGCGAAACCTGGAAACCTCTCAGCGGAATCTGCTCAAGAGCCTTCGCGAGCTGGGAAAGTCAGGGAACTTGCCCATGATCGTTGCGGTGGAAAAGACGATCGTTGAGGCAGAGCGTGCCTACTACGCCAATAGCAGGGCCATGGATGCCAGCCTGAAGACTGCCCTGCAGGAACTGGATGTCGTGGAGAAGCACATCGGCATCGTTGATGATCCGGTGCGTTACAAGGCTGTGGACGAGGTCTACAGTCTGCCCCGGAGCCGGAAAGGTGGCTTGCCGAATGACGAGGCGCGTCAGGCATTGCGCAGCCACTATGCCAGGCTGAGCAACATGGACAAGGCCCGTTTGGGTGATGTCGAGAAACAGCTCATCGATGCCAGAAAGTCGAACATCTTTCAGGCCGAGAAACTTTACAGGGAACGTCAGGCCAACGCGTTGACGGCGGAAACGCTCGCAAAGAGCGAACGTGGTGAGGATGTGCATCACGCCAGGAATGCGGACGACCTGTTTGACCAGCTGGACATCTGATGTGCCAGCCCGACTGTTCCGGTCAGTTCAGGTGTGACGTGAAGCAGGCACAGAGACGCGGCAAGGACATCAACAAACTCAAGGCCCTGCTTGCGTTGCTCATCGATGGCAAGCCGCTACCAGCAGTCTGTCTCGACCACCCGTTACCGCGGGGTTGCCAGTGAAGGCCCGTGTCGCAGGGAAACACCCTTCCTGCTGGTGTTTCCCGACCTGCCGGGCCAGAGAGTCATTCCCCCGGCCTGATCAGCCGCCCGTCCTTGTCACGTGCCGGCGGGGTACGCTTGCCCGCGGGTTTGGCCGCAGCGGGCCGCGCGCCGGCGGGGGCTGCACGGTGTCGTGCGGGCGCACAAAGTGCTGGTATTTCAGGTTTTCGATGTGTTGCACCGGTTT
>ERZ772874.498-NODE-498-length-21037-cov-3.689448_pt1 | contig 21037 bp, 18 predicted proteins | sample MGYA00580586_ERZ772874 | MGnify/ENA primary metagenome ERZ772874 (study PRJEB29015, sample SAMEA2737952) | human oral metagenome | biome: human oral; feature: human-associated habitat; material: dental | place: China | collected 2154 ... | reverse complement strand
GCCCTCTCGTATCCATGTGCGGACAGAAGTGCATCAAGACCGAGTCCTCTAGTGCGAACATACCGAGTCCTCTCCAGCCCTCTCGGAATGGTCGTTTTACCTGCATTATGGAGAGGGTATTCGTGGGGATTGGAAAAGGCGGGTAGGGAGCTGTTTGTGGTAGGTTGGGCTAAGGGTAGAGGGGGAATTAGATTTAAGGGCAGGCTTGCAGGTGCTCTCATTACAGAGGTGTGCTCTCATTATAGAACGGAGAAGCCCCTCGGTAGCTATCGCCTTGAGGCGAGAGTCTACCGAGGGGCTTCGGTTGCTTCCTACCCTAGAGGTTGGTCAGCTCTGTGACGGGATAGCCTGTAGGGGGTATCCCTTAGGTAGGGCGAGGCTATTTGTCCTCTACGACCATGATGCGAGCCAGATCAGTAAGGAGCTTCAGTAGGTTCTCCTTTGTGTTGAGCTTGAGCTCCATGTGTCCGTTCACACCATCGTTGGTTGCTGAGAGGTAGGAGAGAGCCTTCAGGCGGTCTGATACCTTCTTGGGGACAAAGCCCATAACAAAGGATCCTACAGGGGTGCTTGTGAGGAGGTAGTTGAGGTCGAGTACCATCGAGGCGGAGTGTCCCTTGAGGATGGAGGAGTAGGTAGCTTCGCTGACATTAGGCTTCTGTTCCTTGAAGAGGGTAGCCTTGGCCTCATCTCCTAGAGCAAAGTAGGTGGAGCCGTCCTTATAGCCGAAGTATAGGGATGGATTTCCCTCCTTATGAGCGACATACTGGTGGTCACCCTCGGTCTGTAGGGTGTAGGGCTGGTCATAGCTCCATACCTCGATCGTTGAGTCAGTAGACTGCTTGCTCTTCTCCTCGATAATCTGGGCTATTTGATCGATAGCCTGAGGGCTCTTGCTCTCAGCATAGATGGTGACTGGAACGCCAGAGCTCCTAAGTGGGTTAAACGAAGAGATGGATAGAGCGAACTCACCATCGACTAGGCTGAAGAGCGATGAGGGCTCTATGCCAAGATCTAGGCTCTCAAGAGCATGATTGAGTCCAAAGTGGCTCTTGCTGGCCTTGAAAACCTCAGGGCCACTGATATAGCCATTCACGAAGAAGAGGTTGTCCTTGGGGAGGAACTTTCCATACTTGTTCTCACTCTTCTTTGGACAGATAGTCTGGTAGACCTTGGTGAACTTCTCTAGGGTCTCCTTGTCCTCGGAGAGGTACTTGGTATCAACGGTTGTCGTCCCAGTCTCGAAGTTCATATGTAGGGCTATCTGCATTTTGCTCACATCAACCCCTTGGGCAGTGAGTTCGTCGGGGTTGAATGTGAGACCCGATTGGGCATATATGTAGCTTAGGTAGACAGTGTAGAACTTCTTATAGTCAAGGATAAAGGATAGGTCCGACTTCTTGGACTTGAGTTCCTTGAAGGCTGAAGTTTCGTGGTAACGCTTGCCCTCCTTGAGCTTGAGTAGCTGGATAGCTTCCACACGCATATCCTTCTTGGTCTCAGTGGTGGGGATGAGGACGAGGAGTGCATCCTTGGTGAAGGCAATGGCATTATTATCCGTATCGTTTAGGATTGAGATCCCATCCTTCTGCTCCATGGTAGCCTGAGGATTCTTGAGTTGGGTTAGGTCGGTGAGGAACTTCTTGAGCTTTCCCTCGTCAGATACACGAGCCAGGAATGCACCCTGGAGGTCAGGTGTAGTGAAGAGATAGACAGGGCTCTTGAAGTCAATACCTGCCTTCGAGGGATCTTCGAGGAGAGGTCTTAGGACCTTGGCCTCTGGGGCATTGGAGTTGGGGAAGAACTGATCACGGAGTTCCTTATTCTCCTTGGATAGAATTTCCGACTTCTTGACGAGCTGGTCTACAGATACCGAGAGGACGAAGTCCGCTTCAGCGGGGATGACTTGCTCGTAGACCTGACTCTTGCTACAGCTGGCAAGGGTGAGGGCAGCTAGAGCAAGTATACCTAGATAGTAACGAAGCTTGGTGCACATGCTATGGAGTGATTAGGATGAATAATAGGTAGGGAGGCGATGCTCTCCCTACGTTAGTTTATGGGGTAAAGGTACTGATTTTTTCAACGGGTGCTACTAGAGACTAGCCCCATCAGATTGCCTTCGTAGATCTGATGGGGCTAGTATGGGAGAGTGCTCTCTCTCCTCGCTCTGATGGAAGAGACTTTCGAGTGTCTTACTCGAGGGTCATCAATAGGAAGGCATACTCGAGGGCTGTATCTCGTATCCCGTCATAGCGTCCTGTCGCTCCTCCGTGTCCAGAGGTCATATCCATGTGTAGGAGCAGGAGGTGGTCATCGGTCTTGAGGGTACGTAGCTTGGCGACATACTTCGTGGGCTCTGGGAAGAGTACCTGCGAGTCGTTGAGTCCACCGGTGACGAGGAGGTGCGGGTAGGGTCCTGAGTGGAGGTTGTCATAGGGGGAATAGCTGAGCATATACTGCAGATACTCGGGGTCATTGGGGTTGCCCCACTCCTCATATTCGCCCGTGGTGAGGGGAAGGGTCTCATCAAGCATCGTCGTCACGACATCTACGAAGGGGACTTGTGCGATGACTGCGTGGAAGAGCTCAGGACGCATATTCACCACCGCACCCATGAGTAGCCCTCCGGCACTCCCTCCCATAGCCGTAAGTCGCTCGGACGAGGTATATCCCTCCTGGATGAGGTGCTCGGCGCAGGCGATGAAGTCGGTGAAGGTATTACGCTTCTTTAGGAACTTGCCCTCCTCGTACCAAGCTTCACCTAGGTCGCTCCCCCCACGTACCTGAGCGAGGGCATAGACAAAGCCCCTATCGACCAAGCTGAATATAGATACCCCGAAGTGGGCATCCATCGCTATCCCATAGCTCCCATAGCCATAGAGTAGAGCGGGGGCAGAGCCATCCCGTACGAGGTCTCGACGATAGAGTAGAGCCATCGGGACACGTGCCCCATCAGGTGCTGTAGCCCATCTGCGCTCCACGATGTAGCGCTCGGGGGAGAAGCCTCCGCCGACCTCTTGCTCCTTGAGCAGGCGACTCTCGCCTGTCGTGAGGTCGTACTCGTAGAGGGAGGAGGGGCGATTGAGCGAGGAATAGACATAGCGTATCGTCGTGGCCTCATACTGGCTATTACCACGTAGACTGATCGTGTAGACGGGTTCGGGGAAGTGGATCTTGCCCTGCTCCTGACCTTGGCTAGTGAGGATACGTATCTCGGTCAGTCCTTCTCGTCGCTCCTCTAGTGCGATATAGTCTTGGTAGACACCGATGCTATCAAGGCGTACATCTTCTCGGTGGGGGACGAGGAGCGTCCAGCTTAGACGGTCAGAGATCTGTGTCTGTGGGGCGGTATAGACCATGCCGTTTAGGTGCTCCTTATCCTTGTAGTAGATGTAGAAGCGATCTCTGTGCGAGAGGATCGAGTAGCGTACGTCAGCCTCTCTTGGCAGGAAGAGCTTGGGCTCTCTATCCTCGCCCGAGCTCCAGAGATAGTACTCCTCGCTGGTCGTGCTACTGGAGGTAGAGATGAAGATGAACTCACGTGTCTTCGTCTCACTGACACTGCAGGAGAAGCGTCCGTCGAGCTCCTCATATAGGAGCTCAGCCCCGGGCTCCGATAGGCGCTGGACATAGATACGAGAGGACCTCAGGGTATCATCTATGAGGCTGTAGTAGATGGTCTCGCTGTCCTCTGCCCAGGCCAGAGAAGAGACTCCCTGTAGGCAGAAGTCGAGGTCTTCGCCCCGCACGAGGTCACGAATGCGTAGCTCAAACTCTGCATAGGAGCCGGTATCGTTGGAGAAATAAGCCGCTAGACGATTGTCAGGGCTAATGGCATAGCCTGCAAAGATGAAGGCAGGCTTGCCCTCGGCCAAGGCATTGACATCGAAGAGGAGCTCTCCGCCTGTGACGGCCTCTGGATGCTCGCCCCACTCTGCCTCGAAGGCCTTAGCCTCGTAGCGGTAGTGTGTTGGGTACTGCTTCCCCTTCTCCGTGCAGGTGTAGTAATAGTAGCCTCGGCGTAGGGTAGGGTAGCTCTGGTCATCCTCCTTGATACGCCCGAGGATCTCTTGGTAGATCGTCTCCTGCAGCTCCTTGGTTCCCTGCATGACCTCCTCGGTGTAGGCATTCTCTGCCTGTAGATAAGAGAGTACCTCGGGGAGGGACTTATCTCGCATGTAGTAGAAGGGGTCTGTGCGCTCTGTGTCTAGGTGACGTAGTAGCTCGGGTCTAGCCTCTGCCTGAGGGGGAGTAGGGAAGTGAGATTGCTTGTACACGCTTGCTTTCGTTTAGGGGATTGTGGGACAGATGTAGCTGTCCCGAAGGATGAGTAGAGCCTCTGGGCCCATATCAAAGAGTAGGTCGAGGATGCTGAGATCGGGAACGAAGCCGAAGCGGTCTCGGTAGACCTGATGATAGGGGCGGGGCACGAAGGTCGGGTTAGGCTCGGGATGCTTGGGACGTAAGCCATAGCGCCAATCCTCTGGATGTGAGCCCAGAGGTGTGAAGGTCTCCGTCTCCTGCCAGGACACCTCTAGGTGTAGGAGTCGCAGGAGCTGTGTGAAGAGGGCTTCGTTGAAGTCCCATAGATACCTATACCCCCGCTCATAGATCGACAGTAGATCATCTATGTAATACTCATAGAAAGGACTAGAGCCGTATGCAGTGCTCAATGCCTGTAGGTGAAGGTGTCGCCACGAGCCATGCTCCGAGATACGTACCTCACGGATAGGAGTCTTGAGACTCGGGGACTGCTCTATCGGGATCGTCAGCGCCTGCAGTCCGTTGGGACTAAGGATATGACAGCGGTTGCGGTAGGTCTGCTTCATATAGTTCTCCTCGGCCTCGATCCCCACGAGCTCTTCACCTACATGATAGAGCTTGGTGAAGTAGCTCACAGGTGGAGCGTAGGCCGTAGAGAGGAGGAGCGAGAAGGGGGACTGCACGTACTAGGGCTTAGAGGGCAAAGAGGACGACACCCTCGATGGCTTCGCTTGGGATGATCCCTAGATGACGTGAGTCGGGAGCTTGACTTGGCTGATCAATGAGCACCCAGTAGTAGTCTCGGTAGAAGGTGCGACGAGGATCACGTCGTAGCTTCTCGATCCAGGTACTGGTATCTGTCCCTAGTCGCTCTCGGCGGTCACGAGCCAGTCCTAGGCGTTCCTCACTGAGGAGTGCCGTGCGATAGGCTACGAGGCTACGGGGGGAGAGGGTGTACGTCCCACCCCGTCGGGGTACACGAAGAGCGTAGCTCTCATCGGTGCGCTTGGCTCGATAGTCCTTCAGTGGTCGTGCATTGACGTAGAGTTTGCCTTTAAGGAGTTCTACCGAGTCTCCTGGTAGGCCAATGACCCGACCTAGAGCCAGCTGATGATGACGCTTGTCTCCAGTGACCTTCTGCACCTGCAGTAGGATGACATCTCCTCTATATGGTGTCTTCCCCCTCAAGGCAAGAGCCCATGCCCCCTGCCCTATCTTAGGCTCCATCGTACGTGTATGTGCCCTAAAGGGAATTAGGACGAAGAGGCGAAGTACGACCACGAGGACGAGAATCCCCAGCGGTAGTGCCCCGTATAGGAGCCAGTTCCGAACCTTGTTATCCTTACTTGCCATGAATTAGTCTCATCATCCTGCCCCAACGGATACCTCCGCTCAGCAGTGGGCGTTCATTATTGATCGATAGCCAGAGGAAGGCGGGCTTACCGATGATATGATCCTCGGGTACGAAGCCCCAGTAACGGCTATCTGCTGACATGTGTCTGTTGTCCCCGAGCATGAAGTAGTAGTCCATCCCGAAGGTGTAGGTCGTCTGTGGCTTCCCATCCACGAGATAGGTACCATCTGGCCTCTGCTCTAGGCTGTGGCCCTCATAGTTCCGGATACAACGGCTATAGGCAGCCACAGTCGTGGGTGTGAGGTTGATCTTCATGCCTCGACGGGGGATGAAGAGAGGACCATAATTATCTCGTGTCCAGCCGGTCTTGAGTCCGAGGGGGTAGACCTCTCCAGTGCTCTCCCGAGGAGCTATCTCCACATCTATTGTACGGACATAGGGCTCGCCCTGTAGTCGTCTCTTCATCTCCTCGGTCAGAGGTAGGTGGTAGATGAGTCCATAGCCCCGACCCTCGATCGGAGCCATCGAGAGACGCATCTGGCGGATGAAGCCCGATAGATCTGACTGATCACCTGCCTGATAGGTGTAGAGGAGCTGTACATCTCGGTCGTTGATCTCGAGCTCGTCAAGTAGGCTCTGGGGGAGTGGGGTGCCATCGGTCTGGATGAAGTAGTTCAGCTGCATATTCTTTGGGTTCTCGATCGCCTTGTCATTGATGTAGACTTGGTTGTTCTTGATCGAGATGAATTCCCCAGGTAGCCCTATACACCGCTTGACGTAGTGGTCACGACGGTCTACGGGGCGGTAGACAATCTCCCCGAACTGTGCCCTGTCTGCCCACACGGCATCACGCCCGTAGGCAGCGCAGAGGGTGTAGTAATCGGGGTTGGGCATGTTGAGGGCAACGGTGTCCCCAGCAGGGAAGTTGAAGACCACGAGGTCGTTGCGCTCTACCTGTCCTAGGCCACGAAGTCTGCGATAGGGCAGTGAAGGTTTGTCCAGATAGGACTTGTGCCCGAAGGCCGTATTGTGTGCCAGCGGTAGGGCGATCGGGGTCATCGGGACACGAGGCCCATAGCTGAGCTTATTGACGAAGAGGTAGTCCCCGATAAGGAGTGTCTTCTCCAGCGAGGAAGAGGGGATGGCGAAGTTCTGGAAGAAGTAGGTGAAGATGAGGGTCACCATCAGCACTACGAAGACCACATCCTCCAGCAGAGCCCCTAGGGTACGTACTAGAGGATTGGGGTGCTTGCGCAGGTAACGCCAATTGATAAACCTCGTGAAGTAGAAGTCGATGAGTAGGGGCAGGAGCAGGAGCCACCATAGCCCAGCCCATAGGGCAAAGATGATGAAGAGGACGATGATGATCCCGCCCTTGATGCGGGTCCATAGTTGTCGGCGTGCACTCTGTCCTTCGATCGGGTATCTTTTCATTCCTTGGGTGCTTTGATTAGTGTACGTTCAGCATATCCTCCATAGTGAGCCAGCCAGTGTGCTTGGTGGCGTACTCTGCAGCTAGGATCGCTCCTAGGGCAAAGCCTTCACGTCCAAAGGCCTCATGAGTCAAGCTGATCCTATCTACCTCTGACGTATAGTGTACGGTATGGATGCCAGCGATCTCGCCCTCACGGTGTGCCTTGATGGGCAGGACATGTGGGCTGGGCTCCTCGGTGAGCTCCCACTTCCTGAGCTCGTGACGCTCCTCTAGAATCGTCTCAGCTAGTGTGATGGCTGTGCCACTAGGGGCATCGAGCTTGTGTACGTGGTGGGTCTCCTCTAGGCTTAGCTGATAGCTAGGGGCAGCCTTCATGAGCTCTGCGACTCTACGGTTGATCTGGAGGAAGAGGTTCACTCCGATACTGAAGTTCGAAGACCAGAAGAAGGTCTTACCCCCTTCCTTGCATAGCTTCCTTAGCTTCGGCAGATCCTCGCTCCAGCCAGTCGTGCCAGAGACAGTGGGGATGCCACGCTCTAGGGCTCTGAGGCAATTGGCATAGGCCATCTGTGGGGCTGTGAACTCAATTGCTACGTCTGCCGTGAGGAAACGTAGGTCGTCAAAGCGATCTTCGTCTCCCTTATCTATCGTTAGTACGATCTCGTGTCCTCGTCTCTGGGCTACTTGCTCTAGGACATGTCCCATCTTGCCATAACCGATGAGTACGATCTTTAGCTTCTTCATCTTATCTGTTGGGTGTGGGGGCTGCATGGAGCTTCCCTTAGTGCCAGCCCTTCACGCTTAGCGCATTTGTATTACTCGCAAAGATAACGAAAACAGCCTACTCTCACACCCCGTCCACCGAGACAGAGTGTCTGGTGAAGGCCTTCAACTCTGACTCCTCACCCTCATCTCCTCTGCCCGTATCCAGCCCTCTCTTGGGTGCTTGGGTACGCTCCTCCTCAGTCAGGGGGATACGCCCCTGATTACTCCGCCTCAGTCCCTATAACGAGGAGACAAATGTGTACACGCGTGTACACTATTGTATACACGCGTGTACACTACTGTATACACACGTGTAACTGTATACACACGTGTACACAAGTGCGCTCTCGGTATGTCCTAGGGGAGGCTTATCTCACACCCGTAGTAAAGGCGTCACCACACTAGCCACAGGGCGCAGCTAGGGGGGATGGAGCTCTACAGCCCGAGTCGGTGTTTGGCTTGCCCCGATCCCTTGACCAAGAGTCGTACAGTGGAGTGGAATGTAAAGATGAGGTGCGGTGCAGGAGGATAGTATGTGAGCGGGGAAAAAAGTGTAATTTTACGGCAGGTTGGTGGGACGAGTCCACGTAGTACATCGTCACTGTCCTGCCGATGAACCTTTCAATTAGGATATAGATAGGATATAGATATGAAGATCTTCCTCAGCATCTGCACTCTTGCCCTCGGACTCAGTCTGACCTCTTGCGATCTGTCTATGCTCACTAATCGAAGTGAGACGAACCGCATCGAGCGTGGTATGACCAAGCGTGAGGTAACGAATATTCTTGGCACACCCTCCTACCGTCGTCTCGCCACTGACGGCTCTGAGGACTGGGAGTATCGCCGTACCAACATCCTAGGGGAGACCTCGGTCGTGGTCGTCACCTTCTATGACAACCGTGTCGTACGTATGGACTCCTACAACGGAGACGACTGGGAGCGTCGCCGCTCACAGAGGGACTACCCAAGCTACCCATCTAACCCTACTTACCCCTCGAACCCTCGCTATCCAAGCTATCCACAGGATCCTCGCTATGAGGACGAGCGTGATAGAGAATCCTTTGAGGACTTCCTAAGGGCGATCGCAGATAAGCACTTCACTAAGGATAAGATACGCTTCATCCGTGATGCTGCTCGGCACAACGTCTTCACTGTCGCGCAGACAGCCCGCATCCTACGTCTCTTCACCTGGGATAGCGAGAAGCTCGAGGTGCTCGAGGCCCTTGCTCCACGTCTGAGGGATGGCTACAATGCGTATAAGCTCGTAGACCTATTCACCTTCTCTAGCAATCAGGAGAAGGCTAGGCGCATCCTCGGCTTGACACGTTAAAGAAACCTCCAACATAATGCTACCAATGAAGAAATATGCATGGGCTCTCGTATGCCTAGTCCTCGCCCTCACGACCTCCTGTGGGGGTGTAGGGAAGGCTCGGAGCAAAGTCAATCAGATCGAACGAGGGATGACCAAGGGGCAGATCACAGCTCTACTGGGTGCCCCTAAGAACAAGAGTGTCCAGGATGATGGCACCGAGACCTGGGAGTACGTCTACACAGACATCCTATCTAGGCAGTTAGATGTGACGGTGACCTTCGCTCAGGATCGTGTCTCCAAGTATGACAGCCGTCAGAGTGTAGTGGAGCAAGATCGTCATGTGAGCTCGGGTCCCGTAGTACCCATTCCTAGCCCCGTCCCAACCCCAGTACCAGGAGGCTATCCAGACCCGAGGGTGCTGGAGGAGGAGGCTCGAGCCTTCGAGGACTTCTACGGTGAGGTACGTCGTATCCCCTTCGAAGAGGAGCGTATAGGCTTCATCCAGAGTGTGGCTCGGCGCAGCCTCTTCACGGTCGATCAGGCTTCGCGTCTAATAGACCTCTTCCGCTGGGACGAACAGCGTCTCGTCTTGCTCGAGGCCTTGGCTCCACGGCTGAGGAATGGCTACAATGCCTTCCGCCTGCTGGAGTTCTTCTCCTATGGGCCAGCACAGGATAGGGCTCGCCAGATCCTAGAGCGTGTACCTCCCGTACCGAGGGAGTATGATCCCCGCTATGGCGGTCAGGTCGAGCCTAGGGAGAGCTTCGAGGAATTCCTAAGCGCAGTAGAGCGACAGACCTGGGACAAGGACAAGATCCGCTATATCCAAGATGCGGCACGATACAACTCGTTCACTGTCGCTCAGGTAGCTCGATTACTCAAGCTCTTTACCTGGGATAAGGAGAAGCTACAGGTGCTAGAGGCTGTAGCCCTACGTATACGGGATGGCTACAATGCCTATCGCCTCATAGACCTCTTCGACTTCGATAGTGCTCAGCAGCAGGCTCGCCGTATCCTAGGCCTCACGGAATAAGTCCAACAAGATAGATCCTATGAAGAGACATGCAATGAAGGCCCTAGCTCTCGTGGTGGGAGTGATCGCACTCTCCTCTTCGTGCGCTACGATAGCTCGCCAGCGTACGGCGGTGCATAAGATGGCTCAAGGGATGACTCGGCAGCAAGTCTTAGCATTGCTTGGATCACCAAGAGGGAAAGAGGTGGAAGCAGGAGGAAAGGAGATTTGGTCCTATTACTTCCTTGATACCTATCGCAACTCACTGACGATCGAGGCAGCCTTCCTTCAGGATAGCCTGGTTCGTTACAGCTTCGTCGAGGGGAAGGGGGCTGACTACTTCTCTAATCAGCGTATGCCACGTACCCTCACTGCCCAGCCCGGACAGACTCCTACACCTCGACCTGCACCACCCGTATCACGGCAGGAGAGGAGGCTTAACGAAGAGGAGCGGGACTTCAATGACTTCCTTCGTCAGCTACGAGAGGAGGCTTTCCCCGAGGAGCAGTTAGCCCTCCTACGACAGACATCGCTACGCTGCACCTACTCCGTGAAGCAAGCGATACAGATCCTTGGGGTCTTCGACTTCGAGGAGGAGCAGCTAGATGCCCTGCGGATCATAGCACCACGTCTAAGGAGGGGCTACAACATCGGTCGCCTACTCGAGTTCTTTGACGAAGGGATGGAACGAGACGAAGCTCGGAAGATCTTAGAGCGGAGGTCTACTCCCTCCTCCTCTTCAGAGTGGTAGGTATGATCCCCACAGATATGCAGAGCCCCCTATCGACCTCGGTCGATAGGGGGCTCTGCTATTTAGGCAGGGGTCTGCCTAGTGAATGGCGAAGGTCTTTCGGTGAATGGGGGTAAGGCCAAGCGTACGGATGGCTTCCTTGTGTGCTGGGGTCGGGTAACCCTTGTGCACCTCTAGTCCATAGCCGGGATACTCAGTGGCTAGGCCAAGCATTAGGGCATCTCGGTGGGTCTTGGCTAGTACCGAGGCAGCGGCGATACTGGTGTACTTGCCATCACCTCCTACGATACACTCATGGGGAATATCTGAGTAAGGGGTGAAGCGATTACCATCAATGAGTAGGAGCTGGGGACGAAGGATTAGGTCGTCGATAGCTCGGTGCATCGCTAGGAAGGAAGCCCGCAGGATGTTGATCTGGTCGATCTCCTCAGGGGATACACTTCCTACTCCCCATGCTAGAGCCTCCTGCTCGATAATGGGGCGTAGGAGCTCTCGCTGTCGCTCTGTCAGCTGCTTGGAGTCGTTGAGTAGGGGATGAGAGAAGCCCTCGGGGAGGATCACTGCAGCAGCTACCACGGGCCCTGCTAGACAGCCACGACCAGCTTCGTCACAGCCACACTCAATAAGTCCTTCGTGGCCGAAGGTAGGGAGTAGGGGCGTGTGTACCTTTGCTTGCCTAGCCATACACCTAGAGGAGCATCGGGACGACCCTATGGAGTGCTTCGAGGAAGTAATCTACTTCCTCCCGAGTGTTATACAGCCCAAACGAAGCACGTGCCACAGCCTCGTACCCATAGCTGTGCAGGAGTGGCTCGGCGCAGTGATGCCCCGTGCGTATGGCTACCCCCATGTGATCAAGGAGTGTACCTAGATCGAAGGGGTGTATCTTCCCGATCCCAAAGGATAGTATCCCCCCCTTGTGGGGAGCAGTGCCTAGGATGTAGCTCTCTGGGAACTCACTCAGTAGTCGCTCTGTCGCATAGGCTAGGAGCTCCTCCTCGTGATGTGCGATAGCCTCTATTCCTAGCCGTTCGACGAAGTCTAGGGCAACGGCGAAGGCAGTAGACCCGACATAGTCAGGTGTGCCTGCCTCAAACTTGAAGGGGAGTACATTGTATGTCGTCTTCTCGAAGCTTACTTTTTCGATCATCTCTCCCCCTCCCATGTATGGGGGCATCTGCTCCAGTACCTCGGGACGACCCCAGAGGGCACCGATACCCACGGGCCCGTAGATCTTGTGCGCACTGAATGCGTAGAAGTCCGCCCCGATCTCCTCTACATTCACCCGAGTATGTGCCACAGCCTGTGCCCCATCGATGAGGACAAGTGCGCCCACCTCGTGGGCTAGACGTGTGACCTCCTCTACGGGATTGACCGTGCCGAGGACATTGCTGACATGGGCGACTGAGACGAGGCGTGTGCGTGGAGAGAGTAGGCTTCGGTAGGCGGACATATCGAGCTGCCCATCGGGAGTCAGCGGGATGACCCTGAGCTTGGCACCACGACGAGCTGCGAGGAGTTGCCAAGGGACGATGTTGGAGTGATGCTCCATCGTGCTGATGAGGATCTCATCGCCTTCGCTCAGGAAGAAGGCTTCACCAGCGGAGTAGGCTACGAGGTTGATGGCCTCGGTCGTGCCTCGTGTGAAGATGAGGCCTTCAGGTGAAGGTGCTCCGATGAAGCGGGCGACACGCCGACGAGCCTCCTCGTGATGCTCAGTAGCGAGTTGGCTGAGATAGTGTACCCCTCGATGCACATTGGCGTTGGCCGAGTAGTAGGCTTCGTTGATGGCCTCTACTACGCATAGGGGCTTTTGGGTTGTAGCTGCATTGTCGAGGTAGATAAGGGGCTTACCGTGTACCTCCTTACTCAGTATGGGGAACTCTTTTCTTATATCTTCTAAGCTGTACATAGCTTGATTTGTACTAGTCTGTTATACCATTAAAAGCACGACAAAAGTACGGAAAACAAGACTTCTCCTCCCCCAGCATCCCTCTTTGGTTGTGGATGGGTATATATCTAGGGAGAAGTAAGAGCGTGTAGGGGAGGTGTGTAGGGGGGGAATAGAGGTCTCGGGAGAGAGGCGCAATAGCTTATCCCGACAGATTAGGAAAGGCTATCCTTCATTCAGTAAGAGCCTATCCCTTAGGCCAGAGGGTCTTCATCCGTGGAGGGAGAGTAGCCGCTATAGTCTAGTTTGGGGGAGTCTGCCGTCGTCTCTTGATGGGGGGAGGAAGGTGTAGAGGGCGAGACTTTGGTCTGCTGAACTGGGATAGCTCCCTCCCGAAGCTGTACATGCTGACAGACGATCTCGGTGATGTGGGAGAGGTTGCCAGCACGATCACTCTCTGTCGCATACTCGAGTCGCCCAGCGACGGAGATGGTATCCCCCTCATGCACGTGGGTCTCTACGTACTTCCCAGCCTCGCCACGCAGCACTATCCGGTGCCAGTACCTCTGCTCATAGGTCTTGCCTACGAGACGCTGGGATAGCTGCTCGCTGGTCATGAGCCTTAGACGTACCTCGGGGTAATCAGGGGCAAGGTAACGGACGATAGGTTCGTCCGTTACCACCCCCGTTAGGATGACTTGGTTGATCGGAATGTTGGAGGTACTCACGAGGAGATAGGCTAGCGTCCGAGTACTTTATTCTTGGCAATGACCGCAACGTACTCCTTGAGGTAGTTGGGCGTCCAGTAGGCTGTATCCACGAAGTCCTTAGCCTCATAGTGGGCAGTGGCAAGTGGGATCATTACCGTGGCTTCGGGTGCAAAGCCTTCATCCCAGACTTCGTAGTCCATCTCGGGCCATAGGCCTCGTGCCTTGGTCGCTCCATTACCGACGAGGATGTACTTGCTTTGTTGTAGCGGGGATGCTTGCTCGTCTAGTATCAGAGGAGCATCCTCGGTGAGACGTCTGCCCTCTGCTGTGAACTGTGCGGTATAGACCTCCATACGTCGAGCATCGAGCATGGGGACAATCGTCACAGGACTTCCCTCGGGAAGCTGGACAATAGCACCTCTGGCTAGTAGCTCAAGGGTATCGACTGCTATAAGAGGGACCCGTAGCCCGAGACAGAGTCCCTTAGCTAGGGAGGTCGCTATACGTAGCCCCGTGTAGCTACCTGGGCCAGCACTGACGGCGATGGCACGCAGAGAGAGGTCTCTAGCCTTCAACTCCTGAAGTACCTCCTCTACCATTGGTGCGAGAGCTGAGGCGTGTCCCCCTTCGGGAGCCTCGATAGCACGCTGGGCAATGACCTCTGTCCCCCAGCCTATGGCAACACTACAGCGAGTAGTAGAGGTCTCTATGCAAAGTATCATATCCGTATGAATGTATGTGGTGAGGTCTGACAGGCCTTACTCTAGGATGAGCTCTACAGGGCAATGGTCAGAGCCATAGATCTCAGTATGTATGCTAGCTGAGCGGAGACGAGGAGCCAGTCGCTCGGAGGCTACAAAGTAGTCAATGCGCCAGCCCGAGTTACGTTCACGAGCCTTGAATCGGTATGACCACCAGGAGTAGATGTCTACCTGATCAGGATGAAAGAAGCGGAAGGTGTCGATGAAGCCTGCACCAAGAAGCTCGGTAAACTTCCCTCGTTCCTCGTCGGTGAAGCCTGCATTGCGTCGATTGCTCTTGGGGTTCTTTAGGTCAATCTCCTTGTGCGCCACATTGAGGTCTCCGCAGATGATCACAGGCTTCTTTTGGTCAAGCTCCACCAGATAGGCTCGGAAGTCATCCTCCCACGTCATGCGATAGCCGAGACGGCGGAGGTCATCCTGAGAGTTAGGCACATATACGGTGACGAGGTAGTAGTCTTGGTATTCGAGTGTGATGACTCTACCCTCCTTGTCGTGGTGCTCGATGCCTATGCCGTAGGAGACACTCAGAGGCTCATGTCGGGTATAGATAGCCGTACCAGAATAGCCCTTCTTCTCGGCATAGTTCCAGTAGCTCATATAGCTGGGTAGATCAGCATCTAGCTGTCCAGCCTGCATCTTTGTCTCTTGCAGGCAGACGAAGTCAGCATCTAAGTCCTTGATGATATCTGGGAAGCCCTTGCCGAAGACAGCACGTAGGCCATTCACATTCCACGAAATAAACTTCATTGATTGTCTTGAGTTGTTTGTCCTCGGATTAGATCATTTGTTAGCCCGAGGGCATTATGCTATTCTTTGTACTGTGTTGGGTCTATAATCCCTGCTTCCTGCATAGCTTCTCTGCGCTCGATACAGGTGCCACAGATGCCACACTGGATCGTATCCCCTTCGTAGCAGCTCCAGGTCTCTGCGTAGTCGATACCGAGCTTCTTGCCATGAGCGGCTATCTCTCCCTTTGTTAGATCAGTGTAGGGAGCAGAGATAGAGACATGATTTCCAGTGCCTTCATGAATCGCTTCATGCATAGGACGGATGAAGGAGCTACGGCAGTCGGGGTAGATGGCATGATCGCCGAAGTGGTTAGCGATATATACTCGGTCAAGTCCTCTGGATTCAGCCAGCCCAGCTGCGATGGAGAGCATGATGCCATTGCGGAAGGGAACGACTGTCGAGGCCATATTCTCCTCATCGTACCTTCCCTTGGGGATGGCTCCTCCACTAGAGAGGAGAGCACTGTGGAAGTATTGGCCGATGAAGCCAAGCGGGATCACGAGATGTTCTATGCCGAGTCGCTCACAGTGTAGGCGAGCGAAGGGGAGCTCCCGTGCATTATGCTTAGAGCCGTAGTCGAAGGAGACTGCCAGCGCAATATCCTTTTGATATTCGTAGAGAAGGGTCACACTATCCATCCCACCAGAAAGGACGATGAGCCCGTGCTTGTTATTCATTCTTCGAGTGGTTGGGGGCTTAGACAAAGAAACTAAGGAGAATCTGTGCAGAGATGATGCGTACGAACATCGCTACTGGATAGACAATGGCGTATGCTACAGAGCTGGAGCGAGACTCATTGATACTCATTGCATACTCTAGCGCCATAGAGTTCGCCATCGCTCCACATAGTACTCCTACGGTCTCTGCGTGTGTCTTGCGATAGCCAAAGAGGGAGAGGAGACCGACGAGTATTGTAGGTAGGACTGTGATCAAGAAGCCAAGTCCTATCCACAGGAACCCATCTCCATGTATAATCGTATCAAAGAAATGCTCTCCACTAGCTAGTCCCAGCCCCGCTAGGTAGATGATGATACCAAACTGCTTGAGGAGCTGAGTGGCGCTATTACTCATGTAGGTCGCTAGGCGTAAGCGAGGTCCAAAGGCTCCCATCAGAATCCCTACAATGATAGGCCCTCCAGCTAACCCCAGCTTGATAGGCATACTTAGCCCGGGGATGGCAATGGGGATAGAGCCGATGACACACCCTAGGGTGAGCCCAGCAAAGAAGCTCACGAGCTTGGGCTTGTCGAGGGTATTGATGGAGTCTCCGAGATAGGAGGCTACTTTAGTTAGCTGCTGTAGCTCCCCGACGACGGTCAGGCGGTCACCTAGCTGTAGACGTAGGTCGGGTGTAGCTAGGATCTCGATACCTGCTCGGTCGATACGAGTGATGTTGATCCCATACTCATTGCGTAGGCGTAGTGCTCCGAGCTTGACTCCATTGACCTTGGAGTTGGTGATAATGATACGCTTGGATACGAGCTGGGCATCGATGGCATCCCAGTCGATGTCAGGCTTATTCCAGTCTCTGGACTCAGCTCGATGTCCGAAGAAGGCCTCTAGGACACGTAGATCATCCTTGTGGATCAAGACCAGTAAGTGGTCTCCCTGCTCAAGGATGGTCTGAGAGGAGGGTATTATTAGGTTATTCCCCCGCCAAATACGGGAGATGATGAACTTCTTCTCTATCAGTCCTACTGCCTCTAGGACACTTCGGCCGAAGAGGGCTGGGTTCGTCAGTTCTAGCTCTGTGATGTAGGTGGTCTTCGACTCTGACTGCTGTGTGTCCTTTCCTCGGTTGGGATCTATGTAATGTAGGAAGATGAGTGCAAGGATTACCCCAACGACACCAAGGGGGTAAGTTAGGGCACAGGCTAGAGCAAGGTCTGCTACCTGTCGAGCCCCACCTGAGCCCAAGATATCTTGTAGGGTACTCTGTACAGCAGCTAGCATTGGGGTGTTGGTGACTGCTCCTGACATGATCCCGAGCATGTTCGGCATGGAGACATCGCAGACATAGTGCAGGATGATGACGAGCATCAGTGCTAGTGCGATCAGGAGTAGTCCCAGCCCGTTGTAGAGCAAGCCCTGCTTCTTCAGTGAGGGGAAGAACGAGGGGCCGACCTCCACACCTAGGGCATAGACGAAGAGTGTCAAGCCAAGTGTCTGCGCAAAGCTATTCATTCCTGCGTTCACCTTCACTCCGAAGTGTGCCCCTAGGATCCCCACAAAGAATACGAATGTGATCCCAAGGGAGAACTTCCCGACTCGTAGCTTGCCAAGTATCAAGCCAATAGCCGAGACCAATGTGAGCATCACGAGGGTCTGTAAGACGGAGGGAGTGACGAAGACATCACGTAGCCAAGCATTGATTGTATCCATTCTGTCTACTATCTACACGAGCTAGACCCGCAAGTAAGGTCTCAGCATCGACAAAATTACCACTTTTTGGCTAAGGCTGGTTACTTATCGCCTTGTTCTACAGCGTGACTATTGATATACGCTGTGCCAAGATCTATCTGTACTTGATAGCCACTTATACAACTGTATAGGTCCCTTAGGCTACTTGATACCATTTGTTGGCAGGAAGTCACTCGCTAGCCTATTGTACCATAGAGATAGCCCCTGGCATCTTGCACTGGGGGAGATGAAGGGGAGGTAGCTATTCGGGTAGGATCATCTTCACAAGCACAATCTTCGTAGAGGTACAACGAAGTATCTCGAAGCGAATGCCGTTGATCTCTAGGATCTCGCCCTGCGAAGGTATGCTTGAGTGGTGATGTAGGATGAAGCCTGCTATCGTCATGAAGTCTTCATCCTCGGGTAGCGAGAGCTCAAACTGCTCGTTGATGTCGTCTATCTCCATACGCCCACTGAAGATATAGGTGCGGTCGTCCACTCGCTTAGCGATACGCTTCTTGTGGTCGTGCTCATCCTCAATATCTCCGAAGATCTCCTCTACGACATCCTCTAGGGTGACCATGCCTGCTGTCCCGCCGAGTTCGTCGATGACGATGGCGATGCTCTTCTTGCGCTGCATGAGGAGCTTCATCAGTGTGCTGGCCTGCATACTCTCAGGGACAAAGATGCTGGGGACAATGTGCTCCCGCCAGTCCCCACTACGGAACATCTCGCTGGAGTGTATATAGCCGATGATATCGTCAATATTCTCTCGATAAACAATGATCTTCGAGAGTCCAGTGCGGACAAAGAGCTCCTCTAGGTGAGCCTCCGTCACGCCGTACTCTACCCCTACGATCTCATTGCGGGGAAGTAAGCAGTCTCGTACCTGAAGGCCCGAGAAGGAGATGGCATTCTGAATAATCTTGACCTCGGTCTCTATGCCAGAGGCCTGCCCATCATCGGAGCTGTGGGTGAGGTAGTACTCGAGGTCGAGGGCGGACAAGGCAGGGCGGATAGCGACACTGCTCGTCTTCTGACCTGCTAGTAGCAGTACTGCACGGGTGATGAGCCCGATGATTAGTACAAAGGGGTAGAGTAAGATATAGATAAGAAAGACCAGCCCCGAGAAGAATCGCATCGTGCGGTTGGGGTTGGCTCGGAAGGTAACCTTTGGGAGGAACTCTCCTACGAAGAGGATGAGTAGTGTACTTAGTATGGACTGTGCTAGGAGAATGATCCCATCATTGTCTCCCAGGATAGATATAAGCCAAGGCTCCATGAGCTCTGCCATCAGGAGCCCATAGATGACTAGGGCGACATTGTTCCCTAGGAGCATCGTCGTGATAAAGCGGTCAGGGCGACTATATATGAGCCCTAGGATCTTGGCGGAGAGCCCACCCTTGTTCCTATCCAGCTCCAGACGTAGCTTGTCCGAGGAGAGGAAGGCGATCTCCATCCCCGAGAAGAGGGCGGAGGCAACGAGGGTAAGTAGGATATATAGATACAGCATTGCCAAGTGGAACTACTTAGATGGAGCCTTCTTCGGAAGGCTGTCTGGCTTCGGAGTGGGGACAGTGGTGGGAGTCGGAGTAGGACTTGGTGTACTGGTCGTAGCCCCTTCATCGTACTCGATGACTCCCTTATTATTGAGGATTTGATACCAGCTGAGGTCATCTGTGGCCTCGAAGCTGGAGCCACGTAGTTCTCTCCCCTCTGTGAAGAAATAGGTAGTGTCGTGCGAGAATAGGCGGCGCTGATCTCGCTGCCAGAAGAGGCGATGAGTGTGTAGGCGCTGTCCTTGGGGGCCTTGTACCTGGACATTGCCGATCAGTTCCCATTCCTCGTTAGCGGTGCTTCGTATAGCCGAGTCGGCCTTGATGAAGACCTTGCTACCGCTGATCGTGTCATAGGGGCGCAGGAGTAGTCCCTTAGGGAATACCCACTCATTACGCTCGGGACGCTCATAGATCAGTAGGACGGGAGCAGTCATACGATAGCGTATCAGCCCCGAGTCAGAGATGAGCGTATTGAGCTTGATCATACGGGCTGTGTAGAGAGAGTCTATATTAACGTTGAGACTCTTCGTCTCCACACGTTCCTTGGAGCAGGCTGCCATGAAGAGGATAGCCAGCAGGGTGAGTGCTGTCTGAGCTAATGGAGCCAGAGGGGAACGAAAGAGACCCCCTACCAAGGGCAAAATGTCCTTGGTAGGGAGTCCTAATAGCTTCCCTTTCGCTCTCGGCGAAGGAAGGTCAAGCATAGTCTAAGCTATGAGATTAAGGGATGACGACAGACTCGCCACCGATGTTGAGTGTGCTACCCTTCTTGATCTCTGGGTGCATGAAGATGTCCTGAGCCGAGGGGAGGAAGCGAGAGTAGGTGGCGATGAGGCGGTTTGCCTGGCCTGCTACCTTGGGGTCTACGCTAGCTGCACGGCGGAGCTTGTTGATGACAAGGTAGTAGACACAGCGCTGCTTGATCTTGTCATCAGGGAAGTAGCTTGATGCAGCATTAGCTGTCATCTGTGCTAGTACGATGAGAGCCTGACCTGAGTTGGGGTTCTCTGCTAGTACCTTATTGGCATAGTTACGAGCCTGCGCCATGTTGTTCTGCTTCATCGATAGCTGGATCAGTACTTCGTAGCACTTGATACGCTCGCTGGAGGACTTAGCTAGCTCAATGGCCTTGTTGAGGTACTCAGAGGCCTCAGAGAGCTTGTTCCCTTCGATCGCTGCACCTGCTAGCTGCATAGCGGCTGTAGCAGAGGGCTCGATGTCGAAGAGGTACTTGCTGGCGTGGAGAGACTCATTGCTGTTACATCCTGCACGGCTGAAGAGCGATACGGCTGTCGTCAGATAGGACTTATCCTTCTTGTGCGCTTCGATCTTAGCAGTAGTGTATATCTTCGTCAGCATCTCACAGCCAGCGAGACCACTCTGGGCAAACTCGGCATCCATACCATTCTTGAAGGTCTCGACAGCCTTACGTGCCTCTGGGTTGTTAGCCGTTGCTTCTACTGAAGCCTCGACATATTCAGCTGCATCTAGGTAGTCCTTGATGTACTGCTCTGCCTTGGACTTGTCACGTAGGGCTACTGCACGAGATGAGTAAGCGAAGTAGTAGAGGAGCTCAGCGGGAGTGTGTCCCTTGTAGCGAGCTACGACGGGCTTGAGCCAAGTATAGACCTCGGTGAAGTCAGCCTTGTCACCCATAGCTGTTACATACTCTTTCGTCTTGGTAAGCATGATCTGATCTGCCCCCATCTTGGGATCATCGCCGAAGTAGGTAGCACGATCATCGTAGAGCTTCATTAGGGCAGAGATAGCCTTCTTCTTGCTGGCATCATCCTTGGCCTGCTTGAGCTTCCACTGTAGGATCTTAGCCCCGATGATGTATATGTTCTTAGAGGACGCAGGGCACTCGTCATAAGCTCTCTTCCAGTGTTCGTAGGCATCTTGGTAGTTACCTGTCTTCCCGAGACTGGTGAATAGGCTGATGCTTTGGCGGCAACGGATACTGTCCTGTCCTGAGCCAAAAGGAGTCCCTGAAGCCTTACCCGTCTGGGCATAAGCAGCCGTGGAGAAGAGT
>ERZ772874.496-NODE-496-length-21065-cov-12.875059_pt1 | contig 21065 bp, 15 predicted proteins | sample MGYA00580586_ERZ772874 | MGnify/ENA primary metagenome ERZ772874 (study PRJEB29015, sample SAMEA2737952) | human oral metagenome | biome: human oral; feature: human-associated habitat; material: dental | place: China | collected 2154 ... | reverse complement strand
GGCCGAGCCGGCATCACCGGCACGCTCGCCTGCCTCGGCCGAGGCCTGTGCCCCGTCCTGCGCCTGGGCTTTGGCCGCCTCGGCCTGGCTGGCGGCGCTGTCGTCAGCCGACCCGGCCTTTGACTTTCCCGGCAGTTTGGTCTTTTCCACTTTCTGGGGCTTGAGCACCAGCAGACCCAGCGGCGGCAGTGTCAGTTCCAGCGAGTAGGGCCGGCCATGGCTGCCTTCGTGGATGGCTTCCACAAAGCCATGGTTGCCCACGTCGGTCCCGCCGTAGATGGAGGCGTCGGAGTTGAAAATCTCCTGCCAGCGGCCACCCTGCGGGGCGCCCAGCCGGTAGTGGTGACGCGGCATGGGGGTGCCGTTGAAGATCACCATCAGCGTGTCTTCGGGGTTGTTGCCGTGACGCAGGTAGGCCAGCACGCTCTGGGCCGAGTCGTCGGCGCTGATCCACTCGAAGCCGCTGCCGTCGAAGTCGCGCTGGTGCAGGGCCGGCTGGGTCCGCATCAGGTGGTTGAGCGCGCCCACGATGTGCTTGATGCCCACGTGGTAGTAGGTGTCGGCCGCATCCCAGTTCAGGCTGCCTTCGTGCGCCCATTCCGTCCACTGGCCGAACTCGCCGCCCATGAACAGCAGCTTCTTGCCGGGGTGGGTCCACATCAGGCCAAAGAGCAGGCGCAGGTTGGCAAACTTCTGCCAGTCGTCACCGGGCATCTTGGTCAGCAGGCTGCCCTTGCCATACACCACTTCATCGTGCGAGAGCGGCAGCACGAAGTTCTCGTTGAACGCGTAGTAGAGGCTGAAGCTCAGTGCGTTCTGGTGGTAGCTGCGGTAGACCGGGTCTTTCTCGAACCACGACAGGGTGTCGTGCATCCAGCCCATGTTCCACTTCATGCCGAAGCCCAGACCGTTCATGGTCTCAGGGTTGTCGTTGCTGTGGCCGCCCCAGGCCACCGGACGCGAGACGCCGGGCCACGCCGTGGATTCTTCGGCGATGGTCTGCACGTCCGGGAAGTCGCGGTAGATGCTCTGGTTGAGCTGGCGCAGGAAGTGGATGGCCTCGAGGTTCTCGCGGCCACCGAAGCGGTTGGGGACCCACTCGCCATCCTTGCGGGAGTAGTCCAGATACAGCATGGAGGCCACGGCGTCCACGCGCAGGCCGTCGATGTGGTATTCGTCCAGCCAGAAGGCGGCGCTGGAGAGCAGGAAGGCACGCACTTCATGGCGGCCATAGTTGAAGATCCAGCTGTTCCACTCGGGGTGGAAGCCCTGGCGGCGGTCGGCGTGCTCGTACAGTTCGGTACCGTCGAAGCGGTGCAGGCCGTGGGCGTCACCGGGGAAGTGCGAGGGCACCCAGTCCAGAATGACGCCGATGCCGCGCTGGTGCAGGTAGTCGACGAAGAACTTGAAGTCTTCGGGGCTGCCGTAGCGGGCGGTGGGGGCAAAGTAGCCGACGGTTTGGTAGCCCCACGAGCCATAGAACGGGTGCTCGGTGATGGGCATCAGCTCGACGTGGGTGAAGCCCATCGACTTCACGTAGTCGGCCAGTTTGGGGGCGATGTCGCGGTAGTTCAGGAAGCCCTGCGGATTGTCGCCGGGGCGCATCCACGAGCCCAGGTGGCATTCGTAGATGGCAATGGGAGCGTCCAGCGCATTGGCCTTGGCGCGGACCTTCATCCACTCCTGGTCGTGCCATTCGTGCGAGAGATCGGCGATGCGGGTGGCGGTGCGCGGCGGTTCTTCCCACGAGAAGCCGAACGGGTCGCCCTTCTCGAGCCACTCGCCGGTGGCGCCGGAGAGGATGCGGTACTTGTAGCAATCGCCCACCGTGGCGCGGGGAACGAAGCCTTCCCAGATGCCGGAGCTGTCGCCGCGAACGCTCAGCGGGCTGGCGCCATGCTGCCAGCCGTTGAAGTCGCCGATGACTTCCACTTCGCGGGCGTTGGGGGCCCAGACGGCAAACCAGCAGCCCTGTTCGGCGGGCTGGCCTTCCTGGGTGCTGAAGCTGCAGGGATGCGCGCCCAGCCAGCGGTACAGGCGGCTGTTCGTGCCCTCACGGAAGTAGTAGATGTCGTCTGCCGTGGGCACGGGGGGCGCCTGGAGCGTCCGGGCCGGATGGTGTTGGTCAGGCGAGTTGTTCCCCGTAGTCATAGAGAGCCTCCAGTAGCCGTTGGGCCGTAGGGTTATCAGGAGACAGCGCCTGGTTGAGGTCGTCGAGACGGTCGGCATAGGCCGCCAGGGTGAGGGCGTTGTCCGCACCCTCATGGAGCCGGCTGTGACAATGCTTCTGCCAGCGCTGTTTTTCTTCAGCATTGAGCATAGCCGGAAACTGCCTTGCACGGTACCTGAAAGACAATTCTTCGAGTCGGGGATCTTCGAATGAAGGTACGGAAATATGATCTATCTCAATGGTTGATAAGTGTGTCGCCGGTGATCCGTCGCCCGGGGTCTGGTTTGCAGTCGAATGGTCTGCCCCGGTGCTGCTGGTGTCGCGCCGGTGGCCGGCGTTCACGCCCGTACGGTTACCGTGGTCTGTGTGCGCTGCAGCATTCCGGTGTGTCGCGTTTCCCTGCAAGGCAGCGTCTGCTGTATCTGCTGGTTCCGTCTTGTCTGCCGGGATCGCCGCTGCCGTCGCTCCGGCTGCCGCTCCGGTGAGAAGCATCCCTGCGGCATCGACACGTGCCCGCCAGTCGTCCAGCCGTCGGCGGTCGTCGTTGCCGATGAAGCCGCCGTACAGGTCACCGTCCACGTCGGGGGCATGCTCTCCCGCTCCGGCCCCTTGCCTGCGCGGGCGCTGATACACGTCGGGCCACAGGCCGGAGATCTGCGGGCTGATGCGGCGGGCCGCTTCCGTGTGGCGCTCGATGGCGCCCAGGTCGATCTGCCAGCGGTCGATGACCTGCGGCGTGAGCACCTTCAGGTTGCCGATGACGACCGGCGCCCTGTTGATGGCCAGACTGTAGACGGGCAGGCGGCTCATACCTTCGGGCAGCTCGCTGCCGCGGGTGAAGATGCGCTGCCGAAGGGATTCGGCGTCCAGCGCCAGCAGTTCGGCCGGGTCATGCGCCAGATCCCAGACGATCAGCTCGTTTTTGTTGGTGGGGTGCCAGGCCAGCGGCCAGACCACCGCCATGGCGCCGCGTTCCACCCCGTACATGGCGGAGATGTGAATGAAGGGGCGGCCTTCGCCGATCTCCTTCAGCACGGCGTGCTTGCTGCGCAGCTCCAGGCAGAAGTTCCAGAGCTTTGGCTGGCGTTCGCGGATCAGCCGGCCCAGCGCGATGGTGGCGCGTACATCCGACAGCGCATCGTGTGCCTGCTCGTGACCCAGCCCGTTGGCGGCGCTCAGGTGCTCCAGTTTGAAGGAGGGGCGGCCCTGGTCGTTGCGCGGCCATTCGATGCCATCGGGCCGCAGGGCGGCCGTGCAGCGGACCACGTCCAGCAGGTCCCAGCGGCTGCAGCCGTTGCGAAACTCCCGGTCGTAGGGCGGGCGCAGTGTGCGCCAGAAGAGATGGCGGGTGACCTCGTCGTCGAAGCGGATGGAGTTGTAGCCCACGCCGATGGTGCCGTCACGGCCCAGCTCGGCCAGGATGGTGTCGGCGAAGCGGTATTCCGGCAGCCCCTCGGCCAGGCAGGTCTGCGGCACGATGCCGGTGAGCAGGCAGGCTTCGGGGTCGGGCAGGTAGTCGGGTGCCGGCTGGCAGTAGATCATCACCGGGTCGCCCACCTCGTTCAGATCGAGGTCGGTGCGGATGCCGGCAAACTGGGCCGGCCGGTCCAGACGCGGGTCGCGGCCGAAGGTTTCGTAATCGTGCCAGAAGAAGGTGTGTGTGGTCATGGGTGAGGGCGTGGGCGGGGCTGGCGTGTGTCCTTGCCGTTCGTTCCTGTACTTCCATGAAAGCCGTTTGGGCGATGCAGGGGGAGGCGTCAGGGACTGCACAGGAAGAAGAGGGGTCGGGGCATGGTATCAAGCGCGTCTCACTGGGGGTATCTGGCTGGGGGGGGGCGCCAGATGGGGAGGGTGTATCAGGTGATATCGATGTGTTGTGAAAGTATGGCGTTTCCGATAGGGAGCAGGGTGTTCGGCGTGCCTGCAAAACGGTGATACACAAGGGGTGGCAGTGCCATTCTTGGGGATAGGCACCGGTGTTTCAGGTACTTAGAGTGGAACCGTGACGCATTTCCCGTGCGTGACCAGCATGCGATCCGGACGCCTGTTGAAACCTGTTTACAGGCGCTGGGTGAGTGTGCTGCGTAACCGTTTACCCGGGCAGATTCTCTCCATCAGCCCGGTCCGAACCCCAGGAGGAGATTCGATCATGACCAGATCCCACACATCCGCTCCCGCCAGCGCCTCTGCCCGTCCTGCAGGACGCGGGCGTTCCCCGCTGGTTGCCGCACAGGTTCACCCTGGCCTCATGCATGCACGTACGCGTCAGGCCATGCTGGTTGGCATGGCCGTTGCGATGCTGGCCGCCGCAGGCGGGGTGCATGCGGCCGAATCGGAAGCGGTGCCGGTGTCCATCGAGGGCAAGACGTTCAAGGTGGAAGCGCCGGTGCAGACGCAGGTGGTTACCGACGGTGTTGCCAGACGGGTGGAGGCCGGTACGACGGCGAATGGGGCGCCGGTCATCGTGACGCGGCTTTCTTCGCGGAAGAAGGATCCGTCCGCGGACAAGGCAGAAGATAACGCGCAGGCGCAGGCGGGCAAGGCTGTTGCTGGACAGGCTGCGCAGGGGACCGGGCAGGAGGCTGCGGCTTCGAGCCAGGACGCAGGCGGTGCGGCTGATACGGCGAATACGGGTGGTACCGAGGCTTCGACAGCTGACGCTGATGCTGTCTCTGCCGGGGCAGAAAACCCGGAAGCCGGTGCTGATGGTGCCAATGGCACAGGTGACGCTGAAGATGTAGGCATCACCCATAAAGCGAAGGTCGAGCCAAAAGTGGTTCACAGCAAGGCAGAGGACATGGAGCCGTTCGTGATTCACGCCGTCACGCCGCATTCGGTGTCCATGGCATGGGAGAGTGATCCCTCCGTGGTCTACAACATCGCGCGGAACGGTCAGCCCATCGCCCAGGTAAGTGGTGGGAAGTATGTCGATGAAACGGTCAGCCCCGGAACGGAGTATCAGTACAGCATCGAACCAGCGACGGCAGCGGCGGATGGGTCAGGGAAACCCGGCATGTCCGGTGTGATTCAGGTCAGGACGCCGGATGCATCCGGGGCTGGTGATGTGGCGACGAAGGCGGTTGGGCTGGCTACGAAGAGTATGCGTACAGGCGGTCCGACGGTTACCACCTACAAGCGAAGGACGTTCATTCCCGATGTATCGGTGGGCCTTGATGTGCTGGGGGCGTTAGGGTGTGTGCCCAACATTGGGCGTTTCAAGGGAGATGGACGCGACTGGAGTAACGACTTTTTTCTGAACCCTAACAAGAGTCGGACTGAAATCACGCTGACGGCGGACTGGAGGAAAACTCCCGCTGTTCTGGAATCGGATATTCATGTGTCCTCGACCACGTTTGAGGGCCTCTTAGGTCCGTCCAGACAAACGGCAAAACCGAATCGTGGTTGGTTGGACGATAGTGACGCGGATGACGACGGGAGTTATGCTATCTTCAAGATCAACCATAATATCGGCAATCCGTTCTGCAGGTTCAATTCAATCTATTACAAAGAAACTGTGGAGATGTGGAATGATGGTTCCGTACGTATCTCGGATGGTGAACGACGCAAGGCGCCCCGCCACGAGGCTCTGGTGATGCTGAGGTTCCCGGGCGAGAATGGGGATGTCTACCGGGGACCGTGGCGTCTGTTGCAAATGGATAATTACGGATTTGATTGTCTTGGTTGGGCTAATGAGTGCGGCATGGAGAGCTACGAGGCATCACACAGCCTGTAACGCATCATGGTGCCCCGCCGTGTGCAGGGCACTCCCCCCACCGCAACCTCCACCATGCGCCGGCTGATGTTCCCCAAACCATCACCGGCACCCCAATAAAACATCAGGGCCTGCCCCCACGCAGGCCCGGCCGGCTCAGTTCAAACCACTGGATACGTCCCCGGCACCAGAATGTTCCTGTTCACATCCTTGATGTTGCGCAGCCCGCAGAACGCCATGGTGATGTCGGCTTCGTTGTAGATGATTTCCAGCGCCTTGGTCACGCCGGCCTCACCCATGGCGCCCAGGCCGTACAGGAAGGCGCGTCCGATGAACACGCCGCGTGCGCCCATGGCCACGGCGCGGATCACGTCCTGACCGGAGCGCACGCCGCTGTCGAGGAAGATCTCGATGTTGTCGTTGCCCACGGCATCCACGATGGCGGGCAGGGCCTCGATGGTGGGCAGGGCGCCGTCGAGCTGGCGGCCGCCGTGGTTGGACACGATCAGCGCGTCCGCCCCGGACTTGACGGCCAGCCGGGCATCTTCGGGCTCCATGATGCCCTTCAGGATGATCTTGCCGCCCCACTTGTCCTTGATCCAGGCCACGTCGTCCCACGACAGCGCCGGGTCGAACTGCTGGCTGGTCCAGGAGGAGAGCGAACTCATGTCATCCACACCGGTGACGTGCCCGACGATGTTGCCGAAGTAGCGCCGCTTGGTGTGCAGCATGTTCCAGCACCAGTACGGCTTGGTGGCCAGGTTCATCAGGTTGCGCGGCGTGGGCTTGGGGGGCGAGGACAGGCCGTTCTTGAGGTCCTTGTGGCGCTGGCCGAGGATCTGCAGGTCCAGCGTGATGACCAGCGCCGAGCAGCGGGCGGCCTTGGCGCGGTTGATCAGCTTCTCGACGAAGGGCTTGTCCTTCATCACGTACAGCTGGAACCAGAAGGGGCGGCTGGTGTGCTCGGCCACGTCCTCGATGGAGCAGATGCTCATGGTGGACAGGGTGAACGGCACGCCGAACTTCTCGGCTGCGCGGGCGGCCAGGATTTCACCGTCGGCATGCTGCATGCCGGTCAGGCCGGTGGGGGCGATGGCCACGGGCATGTGCACCTTCTCGCCGATCATGGTGGTTTCGAGCGAGCGGTTCTCCATGTTGACCGCCACGCGCTGGTGAAACTTGATCTTCTGGAAGGCCGCTTCGTTGGAACGATAGGTGGATTCAGTCCAGGAGCCGGAGTCCGCATAGTCGTAGAACATGCGGGGGACACGGCGCTTGGCCATTTTACGGAGGTCTTCTATGCAGGTAATGACAGGAGCCATGGAGAGGAAGTCCTTGTTGCGACAGGGCGGGCGGTACGTCCCGGCAGCCCGCCGGGCCAGCGGTTTTATTGGGAAATGCGAATCGCCTGCAATGTGCAGGCGGTCCGGCAAGATACTACAACCGGTAACGTGCCGTGGGGTGGCCGAAAGGTGTGATTAGGTGTTAACCCTGATGGACGGTGCGGGCGCGGGCCGCGGAATGACAGGAGGCGCATCAGGGCTGTGTGCCCGTCGTGGCACGGGGGCGACGCTGGGGAGTGCTGGGGGAGGTCGTTGGGGGCGCGCGATGCAGTGCCGGGCAGGACGGTACCTGCGCGCGGTGGGTGATGCAGGCGCAGCCGGCTCCGCCGTCGTATCGGGGGCGTTTTGGTTGCGCCGCATCTGGACCTGTCGGGTGCAGGTGTGATCCATGTCGGCCGCGGCGTGTTCCGTGATGGCATGGGGCCGTGTCAGTCGGGTGCCGGCGGCTCCATCCCTTTGCCAGAGGCCCCGCCAGCCTCCCGTACAGGCGCGAATGGGTCCGCTGCACGCTCTAGAATGACCGCCAGCCCACCGGAAGAACATCATGCACGAGACAGAATCCCCCGCAGCAAAGACAGCAAAGACAGCAAAGACAGCAAAGGCCACAGCCGCCACCCACTCACCCTCTCCCCGCCTGACACCCGCCCTGGCCAATGCCCTGCAGCAGCGCTTCGGCAGCCGGTTTTCCACCGCGCAGGCCGTGCGTGAACACCATGGCCGGGACGAATCGCCCTTTCCGCTCACGCCACCCGAGGGTGTGGTGTTTGCCGAAAGCACGCAGGATGTGGTGGACGTGGTCAATCTGTGCCGTGAGCACGGCTGCCCGATCATTCCCTGGGGCGCCGGCTCGTCCATCGAAGGGCAGCTGCTGCCGGTGCAGGGGGGCATCACGCTGGACCTGTCGGGCATGAACCGGATGGTGGCGCTGGCCCCAGAAGACCTGCAGGTGACCGTGCAGGCCGGCATGTCGCGCCGGCAGCTCAATCAGGAAATCCGGGGGACGGGGCTGTTCTTTCCCATCGATCCGGGGGCCGATGCCTCGCTGGGCGGCATGGTGTCCACCCGCGCCTCGGGTACCAACGCCGTCCGCTACGGCACCATGCGCGAGAACACGCTGGCGCTCACTGTGGTCACGGCGGATGGCGAGGTGGTGCACACCGGCACGCGTGCCCGCAAGTCGTCGGCCGGTTACGATCTCACGCGCCTGTTCGTGGGGGCCGAGGGGACGCTGGGCATCATCACCGAGGTGACGGTGCGGCTGCATCCGCTGCCCGAGGCGATGTCGGCTGCAGTGGTCAGTTTTCCGTCGGCCGAACAGGCGGTGAACGTGGTGATCCACGCCATCCAGATGGGCATTCCGCTGGCCCGCTGCGAGTTTCTCGATCCGTCATCCATCCGGGCCATCAATGCTTACAGCCGGCTGACGCTGCCCGAGCGCTACACGCTGTTCTTCGAATTCCATGGCAGCGAGGCCGGGGTGGCCGAACAGGTGGAGCTGGTGCAGGCACTGGCGGCCGAGCAGGGCGGGGCGGATTTTCAGTGGGCCAACCGGCCCGAGGAGCGCTCGAAGCTCTGGAATGCGCGCCACGATGCCTATTTTGCCGGGCTGCAGCTGCGCCCCGGTGCCCGCGGCATCAGCACCGATACCTGCGTGCCCATCTCGAAACTGGCCGTGTCGGTGGAGGGGGCACGCCGGCTGCTGGAAGACAGCGGCTTTCCGGCGATGATCCTGGGGCACGTGGGTGATGGCAACTTCCACTGCCTGATTCTGGTGGATGCCGACGACCCCGACGAGGTGGCCCGTGCCGAGGCGCTCAACCGCCAGATCGTGGAACTGGCGCTGTCGCTGGGCGGCACCTGCACGGGCGAGCACGGCATTGGCCTGCACAAGATGGACTTTCTGCAGGCCGAGGCCGGTGCGTCGGGCGTGGCCCTGATGACCCGCATCAAGCAGGCGCTCGACCCGCAGGGGCTGTTCAATCCGGGCAAGATGTTGCGGCCGGGGGCTTGACGGCGTGGCGACGGCTTCCCGGGGCACCGCAGGTACCGCATCATGCTCTTGCACGCAGGACGGCAGAGTCTGATAGGGTCTTGCCAGAGGAGCAGTCCGGCCGCAATTAGTATCGATACTGGTCACCTCTTCCCGTTCCACCCGAGTACCGCATCTCCATGATTTCTGCTGCGTTATCCGTGTTCCTGCTGCGAGAGCAGTCCTGGTCGGACTTCGAGTTTCCACGGGGTCAGGTGGTGGCTGCGCTGACGCTGATGGGGCTGCTGACCGGGCTGAGCCTGGCCATGCTGGTCGATGCCGATGGCCAGCCGCTCTTTCCCCTGCAGGGGGCCGTGCTGCTGGGGCTGACCTTCAACGCGCTGCTGTATGGGCTGGTGCACGCCATGCTGCGTCGCTGGCTGATGCGTGACGGGCGCTGGGATGGCCGTGGCCCGCTGTTCAACCTGCTGGTGGCCGCCGGGCTGCTGCCCAACATCCTGTCGGCCCTGTTCGAATCGCTGGAGCTGCCGCCCGATCTGGCGCAGCTCTCCGGCGTGGCGGTGGCCCTGTGGGGGCTCTGGACGGTCAGTCGCGCCCTGTCGTGGCTCATTCCAAAGGCCGACACGCGCTTTGCCATGGCCGGCATGGCGGTGTCGTCGGTGTTCTCCGTGTCGGTGCTGGCCGTGCTGGCCATGGGGGTGCTGATGGCCTTCGAACCGGAAGAGCTTCAGCAGGCATCGGCACCGGGCGCGACGCAGTCGGCCAATGCCACTGCACCGGGCGCACCCGGTGCGTCGGCAGCCTCGGGATCACCCCCCGTGCAGGGCGCCCCGGCTGCGGGTGCCTCTGCAACGTCTCAGGGAGGTCCTGCTGCGGGCGCCTCTGCAACATCTCCGGCTGCAGGCAGTTCTGCTGCGTCGCCGGCTGCCGGCCAGCCCGACCCTTCTGTTCCCCACCCGCCGGACACGGCAGGTCAGCATGGTACCCAGGCCGACAGCCGGACGGCACAGGCAGGGCAGGGCGCCCAGACGGGCAATCAGACAGGCAATCAGACAGGCAATCAAACGGGTGCCCCGACCGGCCAGACCAGTGCCCAGTCCGGTCAAACCGCCAGGACCGGCGCCCAGCCCGCGGCCAGCGCCCGGGATGCACAGAAGGCCAGTGACTGTCCCGCTGAGCCCCACAACTACCGCGACCGCCCCCGTGGCGAGCTGGTGCGTCACCAGCGCTTCGACCGCAATGGTCAGGCCGTGGATGCTTCTGGCCGGCCCTGCGCGCCTGTCACTCCCCCACCCGCGCCAGGCAGCGCAGATAGCGCTCGTTGACCCGTTCGGCAAACCAGGCCGTCGTCAGCTTGCGGGTGATTTTCGGGCTGTTGAGCCGGATGTCGGGCAGCAGCGCCCGGGCCATGGGCCTGCCGCTGCCGGCCCGGTCGGCCCGTGCAAAGGCAGCCTTGTAGAGGGGCGTATCGGCAAAGGCCAGTGAATCGCCCTTCTGCAGCATGGCGCGGATGGCCTCGTCGCTCTGGCCGATCTGTTTGCCGAACACACGGGCGGCCTGCTCGGTCTGGCCCGGGGTGTTCATGGCCGGATTGGCGTGGTCCAGCAGGTCGCCATCGGGCGTGAGCTTGCGGCCGGTGGCCACGGCCAGGGCGCGCTGGAAGGCCGCATTGCGGCTGGCATAGTGGCCTGCGTTGTAGTCGGCAAAGCGGAATTTCATCTCCGGATAATCCACCGGATAGTCCAGCAGGTGGGCAATGCCGAAATACAGTCCGCCGCGCCGGGTGAAGATCTCCTCGCGAATGCTGCGCGCGTCGCCGTAGGGGTAGGGTTTGCGTTTGGTGTGTTCTTCGGCATAGGCGATCGATACCTGCATGGCGCCGCCGGTGCGCACCGGGTTGTACTGTCCGAACAGCTGTCTGCCCATCGGTACCGAACCGATCAGTGCATCGAAGGTCCTGCTCAGGTCCTCTTCGGTACGCGCGCTGTCGATGCGTTCGGCATAGCTCTTGCCATTGCCGCTGGGCAGCGCCAGCGCACTGCGCACCATGAAGCTGGGGATGTGATAGCGCCCGGCCCGTTCCTCGATGGCCTTCCACGCAATGGCGGGCAGCCCCGCCACCACCGGATTCACCTGAAAATTCGATTCCTGCTCGATGATGGCCACCGTGGCGCACAGGCTGCCGCGCGTGGCGGGCAGCCCCAGCAGCGAGAACGATGTCCGGATGTCGTGGGCCCAGCCAGAGGCGTCCTTCACCCCGGGGGGGACGGCCTTGCGCGCCATGCTCAGCGCATCCTGCGGGGCCAGACCGGCCTGCGACGGATCGGTGGTGGTCTGGCAGCCGGCCAGCAGGGCGGCCAGGGCGAGGGCAGCGACAGGGGGGAGGCGGTTCGGCGTGATCATCGTGCGAAAGCGGAGCATGTGACAGGAACGTCAGGGTGGTGGCACACGGGTGGCACATGTGCGGCACATGAACGGTATGCGTGCGGTATGGAGGTGGTACGCAGGTGGTACATGGGTGGTACACAGGTGGCGCATTGGCGGTACGGGTGTGGTACACGTGCGGTACATGGGTGGCACACAGGTGGTACACGGGCAGGGCGGCGTGATGCGCAGCAAGGCCATGATGCGACCAGGCTGTGCATACGGGTCAACCCGCACAGGTTACAGCGCCAGACACCCAGATTATGGGGAGATTGCGGATTCTGAGGCATTCTGCGGGAACTTGCGGCGTACATTTGCGCCTGGATCACGCGTCCTGTGTTCTATTGTCTCCCATGAGAATCGGAATCGGCTTCAAGTTGTTCGTGGCAGTCCTGGTCGCCAGCATCGTGATGGCGGTCGCCATGGGTATTGCCAACCGCGTGAGCTTCCAGCGCGGCTTTCTGGGCTACCTGAACGAACTCGAAAGCCGGCGCATGTCCGTGCTCACCACCATTCTGGCGGCCCACTGGCGCGAGGTGGGCGATCCCGAGCACGGCTGGGATGCCCTGCGCGGGCGGGATGACCTGTGGCGTCACATCGTACGCTACAGCGGCTACCGCCTGCATTCCGGTCCTCGCCATCTTCCCATGCTGGTGCCCCCGGAACACCAGCTGCGCATGTGCCGCAGCGGCCCCGGGCTGCCGTATCCCTACGGCACGATGGACATGGGGGCGCCTGCCGGCAGTGATGCCCCGCCCCTGTTCCTGCTGCTGCACCAGCACCCACGGCCCGCCGGCGGTTTCTATCCGCTGCCCAGGCCGGCCGATGACCATGGCCGGCGGCGTACGGGAGCCTCCCATGCCCCGCATCCCGATCATGCCCGTCTGGCCGCGCAGATCACACCTGGGCAAGGGCGGGTACGTCGGCTGGTCCCGGGTGAGGCGTCGGCCGACATCGGCCGTGCCGGGCTGTTCTGGCCGCCGGAAGCACGGGCCGCCGAGATGCCGGGGACCGGCCCTGCCGAGAACCCCCTGCTCGATGCCCTGATCGACAACGAACCGATGCCCGGTGAGGGCATGCCCCTGCCGCCCGCCCCCGACTGGACGGGCCACAACCGGCCACCACCACCTCCGCGGGATGCCGCAGCCCGGATGACCCTGCAGGATGCCCATGGCCGGTTCGTGGTGGGCAACCCCAATCCCGGTCCGGATGCCCATTTCGTGCCCATCCTCGTCGATGGTGTGGTGGCCGGCTGGGTGGGCAGCGAGCGCTTCACCGAAGTGACCGACGCCGCCGACCTGGCCTTCCAGCGCCGGCAGGAGAGCGCCGCCTGGTACATCGCCGGCCTGGCCGTGCTGCTGGCTGCCGGCATTGCCTGGCTGCTGGGCCGGGTGATGCTGGTGCCGGCCCGGCGACTGGCCTCGGCCACCCGGGCCCTGGCCGCCGGCCAGTACGACATCCGCGTACCGGCCGAATCGCAGGACGAACTGGGTCAGCTGGCGCGCGTCTTCAACAGGCTGGCCAGCACCCTGCAGAGCAACGAGAGCATGCGCCGCGCCTTCATGGCCGATGTCTCGCACGAGCTGCGCACCCCGCTGGCCATCATGCGCGGTGAGCTGGAAGCCGTGGAGGATGGCCTGCAGCCCCTGGACCAGCGGGTGCTGCAATCGCTGCAGAGCGAAGTGGGCATCCTGTCCAAACTGGTGGACGACATTCACGTCCTGTCCATCACCGAAATGGCCTCCATGGCCTATCACTGGCAGATGGTCGATGTGGTCGAACTGCTCGACAGCACCCTGGCCAGCTGGCGGGAAAGACTGGCGGCGCGGGGGCTTGGCCTGAAAAGGGTCGGGGTTATCGATAAAATATACATTTCGGGCGATCCGAACCGGTTGCGGCAGGTGTTCCAGAACCTTCTGGAAAACGCCGTGCGCTATGTGGACCAGGGCGGCCAGGTGCAGGTGGGCTGCCAGGCCGGCAACCCCGGCGTGATCATCATTTTCGATGATTCGGGGCCGGGCATGCCGCCGGAAGACTTTCCGCGGCTGTTCGACCGTTTCTACCGGCGCGAAGCCTCGCGCAACCGGGCCACGGGCGGGTCGGGGCTGGGGCTGGCCATCTGCCGGGGCATCGTCGAAGCCCATGGCGGTCATATCAACGCGGAGGCATCACCCCTGGGCGGGCTGCGCATCCGGATCGAACTGCCGCCCGAACATACCTCGGAGGGAAGTGGATGACGCAGCCTAATCTCTGGACCAACCCCGGCCGGCCGCTGCAGCTGCTGGTGGTGGAGGACGAGCCCAAACTGGCCGTGCTGGTGTGCCGTTATCTGGACGCCGCGGGTTTTCAGACGGGCATCCTGGCCGACGGCCGCCTGGTGGTCAACGCCGTGCGCACCAACCCGCCTGATCTGGTCCTGCTCGACCTCATGCTGCCGGGGCGCGATGGCATCGACATCTGTCGCGAGATCCGCACCTTCTCCTCGGTGCCCATCATCATGATGACTGCCCGCGTCGAGGAAATCGACCGGCTGCTGGGCCTCGAACTGGGCGCCGACGACTACATCTGCAAACCCTTCAGCCCCCGCGAAATGGTGGCCCGCGTGCGGGCCGTGCTGCGCCGCACCCTGTCCGACGCCATCAAGCCGCAGCAGTCCGCCGTGGCCGAGGCCGTGCTGGAAAAGCCGGCTGAAGTCTCGCCCCCGCCCGATGGCCTCTGGATCGACACCGTGCGCCATTCCGCCTGGCTCGAAGGCGTGGCGCTGGAGCTGACCCCGGTGGAATTCCGCCTGCTGTCGGTACTGGCCGCCATGCCGGGCCACGTCTTCAGCCGCGAAGACCTGCTGGAACGCCTGTACGAAGACCACCGCGTGGTCAACGGCCGTACCGTCGATACCCACGTCAAGAACCTGCGCCGCAAGATGGGCCGCATCCTGCCCGATTCCGAGCTGATCCAGTCGGTGTACGGGATGGGGTACAAGTATCAGCCCTGAGCGCAGCTGGCATGCATCGTCGGGGGCTGTCGCTTTTGGTGCCCCCTGCTGCATGCCGGCCCCGATGATGCGTTAAAGTAGCCGCCCGGCCATGACGGGAAAGCACCTGTACATGCGGGCGGCTTTTCTGTCCTGCCATAGTGCCCACTGGCCACCCCACTGCACCAGTCACCGGCGAGATGCCGTGCGGCAGGCATGCCCTCTGCATCTTTCCTCAACATTCACCATCTGGCTGACATCTCCGCTCAGACAGATGTTCCTTCTTTGTCCTTCGCATCACATCTCCATGAGTGCCGCCTTTTTTCGCAACGCCCTGATCTACCGTCTCTCCGCCCCCTGGAACCCCGATCCCGCTGCCGTCGAGGATCAGCTCGCCCGCCTGGCCTTCACCCCTGGCATGGCGCAGGAGGCCCAGTCGCTGGGCTGGGTGCCGGCCATGGAAGGCGAGGGGCTGGCGCATCGCGTGGGCAAACACTGGCTGCTCACCCTGCGCGCCGAAAAGAAACTGCTGCCGGCCTCCGTCATCAACCAGTTCACGAAGACCCGTGCCGCCCAGCTCGAAGAAGAGCAGGGCTTCAGACCCGGCCGCAAGCAGATGAAGGAGCTGAAGGAGCGCGTCACCGAAGAGCTGCTGCCCAAGGCCTTCAGCATCTTCCGTGATACCCGGGTCTGGATCGACCCCGAAGGCGGCTGGGTGGTGGTCGACACCACGGCGCCGGCGCGTGCCGACGAGATCATCGGTCTGCTGAAGAAGTCCGTGGACGACCTGCCGCTGGCCCCGCTGAAACTGGCCCATTCGCCCGCCCAGTGCATGACCACCTGGCTGGTCGACAACGAGGTGCCTGGCCCGTTCTCCATCGACGACGACAGCGAGCTGCGCGACACCGGCGAATCCCGCGCGGCCGTACGCTATGTGCGCCAGTCCGTGGACGCCGACACCGTGCAGCGCCACCTGAAGGAAGGCAAGCAGTGCACCCGGCTGGCACTGACCTGGCGCGACCGCGTGTCCTTCGTGCTGACCGAGACCTGCGCCATCAAGCGCATCAACGCCCTGGACGTGGTGCGCGAGGGCCGCGAGGGCCTGGACGAGGGCGACGCCCGCCAGGTGTTCGACGCCGAATTCACGCTGATGGCCGGTGAACTGTCCGGCATGCTGACCGACCTGCTGGATGTGCTGGGCGGGGAGCAGAAGGCGGAGGGGTGATCAGCGCACGGTGCCGCTGGCGTGCGTGCGCAGAATGTCCGACGTGCCCGGTTTGCTGAACTCGAACTGCATCGGCCTGAAATCCGACAGGTCGTACTCCGACAGATCAGCCGTATCAACGAAGTGCTCTGCCTCGTCGTCCGTGCGTAATGGGGGCAGGGCCTTGCCGGGAGAGGGCATGGGACGGGTGGATCGATCCATGCATGACATGGACTCCTGTCAGGGTTGGTGCCTGTTGGCGGAGACCGTTGCTCAGTGGCAACGCTGTGTTGGCTGAATATTGTGCCGCAAGGATCTCCGGCCGGTGTTTGCGACACAGTACATCATGATGGTGACGGTGTAACGCAACACGCACGTTCCACCCCCGATTTGCCCGTGATGCCCTGTTCATGGGCCTCTTCAGCAGACCAGCCCCGGAAGTCTGGGGTTTCTGCCCTCTGGACACCGTGCGTTTTTTCCGTCGATACCCGAACGGCATAGGCCGTCTGTACAGACAAGCCGCCCGTCGGTTGCTTTTGTTGCAGCGTGTCAAAAGCATTGAGACCGGGGGCGTTTTCTTCTACAGTCCGCCCTTGTCTCCAACCGGCGCAGGCCGGAGCTTTCCATTACATGAAAATTCTGCTGGATACCCAGGTTCTGAAAGCCTGGCTGACCCACGACCTCTCCCGTCTGTCTGCCCAGACCATTGCCCTGCTGCAGGACACCGGCGCCGAGCGCTACTACAGCAACGCCAGCATCTGGGAACTGTCGCTGAAGGAAGCGCTGGGCGCCTCCAACGTCAAGCTGAACCCGCACGAAGTGGTCAACGCCCTCAAGGCCCAGGGCTTTGTCGAGCTGCCGCTGACCCTGTCCGTCGTCTGGGGCGCGCTGCGCATGCCCGGTACTTTCGGCGATCCCTTCGACCGCCTGCTGCTGGCCCAGGCCAAACAGAAAGACCTGAAGCTGCTCACCGTCGACCCGCTGATGCTGCAGCGTGAGCTGCCGGGGGTGATGGCGGCCTGAGTCGCTGCGCAGGGGATTTGGCGCCGCCTTGCGTTGTCTGTATGGCCGACTATAACGCCTGGCTTCGTGCCGAGGTCGAGGCCAGTCGCGCTGCAACGGACGATGATATGGATCAGGAAGCCTTCTTCGCCGAATTGAAACAGCGCTACGCTGGGCTTGCCAGGGGGCTCCCGGTTGTACATGGCCGGAGGAAGCTCCCCCGCAAGGACTGATCCATCACCGCATCGAATGCAGCCCGATCGTGTTCCCCTCCGTATCTTCGATCAGGGCACTGAACCCCATGCCGTCTTCGCCCAGTGGCGTTTTGGGCGTCAGCACACGCCCGCCCTGTGCTGCGGCCCGCCCGGCTTCGATGGCGCAGTCTTCACAGTCGAAGTAGATCGTCACGCCGTTGCCTGCCGTCACCGTATGGCCTGGCCTGTACCAGAGCATGCAGCTGGTGCCCGGGGCGGCTGGATCCCACGGAAAGGTCCGGTACTGTGAACCATCGCCCAGCGGGTCGGGCATCTCTTCGAGTTTCAGCTGGAAGACGGCTTCGTAGAATGCCGCGGCACGCGCCATGTCGTTGACAGGGATCTGGCTCCAGCAAATGGGGTTTTTCATGGTCATGGGTCTCTTTCCGGTGGATGAGCAGGGGTCAGTGTGCGCTTCATGGTTCCGGGCGTCGGTCATCGACTCACCGGCAGGCATGGCATACTGCCCCGCTGCTTCGACGCCTGTTACACCGGCACGCCATGCACCCCGACTACCTTGCCGAGTTCCTTGCCCTCGCTGCCGTCCACTTCCTGGTGCTGATCGCCCCCGGGCCGGACTTCTTCATCACCGTGCGCCAGAGCGTGCGCCATGGCCGCAACGCCGCCATCGCCACCGCGCTGGGGATCAGCGCCGGCATGTCCGTACATGTGATCTACACCCTGCTGGGCATGGGCGCGCTCATGCACAGCACCCCGTGGCTGATGCAGGTGGCCCAGCTGCTGGGTGGACTGTATCTGTTATATCTGGGCGTCGTCTTCATCCGCCAGGCCGGGCGCATGGCGGAAGGTACCGGCCCGCAGCCGCCCGGGGAGGCCGCCGCCGCGACGGGCAGTGCGCTGCCGCTGGCCGGTGATGTATCCCTCATGATGGATGAGCCCGCTGTCACCGGCCGTGAGGCGGCTGGCGGGCGCGCGAATGTCATGACCCTGCGCCAGTCCTTCCTGCAGGGGTTTCTGACCAACGCCACCAACCCCAAGGCCACGCTGTTCTTCCTGGCCGTCTTCACGACCATGGTCAGTGCCGAGACGCCGCTGTCCGTGCAGGTCCTCTATGGAATCTGGATGTGCCTCGCGAATGCGGTCTGGTTCGTGGTGGTGGGGCTGGTGTTCTCGTCAGCCCGGGTACGCAGGCACTTCCTGCGCGCGTCCTGCTGGATCGAACGGGCGATGGGGGGCTGCTGATCATCTTTTCGGCGCGGCTATTGTGGGAGTGCGCCCTGATGGCGGGGTGAGCGTGTTTCGCAGACGTTCTGCATGGAAGGCTCGCATGGCGAGGGGGGCCGCGGTCGAGGGATTACCCAGGCCAAGCTCCTTTCTCATTTCTGCAGCAGAGTGAAGTTCCTCTTCACCCCGGCGAACCCGGTCCATGACTTCGCTGGCACGGTAATAGTCTTCCATGTCTTCAAGGCCATGTTTGATGGCCTCCTGCAGGCGATACGCCCTGGAGCGTCCCGTTCGGGAGGCCAGAGCATCGAGCCGCTGTTCGATTTCGGGTGTCAGCTCGATGGATGTGGACATGGTTTGCTCCAGGTGCTCCGATGATTTTGAGGCTGCTGCGACATAGCTTACGTGGTCTGCCATGCGTACTCAAGGCGGCTTTGCTGAGGCGTTACGATCTCCCGCCAGCACATGCTGTCAGGCGCAGTCCACAGCAGCGGCATAGCGTGGCGCAGCAGCCCTGCCGCTGCCTCAATGCCCCGCCACCACCCCGCCCCCCGGTCCGCGCAGAAACACCCCGCGAAACTTAACCAGCGCCAGCACCGTCCCTGCCAGCGTAGCCACTGACAGCCACCCGGCCACATGGCCCAGCTGCGGCAGGCCCCAGTGCAGGCTCACCTGATTGCCCAGCAGCGCGCCGGCGCCGATGCCCAGATTGAAGAGCCCCGAATAAAGCGCCGTGGCCACATCGGTGGCATCCGAGGCCAGCCCCAGCACGCGCGCCTGCATCGACAGGCCAAAGCACATCATCATCGCGCCCCACAGCACCAGCAGCGTCAGCAGCCAGCTTTCGTGCGTGGCCATGCCCGGCAGCAGCAGCAGGCAGACACTCATCACCGCCAGCGCCGTGAGCAGCAGCGTACCGGGCATGCGCGTACCCAGCAGGCCGAACAGCACGCTGCCGATCAGCCCCGAACCACCGAACACCAGCAGCACCAGCGTGATGGCCTGACCCTGCAACCCCGCCACGTGTTGCGCGAAGGGTTCCAGATAGCTGTAGAGCGTGAAGTGCGCCGTCACGCCCACGATCACCAGCCCGTACACGCTCAGCAGTGCCGGTCGCTTCAGCAGCAGTGGCAGACTGGACAGCGAACCACTGTTCTGGCTGGGCAGCTTCGGCAGCAGCCGCATCAGCACCAGCATGATGACCAGTGCCACCGCACCGGTCAGCCCGAAGGTGATCCGCCAGCCCAGCAGTTCGCCCACCACCCGGCCCAGTGGAATGCCCAGCACCATGGCCAGCGACGAACCGGTGGCCACCAGCCCCAGCGCCTGGCTGGCCTTGCGGGGCGGCACCATCCGCACGGCCAGCGATGGTGTGATCGACCAGAAAATCGCATGCGCGCAGGCAATGCCCAGCCGGCCCGCCATCAGCAGCCAGAAGCTGCCGGCTACGGCCGTGACGGCATGGCTGACCACGAACACCAGAAACAGGATCATCAGCAGCCGCTTGCGCTCGGCCGCACGCACCGCCAGCATCAGGGGCAGGGAGCCGACGGCCACCACCCACGCATAGATGGTCAGCATCAGCCCCACGTCCTCGGTGCGCATGGCAAAGCTCTCGCCGATCATCGACAGCAGCCCCACCGGCGCAAACTCGGTGGTGTTGAAGATGAAGGCGGCCAGGGCCAGGGCGATGACGGCGGGCCAGCTGGTGGTTGCCGTTTCTGCGGTGCCCGCGCTGTCCGAGGCGCTCGTCTTGTCCGGGACGCCTGTGTTGTCTGGGACGCCCGTGTCAGTGCTGTTGATGCCTGCGGTGCCGTTCTGGGGCGCCGAGGGGGTGGCGGGGAATGCTGCGGGGATGTTGCTCATGGGGTGTCGGAGTATCGGCGGCAGGCAGCCCGAAGGTGGCTGCCATTCCGTCAAGTATGTGCGGAGCCGGGCACGGCGTATCGTGCCATGAGGTCAAAAGGTGCGGGATGATGGGTCAGGAGGTGCGGGTGTTGTGATTGCACAACAAACGGCAAATGTTTACGCATTGGGATGGGGGTGGTGGTGCCCATGCGGCTCGTGTGGACAGTTCAATGCCCAATACTATGCGACGGCTAAACGTTTGAAGCGTTCGACGAGGACTGGTGCCGAAGGATTGAATCTCCTCTCTTACGGCAAACCTGCATTGAGGAATGGGTAATCAGGCTGAATTTTGATTCTTAGATGTGTGATCAAGCCATTTAATGGCTTAATACTCGGAAAATAATTTGCTCTAAGGGAAGATACCTATTGAAACAAAATATTTGCCAGTGTATCGTTTGCTTCGTCGTGTTTCGTTTGCTTTTGCCATGAAAAACAACACACAAAACTCGTCGAAGTCTTACTATGACCGAATTTCGTTTGGCTACGATGACTTGTATAAGGATGAGTTGAGTCTTGCGGAAGACATGCTCATAAAAGAGCTTCTGGAATTACATGTCCAGCCAGGGGCGTCGGTGCTTGATTGTGGGTGTGGTACTGGACTTGCGAGAAAATTACTTTATGATGTGGATTACCGGTATGTCGGGATTGATATTTCAAGAGGAATGCTTGACGTTGCGGAAAGAAATTTCCCCGGGGAGTCTTTTGTGTTGGGGGATATATCAGATTTGAGTCAATTTTATGATGAGAGTTTTGATTGTTTAGTGTCCCTAAATGGTGCGCTATCTCATGTTATCGATTATAAGAATGCGATACGTGGTTTTTATAGAGTTCTTGGGAGGGGCGGAGTGCTTAGACTCAACTTTCAAGTGCAACACCCCATCCCCATATGAGGTGTTGCCATG
>ERZ772874.495-NODE-495-length-21082-cov-12.799971_pt1 | contig 21082 bp, 22 predicted proteins | sample MGYA00580586_ERZ772874 | MGnify/ENA primary metagenome ERZ772874 (study PRJEB29015, sample SAMEA2737952) | human oral metagenome | biome: human oral; feature: human-associated habitat; material: dental | place: China | collected 2154 ... | reverse complement strand
CGACGAGGCGGGCGTCGTCCCCGGGGGTCGCGTCCCCCTCGCGCTCGCCCGCGCGCCCGGGCTCGTTGCGTTCACTCATGTCCGGCCTCGTCGATGACGGTCCCGCGCTCGGGATCGAGGCGCACGTAGAGAGCGTGGTGGTCGAGGGAGGGAGGCAGATCCTCGGCGACCGCGCAGGTGACGATGGTCTGCTCGGCCTTGGAGGCCAGGGCGGCCAGACCCGCCCGGCGCGAGGAGTCGAGCTCGGCGAACACGTCGTCGAGGATGAGGATGGGCGTGTCGGAATCGTCGCTGAGCAGCTCGAAGGCGCCCAGGCGCAGGGCGAGGGCGACGGACCATGATTCGCCGTGCGAGGCGTATCCCTTGACGGGCATCGTGCCCAGGCTCAGGCCGAGGTCGTCGCGGTGCGCGCCGACCAGGTTGACGCCACGCTCGGTCTCCTTCTCGCGAACGGAGGCCAGGGCCGCGAGCATGCGCTCGGTCTGGGCATCGACGTCGGTCAGGTCGGCAGTGGCCGGCTTGTCGGGGTCGGTGCCGATGACGCGGTCGACAGAGGCGTCGAAGTCGAGGCGCAGGTGTCGGGGAGAGTCCGCCACGTCGTCGTAGGAGCGCGCCGCCGGGGAGGCGAGCGACTCGGCGAGGGCGGCGCGCGTCGCCGTGATGCGCGCGGAGAGCGCCGCGAACTGCTGGTCCCACACCTCCAGCGTCGACAGGTCCGGGTTCGCCCCGCGCCTGAGCCGAGCCTGGGCGGCCTTCATGAGGGCCGCTCGCTGGCGCGCGACGCGATCGAAGTCCGAGCGCACGGATGCGTGGATGGGGGAGAGCTGCGTGGCCAGGTCGTCGAGGAAGGCGCGGCGCACCGACGGGTCTGCGCGCACGAGCGAGAGGTCCTCGGGGGCGAAGACGACCGTGCGCACGATGCCCAGGATCTCTCGTGGCTTTACCTGTGCGCGGTTGATGCGCGCGCGGTTGGCCTTCCCTCGCACGATCTCCAGCTCGACGACCTGCTCGCGGCGTCGCGCGACGACCCGCGCGCGGATGACGGCCCCGCCCGGGGCGGCCTCGGCCTCGTCAAGGGGAATGCGCACGAGCGCACCCTCGGCTCCGACCCTGTGCGAGGAGAACGTCGAGAGGTAGGCGAGGGCCTCGATGAGGTTCGTCTTGCCCTGGCCGTTCGCGCCGACGAGGACCGTGGGTCCGCCGGGCAGCTCGACGACCCCGTGCTTCCAGGAGCGGAAGTCGTCGAGGGCCAGGTGGGAGACGCGCACGTCAGATGCCGAAGCGGATGGGCATCAGCAGGTAGCGGAACTGGGTGACCTCGCCCTCGTCGGCCTTCTTCTGGCCGGTAATGACGGCCGGCTTCGTGGGGTGGGTGAAACCGAAACGCACGTAGTCGGTGTCCAGGACCTGAAGGCCGTCGATGAGGAACTGGGGGTTGAAGGCGGTGGAGATGTCCTCGCCGTTCAGGGTCGCCTCGATGGCCTCGGAGGCCTGGGCGTTATCGCCCTGCCCCGCCTCGAGGACCAGCTGGGAGTTGGTGAATGCCAGGCGCACGGATGTCTTGCGCTCGGCGACCAGGGACATGCGCTTGACGGCCTCGAGCAGGGCGTGGCGGTCGACGACGGCCTGGATGGGCGTGGACTCGGGGAACAAGCGACGCACGGCCGGGTAGTCGCCGTCCATGAGCGTCGAGGTCGTTCGACGGCCCTGCGCTGTAAACCCGATGAGCGACGAGGCCCCGGGCTGGGATTCGCCGGAGAGGCCGACCTCGACCTTGGCGCCCGAGGTCATGGACTTGGCGACGTCCTGGAGGATGCGGGCCTTGACGAGGGCGACCTCCTCAAGGGAGGTGTCGGCGGGCTCCCAGTCGAGTTCGCGCATGGCGAGGCGGTAGCGGTCTGTCGCGAGAAGGGTGATGGCGGGGCCGTTGATCTCGATGCGCACGCCGGTCAGGAGGGGCAGCGTGTCGTCGCGCGAGGCCGCGATAGAGACCTGCGACACGGCCTGGGAGAGCGTGGTCGAGTCGATCGCGCCGATCGTCCCCGGCTGCGCGGGCAGCAGCGGGTACTCATCGAGGGGCATTACCGCGAGCGTGAAGTGGGAGGAGCCGCAGACCAGGTTGACCTTCTGGCCCTCCAGCTCAACGGAGACGGGCTTGGCGGGCAGCGACTTGGAGATGTCGGCAAGGAGGCGCCCTGATACGAGGACTTCGCCGGCCTCGTCGACGGTGGCCGGGATGTGAGAGTTGGCTGAGACCTCGTAGTCGAAGGAGGACAGTGTCAGCTCGTCGCCCTCGGCCTTGATGCGCACGCCTGCAAGGATTGGTGACGCCGGGCGCACCGGGAGCGCGCGGGCTGTCCACGACACTGCTTCGGCCAGAACATCGCGGGCGACGGTGAACTTCATAGCTGCCTCCAAAACACAAAACGGGTCGGACACTACTCTACCCACAAGTGTGCGCACGTGGGGCGAGATCCCCGCCCGGCAGTGCCGACGCTCGCGCGGCGTTCGCCGCGTTGTTGTTGGGAGGGATGTGAAAAAGAATTTGTCATTCGATCCTCCCTCCATCATAAGGCCTGTGAGTTCTGTGGATAACTCGCCTTTTCGTTGGGACTCCGAGCGAATTACTGTGATGTAAGACCGGGACGAGGATGTGGATACGTCACGGGTTCATGTGGACGGAGCGCGCGATCACTGTTCGCCATTCACAGGCGACCCACTTTTCTCCACAGGCGGGGTAGCCTCATCCACGCGCCATCCACAGCTCCTGTTAACGGAGCGCGGGCGCCGACTTTCGTCAACGCCCGCGCGGATCTCACGACTCTCTGGCCTTCTGCTTGATGCGGTTTGTAAGCTCGGACACATGGTTGAAGGTCTCCCGCTTCTCCTTCATGAGCTTGGAGATCTTCTTGTTCGCGTGCATGACCGTCGTGTGGTCGCGTCCGAACGCCTGGCCGATCTTGGGCAGCGACAGGTCGGTGAGTTCCCGGCACAGGTACATCGCGATCTGGCGTGCCTCGACCACGTTGTGGCTGCGCTCCGATGACCCCATCTGTTCGATCGTGACGCCGAAGTAGACGGCGCACTGGCTCATGATCAGGCTGACCGTGATCTCGTTGTCGTCCGGGTTAGACACGAAGTCCTTGAGCATCATCTGCGCCAGGTTCAGGTCGATGCGTTCCTTGTATAGCGACGCCCACGCTCCTATGCGCACGAGCGCACCCTCGAGCTCTCGGATATTGGAGGAGATGCGCGAGGCGACGTACTCGAAGACCTCGGGGGTGACCTCGAGCCGCTCAGCGTCAGCCTTCTTGTGGAGGATCGCGATGCGTGTCTCCAGGTCCGGCGGTTGGACGTCGACGAGCAGACCGGAGGAGAAGCGCGACCTCATGCGGTCCTCGAAGCCCTTGAGCTGGGCGGGGGGCAGGTCGGAGGTGAGCACGATCTGCTTGTTGGCGCTGTGCAGCGCGTTGAAGGTGTGGAAGAAGCCCTCGACCGTCTGCTCCTTGTCGCCGATGAATTGGATGTCGTCGATGAGGAGGATGTCGAGCTCGCGATACCGGCGGTGGAACGCCTCGACCTGCGAGTTGTCGGTCTTGTTGAGCCGAATCGCGTTGATGAACTCGTTCGTGAACTCCTCGGAGTTGACGTAGCGGACCTTCAGGTGCGGCATCATCGACAGGGCGTTGTGTCCGATGGCCTGGAGCAGGTGGGTCTTTCCCAACCCCGAATCGCCGTAGATAAAGAGGGGGTTGAAGGCGGTGCCGGGTGTCTCGGAGGCTGCGAGGGCGGCGGCGTGCGCGAAACGGTTGGAGGGGCCGATGACGAAGGTGTCGAAGGTGAACTTGGGGTTCAGGTGCGTGGGACCGGCGTCGGTGGGTGAGGTGACGAGCTCGGGGGAGTGTGCCTCGCTACCCGTGTGAGGGGACGAGGCCGGGGCGGGGTTGGCCGGAGTCGGCGCGGCGGGGGTCTCCTCCTCGTCCTCCTGCGCCGCGACGAGTTCAAGGGAGGGGTCGACCGTGATCGCGATACGCACGGTGCGTCCCAGGTTGACGGAAAGGGCGGTCGTCAGCTTGGACTGGGCCTTGTCCTCGATCCACTGCTTAGTGAAGCCGTTGGGGACGGCGAGGAGGATCGTTCCCTCGATGTCGCCGAGGGGGCGGGCCGAGCGCAGCATTGACGTAGCGACGGGTCCCAGTTCGTCGGTGGGTACTGCATCGAGGGCGGCAGCCCACGCACGTGTGAGGGAATCCGACTCCACGGCAACCTCCGAAAGTCAATGACGGTGAGTTCAGTCACGACACGCTGGTGATGTGCGCGACCCTGATACATCTGAGCAGTGTAGCCCGCGCACATGGCTATGCACAGACTGGGGACGACCCTGTGGAGAACTATCACAGAATGACATGCGTGTAGTTACAAGAGTGGGTCCGCGACACCTCGCGGAAAGCAAAATGACGCTCGGCCTGTGGATAACTGCCGTCATCCACTGCTGTGGACCACGTTGGTCCACAGCGATGTCCACAGGTGTGGAAACTGTGTGTGACGTGGTGGGTAATCCAGCCGCGTTGACTTGCCGCGCGCATCCGCTTAGTCTTGGTACTTGTTTGCGCCCATTTCGGGCGTGCGTCCCCGCTATCGCGCCCCCGTGGGTCGATAGCCCAACCGATCAACGAGTGGGAAACCACTCCCCGCCGAGGAGAATTGCCGTGACCACCAAGCGGACCTTCCAGCCCAACAACCGTCGTCGTTCCAAGACGCACGGCTTCCGTCTGCGCATGTCGACCCGCGCCGGCCGCGCCATTCTGGCTGCCCGTCGTCGCAAGGGCCGCGCCAAGCTGTCCGCCTGAGACACCCCGGTGCTGCCGCGCGCGCACCGCATGGTTGACCCAGCGGATTTTGCCGCCGCGATCCGACAAGGAGCGCGCGCAGGGGACCCGCTGGTCGTCGTCCACGTCCAAGCCGACGAGGAACGCAAAAGCCGCCTCGTCGGTTTCGTCGTACCCAAGCGGGAAATTAAGCGCGCCAACGGACGCAACCGCGTCAAGCGGCAGCTGCGCCACCTCATGCGCGAGCGCCTCGCGGACCTGCCCGAGGGAAGCCGGATCGTCGTGCGAGCCTCATCGAAGGCCCTCGGCGTGTCCTCCAAGGAGCTCGGCGCGCACCTCGACCGCGTCATGGCGCGAGCCTGGCGCAAGTGGGACGCGCGATGAGCGCGGCGGGCCGTGTCCTCGGCGCACTCGTGAGCGCCCCCATCGTCGCCTACCAGCGCTTCATCTCCCCGGCACTGGGCCCCCGGTGTCGATATGCCCCCAGCTGCTCGACCTACGCGCTGTCCGCCGTTCGCATCCACGGGCCAATCAAGGGGCTGATACTCGCGGCGTGGCGGCTCCTCAGGTGCAATCCGTGGAGCCACGGGGGAGTGGACCACGTGCCCGAACGCGGGCGCTGGAAGCCGGATCCCTGGGTCCCGCCCGAGGACTGGGCGGGGCACGACAACTGGGAACGTCCCGCCCCCATGGGACTCGACCCGTAGCATAACCTGACCGGGGAACCGGAGACGGCCTCGGATACCAAAGGAACAAAGAAACAGCGGCGCTCGCGCGCCACGGCGAAAGCGAAAACTATGTTCGACGCAATCCTCCACCCCTTCGCGTGGGCCATCTCATGGCTGTGGGTGTGGATCCACGACCTCCTGGTGCTGATCGGATTCTCCTCCGGCTCAGGCGTGGCGTGGGTCCTGTCCATCGTCCTGCTCACCATCCTCGTGCGCATCTCGATCATCCCGCTGTTCCTCAAGCAGATTCGTTCCTCGCGCGCGATGCAGGCCATCCAGCCCGAGATGCGTAAGATCCAGGAGAAGTACAAGGGCAAGAAGGACCAGGTCAGCCGTCAGAAGATGATGGAAGAGACTCAGGCCCTCCAGCGCAAGCACAAGGTGTCGCCCTTCGCGTCCTGCCTTCCGATGCTCGTGCAGATGCCAGTCCTGTTCGGCATGTACCGCGCCATCATCGCGGTCTCCTCCATCTCCGACGGGACCTACACCTATCGGGGCGAGGCCACCGACCACCTCGGGCCGCTCACCGCTTCCGTGTCCGAGGAGATCGTCAACTCAACGGTCTTTGGCGTGCCGCTGTCGCGCACCCTGCGCGAGTCGCTCGGGGATCCCATCATCGTCGCCGTCTTCGTCGCCGCGATCGTCCTCATGGTTGCCCTTCAGTTCGTCTCGATGCGCCTTTCCTTCTCGCGCAACATGCCCGACATGGGCGACAACCCGATGGCGCAGTCGCAGCGCTCCATGATGTACGTGATGCCGCTGATGTTCATCTTCTCCGGCGTCTTCTTCCAGATGGGCGTCGTCATCTACACGGTGACCGCCTCCTTCTGGGCGCTCGGCCAGGCCCTGTGGACCATCAAGGTCATGCCAACCCCCGGCTCCCCGGCCTACGCCGACCTGCTCTCCTCTCGCGAGGCCGCCTACCAGGAATGGGCCAAGCCCTACTTCCAGAACTACGATCGTGAGCGCGCCGGCCTCGGCAGCTCCGGCTCCGACCCGCGCGTCGACGAGCTCAACGAGCGCACCCTGGCCGAGCTCCGCTCCAAGGCCAAGAAGCAGCACGTCGCCTCTGACTTCCCCGCCTCCATGACCGTCGGTGAGATCGTCACGGTCTACCGCAACCTTGCCAGCCAGTCCTGGACCACCCTTCCCGACGAGCAGTGGATGCGCGGACTGACTCACGCCGTGGAGAAGCGCATCGCCAAGCAGGAGGCCTCCGCCCAGCGCGCCGAGCTTCAGAAGAAGCAGCGCGAGCGCCGCGCCGGTGAGCGGCAGGGAGCCCGCCCCTCGTCCCAGGCCCCCGAGCGGTCCTCGCAGTCCGAGGCGAACCGCGCGACCCTGAGCGCCGAGGAGATCGAGCGCCGCCGCGTCGAGCGCCGCAAGGCCCGCCGCCGCTCCGGAAAGAAGCGCTGAGCGCGACCGATTCCCGGTCCGCGGACCCTTACGGGTACCCTTGACCCCAGCAAGACCCCATTCCCCACCACGGAGGACACGTCATGAGTGACGACAACGCAGGTAAGCTCAGCCGCCTCGAAGAAGAAGGCGAGCTCGCCGCCGACTACTTGGAAGAACTGCTCGACATCGCCGACCTGGACGGCGACATCGAGATCGACGTCGAGAACGGCCGTGCGTCCGTCGAGATCGTCGCCGACGATCCCGACGCCCTGGACCGCCTCGTGGGCGAGGACGGCGAGGTTCTGGACGCGCTTCAGGAGCTCACCCGCCTGGCCGTTCAGACCGAGACCGGCGAGCGCTCTCGCCTCATGCTCGACATCGCGGGCTTCCGCGCCGAGCGCAAGGAGGAGCTGCAGGACATCACGCGGGAGGCGATTTCCCGCGTGCGAGCAACAGGCGAGGCCGTCAAGCTCGACGCGATGAACCCCTTCGAGCGCAAGGTCTGCCACGACGTGGTCGCCGACGAGGGGCTGACATCCGAGTCCGAGGGCGTCGAGCCTCACCGGCGCGTCGTCATCCTCCCCGAGTAATCCGACGGTGAGTGAGAACCCGAAAGGGACGGGAAGGGGCCGCCAGGTGGGCGACCCCTTCGTCCCAGAAGAGCCCACGCCCGCGGTCCGCGACTTTTTCGGCCCCGCCTTCTCCGACGTTGCCGAGTACGCCCGCATGCTCGAGGAAGAGGGCGAGCTGCGCGGCCTGCTCGGTCCGCGCGACATGGAACGCATTTGGTCGCGTCACATCGTCAACTCCGCGGCCGTCCTCGAGTTCATGCCGGGGCGGCGGGGGCGTGAGGTCCTCGACGTGGGCTCCGGTTCCGGTCTGCCCGGCATCGTGATCGCGGCGTGCCGCCCGGATCTGCACGTCCACCTCGCCGAGCCTATGGCGCGCCGCGTCGAGTGGCTCGAGGAGGTTGTCGACGGCCTCGGCCTCGACAACGTCACCATTCACCAGGCGCGAGCCGAGGAGCTGCGCGGCAAGGGCAAGGCCGACGTGGTCACCGCCCGGGCCGTCGCGAACATGAGCAAGCTCGTGCGCATGACTTCCAAGCTCATCGCGCCGGGCGGTTCCCTCGTGGCGCTCAAGGGCCGTCGTGCCCCCATCGAGGTTGACGAGGCATCGGCCGAGCTGCGTCGTCATCACCTGCGCGCCGAGATTCACGAGGTCCCCTCGATCATGGAGGACGAGTCGACCTACGTCGTCGTGTGCACGCGCATCAGGTAGCGGAGCCTTCTTAGGCGGCGCTGTAGTAGGGTAGGGGCGGCATAGTTACCTATGCCGCCCCTTACTCGCTGTTCCGAGCCGACGCAAGTGTGAGAGGCGCCACATATGGGCGTTGTGGAATCGGTGGATCGTGTTTCTGGTGGCTGCCACGTGCTGAATTGCCCTTCCGGTGGCGATCCGGCTTGGCTGGGAGAATCGATCCCACAGAACGATATCTTCGTCGCACGCCGTCCCGGTCGCCCGATCCTGTGTCCCTTCATGCATCGCGGGCTTTTGATGCCTAAAGTGTGCGCTCCGGCCCGTAGACTAGAGGCAGTAGCTAGGAAGGTGTCACGTGAGTACAAACAACACCCCTTTGTCCACTCAGATCGAAAGAAACCTGCGCGACTTGGCGATGCTCGAACGCGCTGAGTTTCGTAAGCCTGCCTCCACTCGCATCGTTGCCGTGGCTAACCAGAAGGGCGGCGTCGGCAAGACGACCTCGGCGGTGAACCTGGCTGCCGGCCTGGCGATCGGAGGGCTGTCGGTGCTCGTCGTCGACGCGGACGCGCAGGGTAACGCGTCGAGCGCCCTGGGTGTCGCGCACCCTGTCGGAACCCCCTCGACCTACGACGTGATCATCGGGGGAGCGCCCCTTGAGGATGTCGTCCAGCCCTGCCCCGACATCGATGGCCTCCTCGTGTGCCCGGCGACAATCGACCTCTCCGGCGCGGAGATCGAGCTCGTGGACGTCGTCCGTCGTGAGTTTCTGCTGCGCGACGCGCTGCGCGAGTACGTCGCCGCGCACGGCGAGATCGACGTCGTGATTATCGATTGCCCGCCGTCCCTCGGCCTCGTCACGCTGAACGTCATGGTGGCCGCGGACCAGGTGTTGATTCCGATCCAGGCCGAGTACTACGCGCTTGAGGGCCTCAGCCAGCTGTGGAGCACGGTCGAGCGCATCGGGGCGGATCTCAACCCGGGACTCCGCGTCTCCGGGATGCTGCTCACGATGGCGGACAAGCGGACGCGCCTGTCAGAGGAGGTCGAGAGCGAGGTGCGTTCCCACTTCCCGGACCATACCTTCGCCACGGTCATCCCGCGCTCCGTTCGCATTTCCGAGGCGCCCAGCTACGCCCAGACGGTCATCACCTACGACCCCCGCAACGTTGGGGCGATCGCGTACCGTAAGGCCGCCCTCGAGCTCTGCGAGCGCCTCGCGGAGGAAGGCTGATCGATTGTTTCACGTGGAACATTCGTCGCCGGGTGGTTGATTGGTGCCGACCCAGAACGTGGTGGCCAACGCAGGGGAGCATAGATGCAACATAGTGACCAAACACGCTCAACTGAGGAGCGCAGGCTATTGTTTCACGTGAAACAATGAACGCACGCAATCGAAGGAGTAATGCAATGGCGGATGCAACACCGAAGTCGCAGGGACGTAAGGTTGCTCGGAAGCACTCCGGCCTCGGCCGTGGTCTTGGAGCCCTGATTCCCCAGGCAGGTGAGCAGAAGCCACAGGCGACGTCAGCGTCCCCCTCCCGTCCGCTCGACGTGTTCTTTCCCGAGGGACCCGCGGCGCGTGGACGGGGCGGCTCCGCGAAGGAACTTCTTCAGCCCAAGCGAACGACGGCCTCGTCGAAGAAGAAGCGCCCGACTATGCCCGCCGTGGAGACGACGGGCGCGAGACGAGCGGCGGAGGCTCAGGCGCCAGGCGGTGCCACGAGCCGCGTCGGTTCCGCTTCAACTGCTCCCGATGCAGTGAGCGCCGCCAGTGTTTCACGTGAAACATCCTCCGACAGCGAGCTCGTGCCGGTCCCCGGCGCCTCCTTCGCTGAGATCGCTATCGACCAGATCGTCCCCAATACGAAGCAGCCGCGTGAGGTCTTCGACGAGGACGACCTGAAGGAACTGTCGGCCTCCATCAAGGAGGTCGGCGTTCTGCAGCCCGTAGTCGTTCGTAGCGTCCCCGCCGAGGGGCGCTCCGCGAAGCTCCAGGAGTTCCTCGCGGATAAGCCTCAAGCGCGCTACGAGCTGATCATGGGTGAGCGCCGCCTGCGAGCCTCCGAGCTCGCCGGCGAAACCACGATTCCTGCGATCATCAGGGAAACCGATGACGGGGACCTTCTCCGCGACGCGCTCCTGGAGAACCTCCACCGGGCCCAGCTCAACCCGCTGGAGGAGGCGAGCGCATATCAGCAGCTCATGGCCGACTTCGGGGCGACTCAGGAGGAGCTTGCCAAGCGAATCGCCCGATCGCGCCCGCAGATTGCCAACACGCTGCGCCTGCTCAAGCTGCCGCCGTCCGTGCAGAAGAAGGTGGCTGCCCAGGTCATCACCGCGGGGCACGCCCGCGCCCTGCTCTCCCTCGCGACGGCCGATGAGATGGAACGCCTCGCGGAGCGCATCGTCGCGGAGGGTCTCTCGGTGCGTACCACCGAGGAGATCGTCCGCCTCGGAAAGGCGAAGGCCACGCCGCGCCCGCGCACCCGGCAGCAGCGACCCCTGTCGCCGCTGGGGGAGAGCGTCGTGTCCGCGTTGTCCGACGCCTACGACACGCGCGTGTCCATCACCGAGGGGCGCAAGAAGGGGAGAATCGTCATCGAGTTCGCTGGGGCGGAAGACCTTCAGCGAATCGCTGACCTCATTCTTCACTGAGTCAACTTCGTGCGTGTTTCCGCAGATCAGGCGGAGTATGTTCCCAATCATACACTTTGCATACTTCTCCGCGGCTGGAACTACGCTTAAACTAATCTAAAGGCTTCCATCGTTGGGCCTCGCAGACCAGAAGGAGCGAAAGGCATGAACGCCCAAGGCAGTTCGCGCACCGTGCTTTTCGATGTCGGGGGAGTCCTCGTCGACTCGCACCCAGATCCCGCCGTCATCGCCCGCATGTTCGGCGACGAGTCTCGAGGGCTGACAACGCTCGTCGATCAGGCAATGTGGACGCATCGAGGAGACTACGACGCCGGCCTGCCCGATCGCGAGTTCTGGGATCGTATCGCGGGCGACTGCGGCCAGCCGGAACCACGCCGAGAGCTGCTCAAGGAGCTCGTCGCCCTCGACTGCTCGCGCATGGCGCAGGCGAACGAACGCTCTCTTGACCTCGTGCGCCTGCTGCGGCGCCAGGGCGTGCGCGTCGGCGTCCTGTCCAATGCGCCGTATCCGATCGCGAAGGCCATCCGCCGCTCCGAATGGGCCTGCCTCTTCGACTTCTTCGCCTTCTCGTGCGACTACGGGATCTGCAAGCCATCACGCGGCATCTACAGGGACGTCCTGCACCGCCTGGGTGTTCCCCACGAGGACGTTGCCTTCATCGACGACCGCCGCGAGAACGTGCGCGCCGCGGAACTGATGGGGGTCAAGGGCATCCTGTGGACCGATGCCGACGAGGCCGAGGCTCGCCTCAGGGAGCTTGGCTTCCTCTACTGATCGTCAACCCTGCCCCTGGTCGCACGCGCGCCCGCCCGCAACGAAGTCGACGATGTCGGCGCACAGCTGCGCAAAAGAGGAATCCTCAAGCGCGTCGGCGGCCTGGGGGAGCAGGGACGTATCCGTCATGCCGGGAGCGACGTTGGCGTCGATGAACCAGCACGTGCCCTCATCGTCGACGACGAAGTCCATGCGGGACAGGTCGCGCAGGCCCAGCGTCGCGTGCGCCTCGACGGCCGCCGCCTGCAGGTCGGCGAGGGTCTCGGCGGACAGGCGCGCGGGCACGAAGTACTCGGCCTCGTCGGTCGTGTAGCGCGCGTCGTAGTCGTAGCGGCCGTCGTCCGTGGCGATCTCGACGGGAGGCAGGGCGACGGGACCACCCTCGAGGTCGACGACCGACACCGCCACGTCGCGGCCCTCGATGCGCTGCTCGACCATCAACCGCTGCCCGTAGGCGAAGGCGTCAACCATCGAGCGGCGCAGCTGACCCGCGTCGTGGGCGGTTGAGATGCCGAGCGCCGACCCGCCGTCCGTGGGCTTGATGACGACGGGGAAGGACACCGAGCCCTCGAGCGCGGAGAGCACGTTCGAGGCACCCAGCTGACGGAAGATCGCCTGGGGGAGCGTCACCCACCCGGGGGTGGGCATGCCTGCGGATCCGAGCAGCGCCTTCGCGGTTGGCTTGTTCGACGCGAGCATCGCCTGCACCGCGGACGAGCCCACGAAGGGAATCCCCACGCACTCCAGGAAGGACTGCAGCGAGCCGTCCTCGCCGATCGAACCGTGCACGAGGGGCCAGATGACGTCGGGTCCGAAGGACTCAATAGCGCCCGCCAGCGATGCGTCGACGTCCGAGATACGAACTTGGTAGCCCGCCTGGGTGAGGATGTTGGCGACGCGGCGCCCGGAGCGCACCGACACGTCGCGCTCGTGCGTGAGGCCGCCGGAGATGATGAGAACCTTTGTAGCCATGGTGTGTTACTCCTTCGGAACTTAACGGGCAGACCCGGCCCCGGCCTCGTCGATGGAGGCGGTGCCGAACATGTCGACCATTTCCTTTTCGGCGTTGACGACCGTTGAGAGGCGCCGCACGCCCTCGCGGATGTCCTCGGGCGTGGGGTAGCAGAACGACAGGCGCAGGTGATTCGAGCCTGAACCGTCGTAGAAGAACGCCGTGCCCGACACGTATGCGACCTGGGCGCGCACCGCGCGCGGCAGCATGGACTTGGCGTCCAGGCCCTCGGGGAGCGTCACCCACGTGTAGAAGCCGCCGTCGGGCACGGTCCACGTGCAGGACGGCATGAACTCCTCGAGCGAGGTGAGCATCGCGTGGCAGCGTTGCGCGTACATGGAGCGGAAGGATTTGACCTGCCCGTACCAGTCGTAGTTGCCGAGGTAGTCGGCGATCGTCATCTGGCCAACCATCGACGGGCATAGGATCGCAGATTCGAGGGCGAGGACGAGCTTGGCGCGGATGGCGTGCGGCGCGTATGCCCAGCCGATTCGGAAGCCAGGCGCGAACATCTTGGAGAAGGAGCCGAGGTAGACGACGCCCTCGGGGCTGTAGGAGGCGATCGCCGGCAGAGGGTCGTTGTGGAAGCCGAGGAGGCCGTAGGGGTTGTCCTCGACGATGAGGATGTGCTCGCGCAGGCAGATGTCCGCGATGATGGGACGGCGCTCGGCGGACAGGGTCACGCCCGCCGGGTTGTGGTAGTTCGGGATGATGTAGATGAACTTGATGGTGCGTCCTGACGCCCGCACGTCGCGAATGGTCTCGACGAGGGCATCGGGGATGATGCCGTTCTCGTCCATGGGGACGTGCACGACGTCGGCCTGGCGGGCGCGGAAGACGCCGAGGGCGCCCACGTAGGAGGGGGCCTCGGCGAGGATGACGTCGCCGGGGTTGACGAAGAGCTCGGTGACGAGGTCGAGGGCCTGCTGGCTGCCAGTCGTGACGACCACGTCGTCGGGGTCTGCGCCGACGATGCCGTCGTATCCCATGACCTCCGTGATGCGCTCGCGTAGCACCTCCCATCCCTGTCCGTTGCCGTACTGCATGGCCTGGGCGCCGTGGTTGCGGATCAGCTTTTCCGCGGAGGCGGCGAGGCTTTCCAGGGGGAGGTCCTTGAGGTTGGGCATGCCTCCCGCGAGGGAGACGACCTCGGGTCGGGAGACGACGGAGAAGAGCGCTCGGATCTCGGAGGCTCGCAGGTTCAGGGCGCGGTCCGCGTAGACGTCGAACCAGGGGTCGAGGCGGTTACCCTGCGTGGGCGAGGAGCCGGACGAGGCCGGGGTCGCCCCGTGTGTCGAAGGCTGAGTCAAGGGCGTGCCATCCTTTGCGTGGGGTCGCGTTATCCGTATAGGTCAAGTGTGCCACTATCCGGTGCGTTCGGGGCGGCGAGGACCGGTGGTTGGGCGCTGGCTATCAGCGTTCCGGGCCAGGGGCGGGGCGTGTCCTGTTGGCTGGCGCCCCAGCGCTGTGGGGCCTGGGCGTCTCGCGAGTCCGGGATTGTTTCACGTGAAACACTCCGACCGGGCTCCCGGAGTTTCCCGCCGCCGACGGTCCTGCCCCGCCGATGGGTTGGTCGTTCGAGCTCGGTGGTGGCTCCTGTTGCTCTTCAACGTTTGACAGGTATTCGCGGAGGGGGGTAGCTTGGCCCGTATGGATGACGTGTCGAGTGTTCGCGCGGGCGTTGATGCTCGCGTGGCTGCGCAGTTGGAGGCCATCGGGGTTGCTCAGCTCGAGGCGGAGCGCAGGGGTAGAGAGGCCGCTGCGTTCCTGGAGGGCGCCCAGGAGGTGCGCGGAGAGGGGCGTGACTCTTCGGGAAGCGTGCGGGTGAGCGTCGATGCGGCTGGCCGCCTGGTGGAGGTCCGAGTGGATGGGGCGCTCGACCCTCGCTTCGTTGCCGCGTATGAGCAGGCGGTGGCCGATCGGGGGGCACGGCTGGCTGACGTGGCGGTCGACGCGTATGGGCCGGACTCGCAGGCCGCGCGGGCGTTGTTGGAGCAGTACGGCTCTGCTCGCGAGCGCGTCGATGAGGGGCCGAGCGTGCGCGGTGGGGTGCTGCGTCGCCCGGGAGGCTCGCGAAACCCGTGGGGGAAGGGAACGCTGTGAGCGGTGACCTGTTGAGAGTGGCGGTTGCCGACGTGGTGACCTTGGCGGGACGGGCGGATGCTGTGGGCGATGACGTGCAGACGGGCATCAGCGCGTTGAATGCGGCGCCTCCCAGCGATGGTCTGGGCCTGCTGGTGGGTATGATCGTGGCTCCCGTGCTGGGCGTGTTCACGACGTCTGCGCACAACTTGCTGTCCGAGGCCGCCGTGCATGCGCGGGGCACCGCTTCGGCGTTGCGCGATGCGGCCGCTAGTTTCGAGGAGATGGAGTCGGATTCTGCCGGCGCCATTCGGATGGTGGCCCCATGAGCGAGGAGAAGCTGGTGGTTAGCGGGGGCGAGGCTCCCGCACCTCGTGGTGAGTTGCGCGTCGATGATCTCGTTGCGGCGCGCAAGGATACGACGACGAGGTGGCAGGGGGCGGGCCTGTGTGAGGATATCGAGTCTTTGTCGTCGTCGTTGTCGCAGGGCTCGTGGCTGGGAGTGGGACTGTCCACGCTGGGCGCCGTGGCCGATGTGGCGTCGGCCGTGATGAATCCCGTTGCGACGTTGGTGTCGTGGGGAGTGGGCTACCTGATCGAGCACTTCGAGCCGCTCAAGGGTTGGATGGACCAGTTGGCTGGCAGCGCCGATCAGGTGCGCGCCAGCGCGCAGACCTGGACGAATACGGCCGAGGCGATGAAGGCTCAGGCCGACGCGTTGGAGTCGGATGCGGCTTCGTTGCTGGGCGAGGCGTTTGGCTCGACGATCGAGGCCGCGCGCGAGCGTTGTGCGCAGACGATTGACGCGCTGCGTGCGGGGGCTTCCGCGACCGCGGCGATGAGTACGGCACTGGGGGTGTTGGCCGAGGTCGTGGGGGTCGTGCACGGCATCGTCGTTTCGGCCATCGGTGACATCGTCGGGCAGCTCACCCAGGCTCTTGTTGAGGAGGTGTGTTCTCTCGGGTTTGCGACCCCATTCGTGGCGGCTCAGATCACGACGAAGGTCACGGCCTTCACCGCGACGGTCGGCCCGAAGGTATCGGGGCTCACGTCCTCGGCCCATCAGCTGACGCACATCTCCACGCAAGTGTCGGGCAAGCTGGATGAGATGGCGGCGTTGCTGGCTCCCGTCACCGGTGCCGCGCGTAAGACCAAGAATAAGCTCGACGACCTGGTTGACCTTTCCTCCTGGGTGGGCGGTCGCTCGTCTCGGGCGACGCCCAAGGGACGATCCCCGGTCGGCCACCTGGCCGACATGAACGCCGAGCGCGTCGCACACAGGACCGAGCGCATCGGCCTGGAGCGCACCGTCAACCGTAAGGTCGCCCCCTTCAAGGAGATGCTGGACAAGCACTTTCCCGCTCGGAGGAATCCGCGCAACGGCAGGTCGCACCTGACCGTGAAGCGGCGCAAGGACACTATCGAATACCTACGTGACGAGGGCGTCGATAAGGGGACCCTGGACGAACTCAAGAGTGCTGCGGCCGACCTGACCGCCGCCCGCGTCGCGGAGGCCAGCGCTGCGGAGAAGATGGGGCACGCCGCCCTGGAGGCGCGGTGGGAGGAGCTCGGCATCGTCCAGGCCGGCGGCGTCGGAGGTCCCGGCACGGGAGCCGGTCACGTGGACGCGATCGGCTACAGGCCCGGGGAGTTGCACGTGGGGGAGTGCAAGGGCGGCACGAGCGCCAGGATCGGCACCTACGAGATCGACGGCGTCAAGGTCGAGCAGGGGTCCGCCGCCTACGTGGGGGATCGCCTGGCCACCGACGTGGACTTCCACCAGAAGATGCGCGACAACCCCCAGCTGTGGGAGGCCATTAAGGACGGGCGGGTCACCGTGCACTCCGACGTGGCCATCGCCCGCAGCGGGGACGCGGGAAAGATAGACTTTAAGACCGAACCCATTACCCTGGCCCCAGAGCACATCGCCCGCATCGACCAGGCCATCAACGACCTGTAAAGGAGTGTCATGACCTTCCGTTTCACTGTTTTGTCGGATGAGCGTTTTGTTGAGATTCTTGAGGCGTGGGCTGATTCGCCGTGGCCGAAGGCGGAGGAGGTGGGCTACGCCTTGCGTGATCGCTTTGGGTGGAAGCCGGCCGAGGATAGACCAAGTACGTTCACCTCGGATGTCGAGCCTGATGTCCTTTCCTCGGGTTTCGGTACGTTTCATGGGAATGTTCGATCCTTTGATTTTCCCCTGACTGATATTGCTCCTAAGGAGGCTCGGGGGTATTCGATGGAGCAGGCGCAGGTGATTTACCGGCATTTCTGCGAGATTCTCACCCGGCGCTACGGTAAGCCCAAGCGGAGAAAGAACAGGGATGGTCACTATCGTTCTACCTACATTACTCCGCAGGGTGTGGGCGTTGAAGTCGGCGGTACGATCGCGCATGTCAGTTGCGACATTGAGTCTCCTGAGGAGATGTTCATTACGAGTGAGTATGCGCGTTTGGTGGCGAAGGGCTACATCAGCGAGGACGAGTAGCCGCCGCCCCTGGAGGGTGCCCGGCACTCGTCGGGGCGTGGTTGGCGTGGGAGGATGGGTGGATGAGCTTTCGTTTCACTGTTCTGTCTGATGAGCGTTTCGTTGAGATTCTTGAGGCGTGGGGGGATTCGCCGTGGCCTAAGACCATCGAAGATGGGTATCGGCTGCGTGATCGTTTTGGGTGGGTGCCGGCCGAGGATCGGCCCAGTGTTTTCACCTCGGATGTTCGACCTGATGTTCTTTCCTCGGCTTTCGGTAGGCTTCATGGGAACGTTCGATCGTTTGATTTTCCTCTGACTGATGTTGCTCCTGAGGAGGCGTGGGGGTATTCGATGGAGCAGGCTCTGGAGGTGTACCGGCATTTCTGTGAGCTTCTTACCCGTCGCTACGGTAAGCCCAAGCGGCGAGGGAGAGAAGCGGACCATTACATGTCTATGTTTGTTACTTCGCAGGGGGTGGGTATCAAAGTGGGAGGTAATGACGCTCTGGTCGAGTGCATCATTGAGTCTCCTGAGGAGATGTTTATCGCGGGTGAGTATGAGCGTTTGGTGGCGAAGGGTTACATCAGCGAGGACGAGTAGTCGCCGCCCCTGACGGGTGCCCGGAGCTGGTCGGGGCGTGGTTGGTGTGGGAGGATGGGTGGATGAGTTTTCGTTTTACTGTTTTGTCTGATGAGCGTTTCGTTGAGATTCTGGAGGCGTGGGCGGATTCGCCGTGGCCGAAGGCGGAGGAGGTGGGCTACGCGCTGCGAGATCGCTTTGGGTGGGTGCCGGATGGGATAGATCCGGCGTTGTTTACGTCGGATGTTGAGCCTGATGAGCCTTCAGCGTATTTCACTGCTCGTAACGGCATGATTAAGATGCTCAACCTACCTCTGACTGATATTGCTCCTGAGGAGGCGTGGGGGTATTCGATGGAGCAGGCGCTCGAGGTGTACCGGCACTTTTGTGAGATTCTCACGCGGCGCTACGGTAAGCCCAAGCGGAGAAAGAACAAGGATGGTTGTTATCGCGCTACGTTTGTTACCCCGCAGGGTGTGGGTGTCAAAGTTGGGGGTAATGATGCCCTGGTGAGGTGTATCGTGGAGTCTCCTGAGGAGATGTCTATTGCGGGTGAGTACAAGCGTTTGGTGGCTAAGGGTTACATCGTCGAGGACGAGTAGCCGCCGCCCCTGGTGGGTGCCCGGGGCTGGTCGGGGCGTGGTTGGTGTGGGAGGATGGGTGGATGAGTTTTCGTTTTACTGTTTTGTCTGATGAGCGTTTCGTTGAGATTCTTGAGGCGTGGGGGGATTCGCCGTGGCCTAAGACCATCGAAGATGGGTATCGGCTGCGTGATCGTTTTGGGTGGGTGCCGGCCGAGGATCGGCCCAGTGTTTTCACCTCGGATGTTCGACCTGATGTTCTTTCCTCGGCTTTCGGTAGGCTTCATGGGAACGTTCGATCGTTTGATTTTCCTCTGACTGATATTGCTCCCGAGGAGGCGTGGGGGTATTCGATGGAGCAGGCTGTGGAGGTGTACCGGCATTTCTGTGAGATTCTCACGCGGCGCTACGGTAAGCCCAAGCGGAGAAAGAACAGGGACGGAGACTATCAATCAGATTACGTTACTGCCCAGGGTGTGGGTATCAACATTGGCGGTAATCGTTCCCTCGTCGACTGTTACATTAAGTCTCCTCAAGAGATGTTCATTGAGGGTGAGTATGCGCGTTTGGTGGCGAAGGGCTACATCGTCGAGGACGAGTAGGCGCCGCCCCTGGTGGGTGCCCGGGGCTGGTCGGGGCGTGGTTCGGGCGTCCTCGGCGTCGTAGTTGTCTGTGTAAGGCTTCGTTTACGTGTTGCCGGGTGTACTGTTGTGCGCGTGTTGTGGGCCGTGAATCCGACGTTGTTGCCTGTGGGCTCGCCTGAGTCGGTTGTTTCACGTGAAACAATCCGCTCGGCTGTGGGGTGTGACTGCGTTTGGGTGTAGTGCGTGCTTACGGTGTGGGAGGATGGGTGGATGAGTTTTCGTTTCACTGTGTTGCCTGATGAGCGTTTCGTTGAGATTCTGGAGGCGTGGGCGGATTCGCCGTGGCCGAAGGCGGAGGAGGTGGGCTACGCGCTGCGTGATCGTTTCGGGTGGGTGCCGGCCGATGATAGGCCAAGTACGTTCACCTCGGATGTTCGACCCGATGTCTATTCCTCGGGTTTCGGTAGGCTTCATGGGAACGTTCGATCATTCAACTTTCCTTTGACTGATGTTGCTCCTGAGGAGGCGTGGGGGTATTCGATGGAGCAGGCGCTCGAGGTGTACCGGCATTTTTGTGAGATTCTCACGAGGCGTTACGGTAAGCCAAAGCGGAGGACTAATCGGGATGGGCATTATCGTTCTTACTTTGTTACCTCGCAGGGTGTGGGTGTTGATGTGGGGGGTAATGACGCCGTGGTCAGCTGTAATGTTGATTCTCCTGAGGAGATGTTTATCGCGGGTGAGTATGCGCGTTTGGTGGCTAAGGGCTACATCGTCGAGGACGAGTAGCTGGTGTTCGTGTTGGTTTCTGAGACAATGGGGTCATGAGTTTTCGTTTCGCTGTTTTGTCGGATGAGCGTTTCGTTGAGATTCTTGAGGCGTGGGCGGATTCGCCGTGGCCGAAGGCGGAGGAGGTGGGCTACGCGCTGCGTGATCGCTTTGGGTGGGTGCCGTCGGAGGATCGGCCCAGTGTTTTCACTTCTGATGTTCGACCTGATGTTCTTTCCTCGGCTTTCGGTAGGTTTCGTGGAAACGTTCGATCCTTTGATTTTCCTCTGACTGATATTGCTCCTGAGGAGGCGTGGGGGTATTCGATGGAGCAGGCTTTGGAGGTGTACCGGCATTTCTGTGAGATTCTCACCCGGCGCTACGGTAAGCCCAAGCGGCGAAAGAACAGGGACGGTTGTTACCGTTCTACGTTTGTTACTTCGCAGGGTGTGGGTGTCGAAGTGGGAGGTAATGACGCTCTAGTCAATTGTTATATCGAGTCTCCTGAGGAGATGTTCATTACGAGTGAGTATGCGCGTTTGGTGGCGAAGGGCTACATCAGCGAGGACGAGTAGCCGCCGCCCCTGGAGGGTGCCCGGCACTCGTCGGGGCGTGGTTGGCGTGGGAGGATGGGTGGATGAGCTTTCGTTTCACTGTTCTGTCTGATGAGCGTTTCGTTGAGATTCTTGAGGCGTGGGCGGATTCGCCGTGGCCGAAGGCGGAGGAGGTGGGCTACGCCTTGCGTGATCGCTTTGGGTGGGTGCCTGATGGGATAGATCCGGCGTTGTTTACGTCGGATGTTGAGCCTGATGAGCCTTCAGCGTACTTCACTGCGCGTGACGGCATGATAAAGACACTCAACCTACCTCTGACTGATATTGCTCCTAAGGAGGCTCGGGGGTATTCGATGGAGCAGGCTGTGGAGGTGTACCGGCATTTCTGTGAGATTCTCACGCGGCGCTACGGTAAGCCCAAGCGGAGAAAGAACAGGGACGGAGACTATCAATCAGATTACGTTACTGCCCAGGGTGTGGGTATCAACATTGGCGGTAATCGTTCCCTCGTCGACTGTTACATTAAGTCTCCTCAAGAGATGTTCATTGAGGGTGAGTATGCGCGTTTGGTGGCGAAGGGCTACATCGTCGAGGACGAGTAGCCGCCGCCCCTGGTGGGTGCCCGGCACTCGTCGGGGCGTGGTTCCGCCGTCCTCGGCGTCGTAGTCGTCTGCGTCCGCGAGCCGGCAGATACAAGAAAGCCGGGGTTAAAGGACAAAAGAGTTGGTGGAGGGTTAGTCCCAGTTGTTTCGGTGGGGCTTGTGTGGTGGAGGTCGTGCCAGGCGATGGCGTCGCCCCATCTGGGGATG
>ERZ772874.489-NODE-489-length-21240-cov-11.937645_pt1 | contig 21240 bp, 17 predicted proteins | sample MGYA00580586_ERZ772874 | MGnify/ENA primary metagenome ERZ772874 (study PRJEB29015, sample SAMEA2737952) | human oral metagenome | biome: human oral; feature: human-associated habitat; material: dental | place: China | collected 2154 ... | reverse complement strand
ACGAGCGCATGCTCAAGAGCGACGTGAAGTACCGCTTCGTCATCGACATGGCCACGCTGGACAAGGCCGCCTGATGATTGCTCCACAGGAAGGCACGGACGCCCGGGACGTGGGTCTTCTTTTCCTGGATCTGTTCTCTGGCTTCGATGAATCCTTCATCGAAGCCTTGGAAAACCGGGACCAGGACCCGCCCCAGGATCGGGAACCACTCTGAAAATGACTGGCTGTATGGCTCAGTCCATTCAGCGATCCAGCATCGACAGCCCTGCGAGCACGGCCAGCACCAGCAGCACCGCCAGTGCAATCTTCACCCAGCTCCAGGGCCGCTCGCCGGCCACCTTGCCGGTGTAGCCGTTCACCAGCACCTGGAAATTGCGGGCACCATAGTCGTAGCGTACCAGCCAGACCGGCACCAGCACATGCTTGAAGGTGCAGTCGTCGAAACGGGTTTCCACCCGCAGATTGCGATGGGTGTCACCCGGCACCTCGCGGCTGCACAACGCTTCCATGCTCAGCTGCATCTGCTGGCGTCCCTGCGTGGTGGCCTCGCGCAGATCCACCTGATAGCGCTCCACCGTCCAGCCGCGGACATAGTCCGGTGAATAGGCCTTCAGATCGGTCGTCGTCGGAAAGGGCTCGATGCGCTTCAGAAGTTTTCCATGGATGCCCACCGTACCAGGAACCAGTTCGTCATCGAACCAATGTTCCAGCTCACCAAAAGACGGTGTCCATTGCACATGCTGCACGCGACGCGTCTCCAGCCGGCCATCGGTGCCACGCACCGTTTCGGTGGTGTAGTAATAGCGCCCTGATTCCGCCTGCCAGCGTGAATGCGCCCGGGCATCGAAGGTCCAGTACGGCAGATAGATGCCCTTCAGCGTATCGGTTGCAGCCGCCCGCTTCAAGCGGTTCGGTGCAAACCAGCGGGACCGATACCAGGTGCGCAGCACATCACGCACCTGGCTTTCGCTGATGCGAAACGGCAGCAGGCTCTGCGGCGTGATCGCATCACGCATTTCCTCATGCGTCACGATGGCCGGCGACCCGCAGAAATCACAGCGATCGGCCACCTTGCCATTCACGAAGACCGAGATGGCATGACAGTTCTGGCACTTCACCTCGTGCCGCGCCGCCCCCCAGTTGCGCAGGTTGGCAGGATTGCGCAGCGCTGCTTCCAGGTCCTGCTCGTACAGCGCATGATGGTCCGGCACCCCGCGACCAAACAACGCCTCGGCTTCCTGCATCAGCGACCTGTCCTCGGCCGAATGCCCAGAAGCGCCAACGGTGGAAACCACCTCAACCCCAGATTCGGGTCCGGGCATGGTGACCGCAACACCCTCCCGGTGATCCGGCGTTCTTTTCTCGGTCGACATACCCGCCGCGCCCACATTCCCCGCAGCTTCCGTCGCACCCGCAGCACTCACGCCATCACCAACATGAGTGGAACTTCCTCCCACCCTGTCACCACTGGCATCGTCTGCCCTGTCATCCCTCTTGCCATCCACCCGGCCCCGTCCGGAGAATGTCGCCACCACGGTGCCGCAATACGGGCACGCCAGAGCCTGGCGGGCGGCACTCCATTCCAGGTGCCCCCCACATTCCGGACAGGGCCGACCGTCGGCCGTGCCCGCTGGAGATGCCGATTGCGATGCCTCAGCCACGCAGGAACTCGTCCAGGGCCGACCGTGCAATGCGATAGGCTGCGCCGATGCGTCGTGCCTTCAGCTCACCCGACTGGATGCTGGCCAGCACATCCTCCACCGACACGCTCAGCAGCTGCGCCGCCTGCTCGGGCGTGAGCACCTCCAGCGCCGCCACCGATGCTGGATGGCCGGCTGCACCGGAATATCCACCCGACGCGCCCTGCACAGGTGCCATGCCCTGTCCGGACACCACACCCGGAACCGACGCCGTGCCGCTGGCCGCCCCCGACGCACCCGACGCCGGCGCACCCATGCCCCGCATCATGTCCTGCGCCATGGCAAAGCCCATGGCCATCTGTGCCGGCATGGCCGCAGCCGCACCGCCATCGCCACCCTGCCCCATGCCCAGACCCATCTGGTACTTCACGTAGTCGTTCAGGTTGCCGATGGCACGCATGCTGCCCTGCTTGTCGATGGCCTGCTCGACCTCGGGCGGCACCGAGACGTTCTCCAGAACGAAGGAGGAGATTTCCAGCCCGTACTTCTCGCGGACCGCCGGGTTGATGACCGGCAGCAGCGCCTCGCCCATTTCGGCGTAGCGACCGGCCACGTCCAGCACTGGCACGTGGGCACGTGCCAGCGCGTCGGTGAACACGCTGACGATGCGCGAGCGCATGGTGTCCTGAAACTCGTCCAGCCGGAAGTGCTGGTCGGTACCGGCCACCTCCTTCAGGAAGCGCGGTGCATCGACGATGCGGAAATCGTAGGTACCGAAGGCCCGCAGCCGCACCACGCCGAAATCCGGGTCGCGCATCATGACCGGATTGGCCGTACCCCACTTGTTGCCGGTGAAGAGCCGCGTGTTCAGGTAGTAGACATCACACTTGAACGGCGACTGGAACCCGTACTTCCAGCCCAGGATGGTGGACAGGATGGGGATGTTCTCGGTAGTGAGCGTGTACTTGCCCGGGCCGAACAGATCGGCGAACTGACCGGCCGCCACGAACTGCACCAGCTGCGATTCGCGCACGATCAGCTGGGCACCGTTCTTGATCTCCCGGTCTTCGTCCGGCCAGCGGAAGGACAGGGTGTCGCGCGAATCGTCCGTCCACTCGATGACATCGATGAACTGGTTGCGGATGATGTTGAACAGTCGGTCCATGGCGTCTCCGAAGGCCCCCCCTGCAACAGCCGGCTCACAGCCATGGCAGGGGCGCCCTGACAACAGAATCAGCAGGTTAACATGCTCAGAACAGCCGCTGGCCGTTCAGGTACACACCACTTCCGGAGAGGCTGGCATCCAGCGTCCAGGCGTTGTCGGTGTACTGGAACACGGGCGTCCGGCCCAGCGTGCAGGCAAAGTCGCAATCATGCCCGGCCATGTCGGGGTTGTTGGCATTGAAGCGCTCCTGCATCCGGTCCACCCATGCCTTCGGCAGGGTCACCGTTGCCCGGGCGGTCAGCGACTGCATCAGGTCCGCCACCAGGGGTCGCTGCTGTGGCCCCGTCCGCATTGGGGTCATCCGGGCCGACATGCCCAGCGTGGCCGATTCACTGCCCGCGGCGGCCGCCAGGTCAAACTTCACGTCCGGTGAGGCGGCTGCCACCCCCTGCAGCAGGGTGCGGGTATGGGCCTCATCCGGCAGCACCTTGCGCGGGTCGTCGGTCCTGCCCAGTGCCTGGAGCAGATCCTGCACCGGCCGCATCGCATCCACATCCAGACTGGCCATTTTGCTGTCCATCACCAGCGAATCCAGCGGCGTGTTCATCACCATCAGCTTGCCTTCGGCATGGTCGACCTGCGAGAACAGCCGACCGCCCAGGGTGCCTTCACCCTGTCCCTGCAGCTCCGACAGCCGGAAGATGACCGTGTCCTTGCCGCCGGATGCCTGCGGCGGCGTCAGTTTCATGCTCCAGTCATCGAGCTGCATCGTGTACCGGCCCGGTGCAAACAGCCAGAGGTCCGGGTCGATCAGCTGCTGCTTCACCTGCGCCGACAGGCCATTCAGGGTCAGGGTCATGCGCCCCGTGCTGCCCGCCGGCCCATCATGCGGTTGCCGTGCGGCCCCGGGTCCGGTGCCCTTGTCGTCATTCTCATCATCATCCGCCGGCCCGTCGCCCACCGGCACTTCCATCGTGCCGCCGGGCCAGCTCATCACGATGTCCTGGTCCCGCCTGTTGGCCGCCGTGCGCACATCGATCACGCCTTCCTGCCAGCTCAGGCGACCGGCAAAGGGAGTGCCGGCCGGCGCATCGTCGTCACCGGCCTCGTTCGGTGCAGCAGCGCCGGCTTTCGTTTCAGGGGAAGGCACGATTTCCCCGGCCGGCAATACCGCATGCGTGTGCACGCTGCCATCCAGCCCCACCACGGTATCGGCCCACGGGGCCTGGGTCTTTGCCAGGGCCCTGCGCATGTCGGCATCCAGGCCGTCCACATGGTCCACCCGCGTCTCGATCACGGCGGCAGCCGGGCGGCCACCGGCCAGCGGGCCGTGCTTCACCGTCTGCACCAGATGCACCTGCAGCGTCAGCTTCCGGCCGGCTTCCATGCCCTTCAGGATCTGGTCCTGCACACTGGCACCCGGCTCGATCTCCGGCTCCTGCCCCGGCTCGGGCGGCAGCGACACATCCAGCGTCAGTACACTGGTGGCCCGTGACTGGAAGAGGCCCCGCTCGTACGCCCCGGGCTTGATGTCCCGCGCGCCCAGGCGCTCCGCGACCTTCACCGTCTCGGCCGGCAGCACCCGTTCCACCTTCTGGCCCAGCCACCAGCCGCTGCCCGCATATACGGCACCCAGCACCACCACACCACCTGCCACCGCACCCAGCTTGCCCATCAGACGCCCTCCTGGAAAGAATGCCCCTATGGTGGCAAATACCCCACAGGGACGCCAGACCGGCCCCTGACCATCGGCCGAAATACAACGCCTGAAGGCAGTCCGGCGGGTGGTGCCGTCCAATGGTCGACTGGCGTGCCCGGAGCGTTTAAGGGACTCATTCGCCCCTGTGCTGGGCTGGTGCTGAGCCTGTGCGGACTGATCACGGCGCTGCTGGCCAGTCTGGAGCAGCGCCAGCGTGCCATGGTTGCGTGCCGGCAAGGCATCGTATGCAGGCGCCTTGGCAGGCAGGACAACGCCGGCAGCGCACGGCTGGGGCCAGGCCGGCTCATCAGGGGTCAGACCAGGTCACGGCATGGGGGAAAACCGTAGCCATCAGGGCAGCGGGCTGAATTCTCCCGGTATCCAGCGATAGCCCTTGCCCTGCGGTATCACGTGGCCCAGCCCCGGGAACGGCAGATGGGCGCCGCCCACCCACCAGTCCTGCCTTGCCGCCTCGACGAACAGCCGTTTGCGCGACGCAATGGCCTGGGCTGGAATGCTGTCGAACGACGCATACACCACCGGCCGGGCAAACTGCACCGCGTGGTAGTGCACGATATCGCCCCACAGCAGCAACCGGCCGTCCACCAGCCACGATGCATGACCCGGCGTGTGGCCGTGCGTGGTCACCAGGGTGACGCCGGGGGGCAGCTCCCGTTCCGTGACACGATGAATGCCAAACGAAGCCCGGTGCATGGCCTGGTGTCCGGTTTCGGTCGCCGATTCGCCAGAGGCCGGCGCCGCTGTCCGCTCCGGAGCCGATCGCTCCGGTGCCGATGCATCTGCCCGTTCTTCAGATGCCGACGCCTCGGCCTGACCGGAAGCCCGCTCCCCGGCGCGGGAAGAAGACGGCCTGGCAGACGCAGCACCGGGCACCACCCGCCGGACACGGCCGTCCTTCGAATAGGGCGCCAGCGCCTTCGCCGCCATGCCGAAGGCGGCCTTCATGTCTTCGGGCGCCCTGGCCATTTCCCGTTCGTCCAGCCAGTAGGTCGCCTCATCATCGGGCAGCCATACCGTGGCCTGCGGAAACGCTTCCGTGCCATCCGGTTTGAGCAGGCCGCAGATATGGTCGGGATGCGCATGCGTGAGCAGCACATCGGTCACCGCAACCGGATCCACGCCAGCGGCCTGCATCGTCTGCAGCAGCCGCCCGGTGGAAGTACCAAAACAGGTTCCTGCCCCGGTGTCCACCAGCATCAGCCGGTCGCCACGCCGGACCAGAAACGCATTCACGGCCGTCTGCATGCCAGTGCCCAGGGGGGCTGCCGTGAACTGCGGTACATGGGCCCGCTTCAGGGCCGCGTTCAACTCGGCCCGCCCAATACCCTGCACGGTCTTTTCCGGGACGGGCAGGAAACCATCCAGCAGGGCCGTCACCTGCAGCTGGCCCAGCTGCAGGCGGTAGACGCCGGGCACCTGTTGCTGCGATTGAGGCTGCGGATGCGATGGCGATTTTGACCGTTGGGGCTGTTGTTGCGATTGACTGGTCTGTGCCTGTGCCTGTGCCTGTGCCTGTGCAGGATTTTCCGGCCCATCGACCGACCGGGCCATGACCTGTGGTCCCGTCAGTCCGAACAGGGCAGCCCCCACGGCTGCGGCCACACCATGACACAGCACGGCTGGAAACGGCGGGGTTTTTCTGCCGGCACGATCACGGGCAGGATGGATTGTCACCTCTCCGCCGGTATGGTCACAGACGGGATGAACAGCCATTTTCCCACCGGCATGGTCACCGACAGGATGAACGGCCATTTTCCCACCGGCATGGTCACCGACAGGATGAACGGCCATTTTCCCACCGGCATGGTCACGGACGGGATGGACTGCCATTTCCCTGCCGGTATAGCCACGAACAGGATGCCCCACCCTTTTTCCGCTGGTGCGGTCACAGGCGGAACCAGCCGCCCAAGCGGCATCTGCATGCATCACAAGCATCGTCAAACCTCCTGAAAAGTCAGACGATGACAATAGCGAATCCTCCATGACCGTTTCGCTCAGAATTCCCCCCGAAACGCTCAGGCAGAGGCATGAAAGGGATGACATGCCGCACACGCGCATGGATGAGTACGGGCAGCGCCTGAAGCCATCGAAGATTCTGCGACCCTGCCGCCTCGTCCTGCACCCCCCAAGGGGCATGGAGGGACGGATGCGCCCATGAAACGCCCTCAGTCTGCTTCGCGCCCGAGCTGCGAGGGTTCCAGCCCGAAGCGGGCCCGGAATGCCCGCACGAAGGCGTCCGGGGATCGGTAGCCCACCCGGGCAGCCACCGTTTTGAGCGGCAGATGGGTGCCGTAGAGCAGGTTGAGCGACAGGCCCAGACGCACCTCAGCCAGCAACTCGCGCAACGACGTATGCTCGGCCGCCAGCCGACGGCGCAATGTAGCGCCGGACAATCCCAGCAACGCCTCGAAATCGCGCGACTGCCAGTGACGTGCCGGCGCAGCCAGCACCTGCTCCCGAACCTGATGGGCCAGCGTGGGCGCCTGCGGCAGTACCAGTCGCCGCAGGCCCCGCCGCTGCACCAGCGCAATGACCAGTGCGGCCAGCGCTGCCCGTGCACCCGCATGATCGCCCTGCAGCAGCGTATGGGCCCAGCGCAGCAGGGCAGGCGCATGGTCATCGACAATGGCCGTACAGATCCATGGCCCTGGAGAGGATATCTGGTCTGCGGGCGGCACCGTGGTGAAAATCCCGTGGGTCACAACCTGCCCGGTGGAACCAGACACAGTCGGCGCAGAAGCAGCGGTCGCCGGCAGAAAACCCGTCCCCAGCAGCAGCCGTGCGGCAGTCAGCACCTCATCGCACAGCGGCACCATCAACGCGCGGTAGCGTCCAGTCTGCACATCCGGCTGGTGCTGCACATCCAGCCGCGCACCGACACACATCACCAGCATGGCGCCAGACAGCAGCTGCCCGTCGCAGTCAGCGCAGTGCACCGTCTTGCAGCCTTCCAGCACGATGCTCAGCGCGGGCTGCAGCACATCAACGGCGCGCACGGTGTGGGCCATGCGGGCGCTGGCATGCACGCAACTGGCGGCCGCCTCACTGTCGAACAGGGCCTGCAGCTGCTGCCGAAGCGCCCCATCCGGCAGGCCCGGCTGACACACGGACTCCACGCACGACGACGGTTCGGGCGCGGCAGGTAACTGCGGCACCGGAACAGGTGCAGCAGTGGACGATGACGGATCGGGTTTCACCGGCTGGCGCGTTCTGGAGCGTGTCATGGATTCATTCGTCCCCCAGCAGCCCGGCCTGCCAGAAATCGTCGCGGATCTCTTCCGGCTCCGGTTTGTTGCGGCTGTCGTAGCGGATGGTCAGGTAACCGGCCATGCCGGTGATGCGGTCGCGCTCGGCATCCCGGTCGGCATCGTGGGTCGAATCGTCCAGCTCCACCAGGGCCACGATGCGGTATTCATCGTCGACGATCACGAAATCCAGCACCTTCTGCGCAAAGCGACCGCGCACCGACAGATATCGTCCCGGCTCGGACACTTCTTCGTCATCCAGATCCGGCTCCATGATAGCCCCCATCGACACCTGCACGAGCACCCGGAATTCCGGCAGGGCGTCTTCCAGCCGGTGGCAGAATTCCAGCTCGTTGTCGGTCAGCAGCGGCCGCGAACGCACCCGCCAGGGTCTTTCGGGCTTCGGGCGACCCAGCAGCCAGAAGCCCGCCACGAACAGCAGCAGGCCCCCCAGCCACCAGTAACCGTGCTGGGCCTGCATCCACAGGTGCAGCTGATTCACCTGCGCGGACGACATCAGATCATTCAGCACGGCACAACAGTGAAGCAGCCGCACTCATTACCGGGAAAAGCATCAGGCTACCGGGTTCTCCAGCAGGCTTTCGTCCTTGGTCTCGTGGATGGACAGCAGTGCCAGCAGCGACAGCACGCCATTGATGGCCAGATAGACCCCCACCCCGATCAGCCCGAAGCGGGCGTTCAGTTCGATGGCCACGATGGTGGCCACCGACGCCCCCACGATGGCTGCCAGGTTGTACGCCAGCGAAGAGCCCGAATAGCGCACATTGGTGGGAAAGAGTTCGGGCAGCAGCGCCGCCATCGGCCCGAAGGTAAAGCCCATGATGAACATGCCCACCACGATGAAGGTCAGCACACCAGCAGGGGTGGCATGCTCGAGGAACAGCGGCATGGCCAGACCCAGGGCAATGATGGCCACCGTCACCCAGATCAGCCAGCGGCGACGGCCGATGCGGTCGGCCACCACCCCCGACAGGCTGGTGGCAGCGCCAAACACCACGGCACCGATCATCAGGATGCCCGTGAAGGTGTTGGCCGGAATGCCCAGCCCCATGGCATGGCCCGCCGGCGACAGGGTGGCCGGCGTTTTGGAATACACCTGCACGAAGGCCGTCATCACGTAGAACAGCACATAGGTGGCCACCATGATGAACGTGCCCTGCACGATGGGCTTCCAGAACTTCACCACCACTTCCTTCACCGGTGCGTTGAGCGTCTGCTTGCGATGCTCGGCCTCACGGTACACGTGGCTCTCGTGCAGGCTCAGCCGCACGTACAGGCCCACCCCCACCATCAGCAGCGAGGCAATGAACGGAATGCGCCAGGCCCATTCGACCAGCGCCTCGGGGCCGAACCAGGCACTCACCCCAAAGAAGGCCCCATTGGCCAGCAGCAGCCCCAGCGGTGCGCCCAGCTGCGGGAAGGTACCAAACCAGGCCCGCTTGCCATCCGGTGCGTTCTCGGTGGCCACCAGGGCGGCACCGCCCCACTCGCCACCCAGGCCCAGCCCCTGCCCCATCCGGAACACGCACAGCAGGATGGGCGCCCAGATGCCGATGCTCTGGTAGTTGGGCAGCAGGCCGATGGCCACCGTGGACAGGCCCATCAGCAGCAGCGAAGCCACCAGTGTCTTCTTGCGGCCGATCTTGTCGCCGAAGTGGCCGAACAGCATGGCACCGAACGGGCGCGCAAAGAAGGCCAGCGCCAGTGTGGACATTGACAGCAGGATGGCGACGTGGTCATCGCTCTTGTCGAAGAACTGGGTGTTGAAGACCAGCACCGCCGCGGCTGCGTAGATGTAGTAGTCGTAGAACTCGATGGCCGTGCCCACCATCGAGGCAATGGCCACCTTGTAGGGATTGTTGCGCAGGTGAAGTGCAGACTCCGGATGCGGAGCGGAAGGGTCGGCAGCAGCCACAGACCCGGAAGCAGAATGTGCGTCGTTCATGATGAGGGAACAGGGTACAGGACAGACGGGCATACCCGGCCACGGACCTGCCACCTGCACGGCCGGCATGCGGCCACAGGTGGCATTTCCCGCGGGGAAACACCCGAAGAAGGATCAACGGCCCGCTGTCTGCTCGTCTCGTGAAGAAGCGCTGCGGCAGCCGGGTGCGGAGCCCTGATCAGCCCTGGTCACGTCCCTGTACAGGAACGTGTAGACGGCTGCCTCCCGGACAGGGAGCCCCTCGGGCCCGATGCCTGATCGGGCCATTCCCGGCCACCCCGGGCCACGAACCCTGGTGAGGTCCGTGCCCGCAGGGGCGAAACTGGCTATTGTCGGACAGGAAGGGGGGTGTTGTGAAGGGGAGACGGGAAATGTGCCCGACAAAGTTTGGGGCGCCGGCCGGGATCATTCACCTCGACGACCTCAAAAGCCGAAATTCAGCCTGAAACTGCTCAGCGAATCGATCTGGCTTGCAAGCCCGACGACAAACACGAACAAAAACACAATGGCGTAGACCAGATACCAGAACCAATCATCACTCAGGGGAAGCACAGAACGTTTTTCCCGTCGCTGTCCGTCTTCCTGAACGGGTAATGCTGAATCATCATCCTCTCTGCAAGGCAAGGTATGGTCACGATCCGCAAAAATGGTTTTCTTCAAAACAATCAACAGCAAGACCGTTCCCAGAACGATATACCAGTACTGGATCACGAAAACGACCATCTTGAGCAACGAAACGAAGAAGCCACCAGCGATCATTACAAGCAGAACAAGCGCTGCTGTCAAAAAAAACGGTTCCTTGCTCCTTTTCTTTGTTTTGCAAGAAAGAGCAGATACTGACCGACAAGTATTCTCGCTGGATTTTTCATCAAAATTCATCAACAGATTACCCATTTGCCTTTACCGACAATATTTCAATAAAAAACAATCCTCCATCCAGGACCCATTTCACCAAAAAAAACAACAATCCCAATAACCAGCAAAACCACCAAACAAAACACCAACTTGAAAATATCAATCAGTAGACAAAATCCTTCTTTTGCATGAACACCATTACTTTCAACATTTTCTATAATAGTGCCGCTGTTATCCGTTTTCCCAGTGAATATGTCAACAAAACCATTCTGCTCTATCTTTTTGGGGTACAAAATCCGTGAGCAAATAAAAAACACGGCAAAAACAAACAAAACCCAGAAATTCTGGAGAGAAAATACAGCAACCTTCAGAAGGGACTCAAAAAAACCACCAACCAGAAACATGAACAACAAGACAACAACAAAAACACAAACAAAACCGGAAAGATGTCTTTGTTCATTACGCATCAAACCTGTGGAAACAGGATTTTTGAGGTAGTCACAATCACCTGGTTCCCGTCCAGGCTCAGACAGATTTTCATGTTGTTTCCTATCCATCACAAGCTCTTCCGGAAATTATTCAGACACTCACCACCCACCAGTCTGTACCCTAACAACCCAGGCTACCAGCCCCACCCAGACCGGCGGACACCCCGCCATGGTGGGCGGCCCCCCGGGAAAAACAATGCCGGCCTGTCGATATATTTGACACAAAACACGATCCCAATCACAAACAGGGCCTGTCTTGCCCCTGATGAAACATTACCTGACATTTCTTTCCCTTTTATCTGTAAAATTACTTCTGTTCTTGAAACGGAATCGGTCTGATTCCGCGACACATACCTCTCCCCCTTACCTCTGTTACCCATCCTCATCATGGCTCACATGCCTTCTGCCCTTCCGGCATCGACTGGCGCATCGGTGCGTCCGGCTTCTCCAGACGCGTCCATGCCACAGCGCCGCCGCAATCCGCTACTGGCCCTGCTGGTGGCCGGCCTGTTCGGTACACCCGTGTTTGCACTGGCCCAGGCCGACACCACCCCACCCGCAGGAAACACCGATACGACCTCTTCCGCCAGCCAGCCGGAAAGCCATAACGAAAACCCCCATGACGGCAGCGCCATGCTGGGCAGTGTCCGTGTCTCTGCAACCCGCGACATGACCACCGGCACGGCCAGCACCGGCCTGCCGCTGACGGCGCGCGAAACGCCCCAGTCCCTGAGCACCATGGACCGCCAGACCATCGAGGAGCGTTCGCTGACCAGTGTGGACGGCGTGCTGCGCCACACGATGGGCGTGATGGTGGGTCTGTACGATCCGCAGCGGCCGGTGTATTACGTGCGCGGCTTCCGGGTTCAGGACTTCCAGATGGACGGGCTGCCCGTCTACAGCGATGACACCAACCAGCAGTTCGACTCGGCCTTCCTCGAACGGGTCGATACGGTACGCGGTGCCAACGGCATCCGGACCGGGGTGGGGGTCCCGTCGGCCACGGTAAACATGATCCGCAAGCGGCCGGGCAAGACCCTGGGCGGCAGTGTGGCTGCCACGGTGGGCCGCTGGGACTTCTACCGGCTCGAGGCCGACCTGAACGCACCGCTCACGGCCGATGGCAGCATGCGCAGCCGTTTCGTTGTGGCACCGCAGAAGGAGCACACCTTCTGCAACCGCAACAAGAAGGAAAAGTTCTCCTTCATGGGCATCGTGGAAGCCGATCTGGGCTCGGCCACCACCGTGTCGCTGGGCTATCAGCGGCAGAACAATGACCCAACCGCGCCGATATGGGGCTACTGGGCCAACCTGAGCTATGCCAACTATGGCGAGCCGCGGATGATGAAGCTGACGTTCCGGGCAAAGTTCTGACATATGACGCCGGCCAGCCCTGCCGCTGCGCAGGGCTGGGCCACTGCCGTGGCGGCTTCGGCCCCTGCGAACCTGCAGCGCCCATGGGACAATAGCGCGATTCATGGACCTGAAGCGTGGATGGACTTGCCATCCCCGCCCTGCCCCACCCTGTTTCACCGCCATTCCCATGCAACGCTACCTCGAACGCGCCATTGCCTGGCGCCGCCACCTGCACCAGCATCCCGAAGAATCCTTCGAGGAGGTGCAGACCGCCCAGTACATCGTCGACGAGCTGAAGGGGCTGAAGCACGCACGCATCGAGCGGCTGACGCCCACCAGCGTGGTGCTGGTATTCGATACCGGCCGGCCAGGCGCACGCATTGGCCTGCGCGCCGATACCGACGCCCTGCCGGTGCAGGAAGACCGCCCCGACCTGCCTTTCGCCTCGAAGGTACCGGGCAAGATGCACGCCTGCGGGCACGATGGTCATACCGCCATCCTGATGGCCACCTGCCTGTACATCGACGAGCACATCGACGAATTCAGTGGCCAGATCCACGCCATTTTCCAGCACGCCGAGGAAATCCTGCCCGGCGGCGCCCGCGAGATGGTGGCCACCGGTTATTTCGACGATTTCGATTTCATCTACGGGCAGCATCTGGTGTCTCCCGTGCCGACCGGCGTGATCGACATCAAGGCCGGGCCAGCCACGGCCAACACGGATGCCTACAACATCACCATCCACGGCAAGGGCGGTCATGCAGCCATGCCAGACCTGAGCATCGATCCGGTAGTGATCGGCGCCCAATTCGTGACGGCGCTGCAGAGTGTGGTGTCACGGAAGTTTTCGCCGCACGACCGGGTGGTGATTTCCAACACGATGTTCCATGCGGGCACGGCACAGAACATCATCCCGCACACGGCAAAGCTCACCGGCAGCGTGCGCACGATGACCCCTGAACACCGCGAACGCGCCCGGGCCGCCATCGAAGCCCTGCTGAAGGGCCTGTGCGAGGCCCATGGTGCCACCTGGGATTTCGAATACGAGGTGGGCTACGACGCCACATTCAACGATCCGGAAAAGACCGCCATCGTGCGCGAAATTGCAAGGGAACGCTTTGGCAATGCCGTGACGGAACTGCCGCCCTTGATGGCCGGCGAGGATTTCAGCGCCTTTGCGCGCCGGGTACCGTCAACCTATGTGTTCATCGGGGCATCCAGTGCCGAATTCAGCTATCCGCACCATCATCCGAAGTTCGGACTGGATGAGGCCAGTTTCGAGTACGGGCTGGGGATGATGGTGGCGGTGGCGAAGAACGCTGCCAGGTTCTCGAAAAATACCTGCCAGAAAGCAGACGCCTGATGTTCACGCCGCCTTGCGGTGATAGTGCCGCAGGGCATGCTCCCGTCGCCGGCCGCTGCTGAAGGCGGAGACGCGCTTCAGGTAGCCGATGACGCGCGTGCCGTAATCGATATCGTCCGAGCCGCAATGGCTGCAGGCGTGCAGGGTACGCTTGTCGATGTGACCACATTCGTTGCAGATGGTGATGCGGACATTGATGCAAAAATAGTTGCAACCAGTTCGCGCCGCAATGTCCAGCAATGAGCGGTAGCCGGATTCGGGCAGCGCTTCGTCGAGGTTCAGGTGCAGGGCCGAGCCGCCATCGAGCCAGTCCACCAGCTCGCGGCCATGCAGCAGGAACTTGTCCAACGCGTTGATTTCCTCGTCTTCCACGACGTAGAAGTAGGAGTTGTAGCAGTCGCGGCTGACCTTGTAGCCATCGGCACGGTCCCAGCGGGCGTTCTTGACACCGAGGTTTTCGGCCGGCACGAATTCGGTGTTGAATTTAACGCCGTAATGGCGGCTGGCGACCTGGTTGGCCTCGAAGATAATTTTCAGCCGGTCCTGCACGAAGCGAACATAGGCATCGTTGTAGCCCACGGTGATGCCGCAGGCTTCGGCCGCCTCGGCCATGCCATTGATGCCGATGGTGAGAAACTGCTTGTCCAGCGTGATGAACCCGGCATCGTAGACGGGCAGCATGTGGGCAGCCTGATATTCTTCCATCAGCCGGCGGTAGGCAAACTGGTATTTGTGGATCTTCGCCACCTCTGTTGCCAGATCACGCCCGTCCTGTTCCAGCCGGTTCATGTTGAGGGTGATGACATTGATGGAACCGGTGGCCACTCCCCCTGCCCCCAGCGTATAGGAAAAGGTACGGTCCTCGATGGCGTTGCGCAGGCGGCAGCAGGAGGCCAGTGAATCCGGGTTGTCCGACAGGTACACGAAGAAGGAATTGCCTTCGGCCAGCTCATGGGCCATCTGGCTGGCAAAGACATCATCCTTGCACTTGCCACCGTCGGTCAGCATGGCAGCCGTCACCACCGGGAAGGTCAGCACCGCTCTGGTGCGTTCCTGGTTGAACCATTTCAGGAAGAAAAGCTGCAGTCTGGCCACGCTGTCCCAGTTGGGCTTGCTGAAGTCCGGAAACACGAAGTCGCCAAACATGGCCTCGAAGTAGTAGCGGTCGTACACCGAGATATTCCAGAACGCACTCTGGTAGCCCCGGGCTGCTGCCGGCTGGTTGATGCTGTAAACCACCTGCTGCAGATGGTTGGCCACCTCGTCGACATGGGTGGCCAGATAGTCATCGCCATAGTCCTTGCGGGCAAAATGGTCGAAGTAGGTGAGAAACTCCACGGTAGCCACCGCACCGGCAAACTGCGCGCTGATGGCAAACACCAGATTGATGAACGAACCGCAGAATGAGGCCAGATGCTGGGGCGCTCTGGATTCGCCCCCCAGCTTCGTCAGACCGTGCGTGAGAAACGGATAGAGCGTGACCGATACGCAGTAGGGCTTGAGGCTGGTCTCGTCGTGGACGTAGATTTCATGCGCCTCGATCTGTCGGATGTATTCGTCGGCAGTGGCCTGGTCGAAGCATTCGGCAATCTTGCGGGAGACCAGCTGGCGGTTGATCTGCACGAAGAAGTCCTTCATCAGCTCCGTTTCCATCGTGGCGATGTTCTTCTGCGTCACGTTGGCATTGGCGTCCATGCGGGAACCGTCGGCTGCGTTGTGGGCACCGATGTAGTCGTGGATGAATTGCAGTTTTCCGCGCAGCTGTTCGGGATGCAGCCGAATCATGGGGATCTCCTGATGAATGACGATGATGGAAAGAGGCCCGGCACAATGGGCCGAACCATGGTTCCAGCCGCACCGGAATGCACCGGAACCCTGCTTCGAAATGGATGACTAAAGCCGCCTGTCAGGCCGCCTGCAGGACACCTGAACGGAACGCGGAGTCCCCTGGCTGGACAAGGGGAATGACCCGCTTCCGGGCAGGTGCAGGAGCCTCTTCCCGGATGAACAGGTGATTGAGCACGTCACCGGAAGGCACGTGAATGAAACGCTGGTTGGTGGCGGGGCTGTCCAGTCCGCCCTGCTCCGGCATCCAGCGGCCGGTCTTCAGGTAGGTGAGATGGGGAATGAAGCAACCGGACTGCGCTTCCAGTTCGTCACGTTCCAGGCCGGTATAAAGGCAGGTTTTCAGGCCGGCGCGGGTGACGGCCACCAGCAGACATTCCAGCGACTGCGGCAGCCATTCACCCCCCATGAACAGCACGCAGCTGATCAGGCCACGGTAACGGGCCAGACGGCTCTGCAGATAGTCTTCGGTCAGTGCGGTGCCCAGGCCGGCCTTCCAGCTGTCCGCACTGTGGCAGCCCCTGCAACGCAGCGGGCAGCCGGAGAACAGAAAGGCCAGCGACACCTCGCCGGGTACCTCCTGCCAGACGATCTGTTCAGATGTGAACCGTAGCTGCTGCATGACCCTCACCACAAGGCACGTTATTTAGTGGTGATTAGAACACAGGAACACTAGATGTTGTGTTTGATTTGATCAATCAAATTACAAATTACCATAGTCTTCCGTGATTGATGGATAGCCATTACTCATTCGTCCTCATGCTGGCCCCATGGAACATGATGAGGCAGAATCAGCCCACATGGAAAAGTATCCGGTAACCACGCATGATCAGGCGTGGAACACATCCATACGAGCAACATGAGCGAATATCAGTTCTACGAGTTTGCAGCCATCGACCGACCATTGACCAGCAGGGAAATGGAAAAACTGCGTGCGGTATCCACACGTGGCATCATTACGCCATACAGCTTTACCAATCACTATCACTGGGGAGCCCTCAAGGCCGATCCGCAGGACTGGATGAAGCGCTACTTCGACGCTCATGTCTATCTGGCCGACTGGGGGCAATGCACGTTTTCTCTGAAGCTGCCGAAGTCTTCCTTCAGCAAGGAAGATATTGATCCATTCAAAAACAGAGCTTCGCTTTTTGCCACTTCGACCAACACACACTGGATCATAGACTGGCTGGCAAGCGACGAACCCTTTGACGACGACCGCTACGCAGAAGATGACGGTACCGGATGGCTGCAGCGCCTGATACCAATTCGTGATGAGCTGATGGCCGGTGATATGCGTTCTTTATATCTGGGCTGGCTGGCTGCAGGCCATTCAATGAAAAAATTCGTATTGGAACCAGAGCTGCCGCCAGGTATGAAAGAGATGTCCCCTGCCCAGAAGGCCCTGGCAAAATTTCTGGAAATCGATCCCGATCTCATCGAGGCTGCCGCTGTCAACAGCGCAAGGATTCCGACACAAACCAGAACCGATACGCATGATATGAATGTCTGGCTCGATGGCTGGACCGTACCGGACATGCACAACATCCTGCAGCTGCTTGTTACGGACCAGAGTCAAAAAGCCATTTCCCTGGCAAGAAATCGTTACTTGACATGGCTCAGACAACAGAGGCCCATGGTTTCATCATATACCAGCCGGCGCACAGTCGGAGAACTGCGTGAACTGGCGAAGTCAGCGTCCGCGGCCAGGCTCGCCCGTGAAGAACAGGAACGCAGGCAACATGAAACCCGGCAGCGTCAAAAACGCCATGCAGAATTGCGCAGGATGATGAACAACGAAAACCGGTACTGGAAAAATGCCGACCAGGAAGCTTCACGAGGCTGCGCATCCGGCTATGACCAGGCACTGCGCATATTGAGCGAACTTTCCGAGGGAAATGCACTGGTTTCCAGTCCGGAGGTATTCAGGAAAAAACTGCGCCATTTTCTTGCTGTACATGGCAAACGCCCGGCACTGGTCCGACGGCTGAAAGATGCCGGTTTACCGGTGGATTGAAAGCATGTTTCGCCCTGCCCCATGGGGGCCTCTTCAAAAGTCCCACGACTTTCTGAACACCATGTCCGGACGGGCAGTTCAGCATGTCGTCACTTCCCGATACAGAACCGGCTGAAGATCACCCCCAGCAGCTCATCGGCCGTAACGGCACCAGTGATCCGCCCCAGCGCCTGATGGGCCAGTCGCAGTTCCTCGGCAAAGAGATCGAGGGACTGGTCTCCCAGCGCCACGTGGTGGCGGGCGTTCTGCAGGTGCTGCAATGCTTCGGAAAGTGCCTGCAGGTGGCGCTCGCGGGCGATGAAGACGCCTTCCTGGCCAGGCTGAAAGCCGGCAATGTCGAGCAGTTTCTGGCGGAAGGCGTCGATGCCTTGGCCGGTTTTGGCGGAAAGACACAGGGTTTCGCGCTGCGCAGGCGCGGTTGCATCACCTTTCGCCGTGTCACCTGAAACCAGAACAGACTGAACGCCGGCTGCCAGAGAGGGTGAAGTTACCCGGGCGTCGATTTCATTGCCTGTTGAGGGGTTATCCAGGCGCATGACTCCCTGGTTTTGCTGACCATCCGTGTGTGCGGATTCCCCCTTCACGCCAGCACTTGCAGCCACACCAGCCGGCACCAGATCGATCTTGTTGATGACGGTAAGGCGCACGACACTGGACGGCACGCGGACATCGATGGCCTGTTCCAGATCAGCCATGGTATCCGTCATGCGTCCTGCGGGCGCAGGTGCAGGTGCAGGTGCAGGCAACGCAATCTCGCCTGATCCAGATACCTGTCCGGTTTCCACCATCACGCAAAGGTAATCCGCATTGCCACCCTGTACGTCCGCGCCTGTCTCACGTGCCGGAAACACCTCATCCGCCGCCCGCAGGTGCACCACCACATCCGCCTTTTCGATTTCTGTCCAGGTGCGCTGAATACCGATCCGCTCCACCGGATCATCCGTTTCCCGCAGGCCGGCAGTGTCGATGAGATTGATGGGCACACCCTCGATGCTGATCTGTTCGATGACACGATCACGGGTGGTGCCGGCAATGGGCGTGACGATGGCCACGTCGGTACCGGCCAGTGCATTGAGCAGGCTGGATTTGCCCACGTTCGGCGCACCGGTCAGCACGACATTGAGGCCCTGACGCAGCCGGGCACCACTCCGGGCGGTGCAGAAAAGCTGCTGCAGGGTCTGGTCGATGCTGTCCAGCCGCCCGGCTGCATCGGCCTTCTGCAGAAAATCGATTTCCTCTTCGGGGAAATCCAGCGTGGCTTCGACCAGCATGCGCAGCGTGAGCAGCTGTTCGGCCAGGTCATCGATCTGGCTGGAAAACACGCCCTGCAGCGAGCGGGTGGCAGAACGGGCCGCCTGTTCGGTGCTGGCCTCGATGAGATCGGCCACGGCCTCCGCCTGCACGAGGTCGAGCTTGTCGTTCAGAAAGGCCCGTTCGGTGAATTCTCCGGGCTCGGCCAGGCGAATGTCGTGCGCCTGCCCCACCTGCAGTACGCGCCGCAGCAGAATCTGCTGCACCACGGGGCCACCATGACCCTGCAGTTCGAGGATGTGCTCGCCCGTGTAGGAATGCGGCGCAGGAAACCACAGGGCCAGGCCGTAATCGATGGGCTGGCAGTCTTCGGCCAGGAAAGGTCCGTAGCTGGCGTGGCGGGGTTTCAGGGGGCGATGTGCCGACACACTCGTCACAGCCATGCCGATGGCTTCCGGAGCCGATGCGGTACCTTCCGGGAAGGATTCCGGTGGGGTCTGGCTGGCCGGTCCATCCACGGCAGGCGTGCCGGAAACGGTCTGCGATATACCGACTGTTTTGCCAGAACCAGGCGGCATATTGGGCGCCGCACCGGAAAGGGATGCACCCAGCACCTCATGTGCAATGGCCTCGATGATGCCAGCTTCCGGCGCGGAAACACGGACGACACCGATGGCACCCTGGCCGGGCGCAGTGGCGATGGCGCAGATGGGACGTTTGTCTTGCACGGCGGAAACCCAAAAATGCGAATGAATGGAATCAGATGTTCACCGGCTGCCAGTCCCGGTCCTTCAGGGGCGGCAGATAGGCCAATCCGCGCAGCTGCTGCTGCCACAGGTTGGCCGGGTAGCGGTAGCGTTCGGGATGCGCCGGGTCGATGGCGGTGGCAATGCTGCCGGTATCGCCATGGCGAACCAGCAGGGCAAAGGACGGGTTGATCATCACGGCCTTGCCAACGGCAATGAATTCCGCCCAGCCCGTTTCATGGGCCTGCAGCACCTGATCGGCCGAGAGCAGGCAGCCCACGCCAATCAGCGGCAGCCTGCCCGCAATGCGCCGGTGCAGCAGTTCGATGCGGGTCAGGCTGGTATCGGCCCCCCGGCGTGCCTTGCGGTGGAAATCCCAGAGCGATACGTGCAGATATTGCAGCGGTTTCTGGACCAGCGCATCGACCAGGGCAAACGTATCGGCCATGGTGAGGCCCTGCTCACCCGCCTCTTCCGGCGAGAAGCGGTAACCGATGATGAAATCATCACGGCCCGCCCGGCGTTTCTGCTCGACCACGGCATCGACGACAGCCAGCGGGAAGCGCATGCGGTTTTGCAGGGAGCCACCCCAAAGGTCGGTGCGCTGGTTGCTCTGGGCCGAGAAAAACTGCTGCAGCAGGTAACCGTTGGCACCATGAATTTCCACACCGTCGAAGCCTGCGTCGATGGCCAGGGCAGCGGCCTTGCCGAAAGCAGTCACCAGCGACTGGATCTCATTGTCGGCAAGTGCGCGCGTCGTACCCGTACCTGACGGGGATACAGCGCCATCCACGATGGCCCGGTCACCGCCATGATGGATCTGCAGGATGGCCTTGGCCCCCTGCCCTTTGATGAGCGCGGCCGTTTCGGTGAGGCTGGGCAGGTGGGCATCACGGAAGGCATAGGGCTGGCCGGTGAATGCCTTGCCTTCGGGAGACACCAGCGTGGCGGCGGTGATGAACATCCCGAAACCGGTGGCCCGGCCAGCCAGGAAGGCCCGTTCCTCGTCACTCAATGAACCATCATCGTGGGAGCTGTAATGGGTCATGGGAGCCACGACGAGGCGATTGTCGATCGTGACGGCGTTGTTCAGTGTGAACGGCTCGAAGAGGGGAGAAAACCGGTTGTCCATGGGTACACCTCGGTTGGAACAAATGGCAAAACGGCCACCCGGTGAGGAATGGCCGTTTTGCGGTCTGGGCGATTGAAGCAGTCAGGCTGTCACGCTGCCCTGCCGAAGATGGGCTTGCCTTCGATGTGGCGGGTGATGACCCACTGCTGAACGATGGAGAAGATGTTGCTGACCACCCAGTACAGCACCAGACCCGACGGGAAGAAGAAGAACATGACCGAGAAGATCAGCGGCATGAACATCATCATCTTGGCCTGAACGGGGTCGGCCGGTTTGGGGTTGAGGTGGGTCTGCAGGAACATCGTGCCGGCCATCAGCAGCGGCAGGATGTAGAAGGGGTCGGGGCTGGAGAGGTCGTGAATCCAGCCGATCCACGGGGCATTGCGGATTTCGACCGAAGCAAGCAGCACCCAGTACAGGGCGATGAAGACGGGGATCTGCACCAGGATGGGCA
>ERZ772874.484-NODE-484-length-21323-cov-8.590512_pt1 | contig 21323 bp, 19 predicted proteins | sample MGYA00580586_ERZ772874 | MGnify/ENA primary metagenome ERZ772874 (study PRJEB29015, sample SAMEA2737952) | human oral metagenome | biome: human oral; feature: human-associated habitat; material: dental | place: China | collected 2154 ... | reverse complement strand
TGGTGCTGACCGCGTCCGGTGGGCCGTTCCGGGGCCGTCGCCGCGCTGATCTGGTCGAGGTCACCCCCGAGCAGGCGATGGCGCACACCGTGGCGGCCAGCCCCCACCAGGAGGCGCAGGCCAGAGCAGCCGGCCCCCACCACGGTGGATCATCCACCAGGCGGGGGCGTGCAGTACGGTGGGCGATCCACCATTCCCCAACCGTCGCCGTGACGGCGACCGGGGGAGCCCACCACGCCCCGGCCAGGATCGCGCCCACAGTACCGGCGGCGGCCATGACACCCCAAGCGATCCACAGGGACCTGCGGTGGGATTTCGGACTGTAACCGGGGTCCAGGGCGGAGGCGAGGGTCTGGTCGCGCCAGGTGCGCAGGGACAACCCAGCCTGGCGCACGTGGGCCAGGGTGGCGGGGGAGATCACTTCGAGACGCCCTGGGTGGTAACGGTGATGGCCGTGATCCTGTTGTCCTCGACTGTCATCTCCCAGCGAGCTCCGTCCAGGGTGGCGCCGACGCCGGTGTCGGTGGGCTTCCAGGCAGTGGGCATCTGGGTACCGATCTCCTTGAGGGCTGTGGGCAAGTCGGTCGGCGAGGGGGTCTGCGTGCGCCCGTCGACGCTCAATGCAGTGGAGGGGGTCAGGGTCTGGAGCTCCTGACCTGCTTTGGTGACGTCCTCGGGGCTGCAGTGGCTCTTAGCAGCGTCGTTCAGGCAGCCCACGGCCCAGGTCAGGGAGTCGGCCACGTCGGTGCTGCGGTGGGAGGCGCTGAACTCCTTCTCCTGACGTCCAGCCTGGTGGCGCAGGACCATCAGGGTAGCGGCGCAGGCGATGAGGAAAATAACAACAAGTACCCCCACACCGATCATGGTGAGTCTCCATGCCCGCAGGGCGGAGGCGACCGGGCGACGCAAGGGGATCCCAGGTCTCAACACAGATTTCAACGCATCCACCACAGATCTCGGGCCAGTCCCGCAAGGGTGCGGGCCGTGGAATGGGTGCGGGCGGCGACGACTAGGAAGGCGGCTCCAACGGCGGCCAGGGTGGGCCAGGGAGCGTACTGGAGCATCCCGTGAAGGGTGGCGAGCAGGGTGACGGCACCGCAGAGAATGCTGGCCAACCAGGCCCAGGCGATGGTGCGCCAGGCGGGGGTGCGGGTGGGGAAGTAGGCAGCTGACACCGAAGCGAGCAGGCCGGTGGATATTCCCGCGATCATACCGATGTCCTGCATATTGGGGTAGGCGCACAGGGGGGCCCAGGCGGGTATGAGGGAGACCATCCATGCCATGGTCGTCAGGATCGTGGAGACGGCGCTCCACAGGCGCCGAACCCGGATAAGGGTGCGGGCGGCCAGCAGCGTCGGACGGCTCATCTGCCGTCTGGGAGCGGGGGCTGTGCGTGCGGGCACGGTAGCCCCTCCTTCCTATCGCGGAGATATGCGGGGCTTTCAGCGGGAAGACAGGGAGACCACCTGCCAGGAGGATCCGTCCTCATTGGGCGCGAGGTTAATGGTCACCATGGGGTAGACGACGCGTTTGGGGACGCCGTCCATGCTGACCGTCTGCTGAACCGGAACCACCACTCGGGCTCCCGATAGGTCCGGGGACACCCATACAGCCGGGGCCCGCCCAGGGTAGACCCGGGCGGTGGAGGTCACGTGGGCGGACTGCACGGCGGGCCAGGTCTCACTCGCCCCGGCCTCCAGGGAGGTCTTGAGGTTGGGGCCCATCAACGCTCCGCTCTTGGTCACCGCCGTGGAGACGGATTCCACCCAGGCTGCCTGCCCACTACTGACCGAGTAGGTGGCGTAGATGGGGGCCACCTGCTCGGCGATGGGTTTGATGACCTTCTCGGCGGCGGCGATGGCATCCTTCTCCTTGTCGCTGAGGGGCCGGTCCTGGCCCTCCTCCTGCGAGGTAGCGGTGGGGGAGGATGAGGCGGTGTCAGTGACACTGCCCGGGTCATCGCTGTCTTTGGCGCGCAGAAAGATGTGCCGGGAGTCGGAGGACTGGGCGACGGTTCCGGGGGCGTTGTCCCCCAGGACATTGGGGTCGGCCAGCACCGATTCCCTCCAGGCCTCCCGCTGGACGGTGGTGCCGTCCTGCGGCGGCTCGGTCATCAGCGCCATCTGGGTGCCGTCGGCCGTGACCGTCACGTTCGAGGCGCTGGTCCTGGACGCAGTGGCGTTGAGCATGGTCAGAGAGGCCACCACGGTCAGTGCCCCGGCGAGGGTCAAACTGCGCACAAGCCGTTTGCCGCGGTGGGTGCGCGTAGTCGAGGTGGGCTTGATCTCCACGGGGCTCCTCCTTCCTTACAGGTCGCCGAACCCGCCCTTGAGGTCCTTGAAATCAGGTAAGGAAGCGTAGTCGGCGGCCGTGAAGGCATCATTGGCACGGGCGTTGCGCGAAGCTCCGGCGGCCTCGAAGGACTTACTTTGCGGGCTGTCAGGGGACATTTCGATGTTGACAGTGCTCACCAATGTCCCTCCGGCAACACGGATGTCGTCGATGGTGGAGGCAGGGTTATCCAGGATTCTATTCAAGTTGTGCAGGGCCTTACCCGAAGAGGATTCCTGGGCATCCTGAGACAAGGATGCCTCCATAGTCTTCATCATCGTGCGATAGTCACCCCATTCAGCAGGGTTCTCTGGTGGTTGCCATGTGGCTGCCATAGAGGCAGCATCTATGAATGTATCCGCCGACCTGGCCGCCAAATCACTCCCCTCCTTGGCATGCATCCCGGACACAGCCGAAGGAACACCATACTGTTTAACTGCGGCTGACACTTGGCTAAGTGCGTTTTCATATCCTTCAGTGTCTCCTGCGGTTGCCGCCCCAAGAGCGGTCTGCATAGCAGCGGAAGCAGGGTGGCGAACATCAATATTCGCCAGAACATTCTCACCATCACTATACACACCAGACTCAAAAATTTTTCCGACGAATGCCTCCGGATTACTTACAGCCTCTCTTGCCGAAGTATGCGCAGCCATTGCCACACTATTTCCTTCACTCCCATGAGCAGCGACCAGATCACTCTGGAAGCTTGAGGACATTTCATGGGAGGAACCAACCATCTCTTTCCATTGCGCCTCCGCTTCCTTGGCTCGGAAAGCCGTGGCCGCCGCCGCCGGAACGTTATTAACATCTCCGCCACTAATAGCTGCAATGGCAGCCCTATTCTCGGGATCATTCATGAATGCTGAGTCCGGCGCCACAGACTCAGTGGTGGACAAGCCAGTCAGAACTTGATTATCGGACTGATCGAAACGCCCCTGGGCTATCTGCGTGGCTTGAGGCATGCCGATTCTGCCCTTACTGTCGCGGACGATCTGCGCAGCCGTGTCCTTGACGATCTCGCCGGTGACTTCATTGCTCCTTTGATTGTTCACGGGGGACTGCACCGAGTGAGAAGATACAGCAGTACCGATCGTCCGATCGGAGCTCGGATACCCAATGGCCTGGCCATGCTCCCGCAGAGTCTTCTGGTCGGTGGTGGGAGTGCGCCCTAGAGCCCGGTGCTGCTTACCGGTGGCACGAGGGCCCAGAGGAGTCGGCTTGCGTCCCGGCCCTTGCGCCGATTCATACAGGTAGTTGGCCGTCTGAGCGATAGGATCTTTGGCCATGCGCTCCTTGTCCTCCTTGGAAGGGGGCTTCATTGCCGAGGAGACCAGATCGGATGCGCTAAGCGCTTTGCTGGCTATTTGTCCCATCCTGCCAGGCAAAAGATTGGGGAGTTGGCCGCGGGCCGAGGGGTTGGTCAGGATCGTCTTGGCACTCTTGAGGGCGGCCCCCTTCAAGCCTCCACTGGCGGCGATTGCCCCCTTGGCGACCTTCGCTCCTGCGGCAACGGCCTGCATGCCGGTCGCTCCGGTAGCTGCGTAGCCCAAGGCCGCGCCGCCTGTAGCCACAGCCGCACCAGCCAGGGCCGCAGTCTTGGCCGCGGTCACGGGAGCCCTGGCGGTGCTATGGACGATAGAGGCGTCCCCAGCGATGGCGGCCTTGGCGATCTTACGGGCTATGAGTGCTAGCAGCCACAGGGAGGACCCCAGGATGAGAATCATCATCGGCTTGATGATCGCCGGGATTCCGGAGGACATGATGATCGAGGCCACCATGTAGGACAGGATCACCAGGGCGGCGACGGCACCGACCTGCTTCATGACCGAGGAGAAGAACTCCCCGAAGTAGGCCTTGGCGAATCTCTGCCTCTTCTCGTCACCAAAAGAGGCGATACCGATGAAGACCACCGAGAAGATAAGCAGCCAGTACATCAGAGCCTTTTGCAGGGCAACGTAGAAGGCTACGGGCAGGCACACGATCATTACCAGGATCGCCCCCATGGCACCGGTCATAATAATACTGCCGGTTTCGGGCCAGCTAGTTCCCTTGTAATAGTCTATCCAGGCGGCATTAGAATCGCTGGGAGTGCATGAACCATTGAACATCCACTTATTCTGCTGGAGGTCGGACGTACCCCCGCCAGTCCATCCTTTTTTCTGGCTTGACTCCATGTTGTCGCCACAGAGAACTCCGACATCTGCCAGTTGAGGAATAGCTTGCCACGCGATTTTGGACTTCTGACCCACGACATCTCCGTCAACATTCGAGTCCCAACCCTCAGTCCATGCATCCGTCTTGGTATCACCACCGTCGAAAGCGTAGGAACGGCTGTTCCAGGCCTCAACCCCGGCCAGCATGATCAGACCGTCCCCGTCAACCGCGTCCTTACTGGACATACCGATATGGTTGGCGTTGAGAAGGCGATTCTGCCAATCTTTGGCATTACCGCCCCCAGCGGCAGCAGACTCAGTCATCTCCGGTCCCATCTGGGCCGTCGACCAGGTGGCCAGAGGAATACCTTTCCACAGGGAGTTATTGATGGCCATAGCTGGCTTGGAGTTATTATTTTTAGCTCCGCTAGCTTGGCCATAAGTGATACTGGTCCCGTTGTCCCCCTTGGAAGCGGAGGCGACCGGGGGGAACATGCTGTCGGCAATCTGACTGGTCACAGTTCCGACGGCTCCGGAGACGATCTTGTCGGAAGAGTTGACGATCTTCTGCAGGGCCCCCGAGTTCCCGTTGGCCCCCCAATATACGAATCCCGCGCAAACGAGGGCGTAGACGCCGGCGGCTGCTACCTTGCCGACCCTCTCTCGATACTTGACGAAGGCGTAGAGAGTGCCGAAGGGAGCCAGGATCGACACGATCGGCTTCATCACCTGGGACAGGGCAATGAATAGCGGTGACATTAAGGCCGAGAAAAATGTCCCCAAGGTGGATCCCAAAGCCAGATTGACCATGAGCATGGTTAGTGCGACGGGGATGTACACGAACAGCGTCAGGGCGATATTGTACAGTCCAGGAATATATCGAGCGACGAGGTTTCCGCACCCGGTCCCATACGAATGCAGCTTGAGCGCCGAAAATCCATACCGGTAGTAGTTGGCATCAATGATACTTTTATCTGCGTACCCCCCGTGTGCGTCTGGGAGGACGGTCTTCTGAGCATCGACGTTACCGTCAGCGAATGTGTTCAGACCGAAGGCCCCGTCCAATCCGCCGAAGGAATTCGACGGAGTGACCACGTCGTTGGGCGAGCAGAAGTTGGCGATCCGCGAGACCGCGTCATCAAGGAACCAGGCGTGAGCGGTGGTAGCGCCAATAGCTCCCGCGGCGACCAGGACGATGGACAGCACCGCGATCATCCGAACCGCCTTGGTCGTCAGGCGGCGGCTGCGCGGCGGGGTGTACTGGGCGCGGACCAGGTCTCCCAAGGCGGTGGTGGGGACCGTGAGGGCGGGAGTGGCGACCACTGGATTCCTCCTGATGTGTGTGCCGGGGAGTGTATCTGCGCACCCCCTGCTGACCATCCGGTCGGCCGCCAGTCGGGGGTCTACCAGCGGCGCGTCCCCCTCAGGCCGCCTGGGCCATGGCCTCGGTCCGGAAGATCTCCAGAACGCTGGTGTCCCAGAAGTCGACGAAGACCCTGGCCAGGCGCCCGAATCCGTCGCGGAAGATGAACTCGCCCTTGTTCAGGTGCATGATCGTCTCGACGTTCGCGGTGGTCTTCTCGATGCCCAGTAGGTCGCAGGAGGCCTCCGCCTCGGTCTCTTCGGTGGACCAGCCGATCCAGACGCAGGCCAGGGATGATGCGGACAGGTCCTTGGCGGACTGGGACATCTGCCGCACGGCGCAACGGCGCGAGCGGCCCATGCGCCGCAGCCAGTCGACCAGGGCGTCGGCCCGTTTGGTGCGCTTGATGACGTGCCACTCGTCGAAGGTGGCGGACTTCTGCACGGGAATGGGCAGCCGAGACAGCAGGGAGCGGATGTAGTCCACCATCATGGCGGCGATGGTGTCGCCGACGACGGTAGTGGGGGTCTGCTCCTCACCGGGGTCGGTGGTCTTGAGCTTCATGGCCACGAAGATGGTCAGCACGCCCTCCTCGACGTCCAGGGATCCTCCCTGGCTGGGATCGAGGAACAGCAGACGCCCCATGGAGTCGCGGGCGATGGCCTCGTACTGTCGAAGGAGGTCCTCGACGGCGTCGATGAAGTTCTCCTTCTTCTCCTCACGCCGGAAGGGGGGAAGGTTGATCTCCTCCCTCCAGTCGCGCAGTACCGCCAGGATCCCTTGCATGGTCGGGGCAACCTGCGTGGTCTTCTCGGCCTCGATAACCGCGGAGACGGCCTGGTCGATCACTCCGCGGTAGGTGATCGCCGCGGGGTTCTCGTTGCTGGTCTGCTCGCGGGCCAGCAGGCGCAGGACCTCACGGGCGCTGGACTCGCGGCTGTCGATGAGGTTGTCCGGGTCGTACTCGGCGACGGTGAAGGCGTCCAGGGAGATGGAGACCTTGGGGTCTCCCAGGTCGATCAGGCGCACCTTGTCCGGGTCGAGCATGAGTTCTCTGGCGCTGTTGAACAGGGGGCGGAAGTCTCCCTTGGGGTCCCACACGTACTGCGTGACCCCGCGCAGGGCGTCCTCGTGGACGGGTTTGAGTCCCCGGGAGACGGTGTTGTGGGTGGGTAGCAGCCGCGTGCCCGCCAGGTAGAGGTGGTTGGGGGAGTCGACCGTAATGCATCGCATGGGCACGGATGGGACGGGCTCGATGGCGACCAGGCGGCGGCTGGTGGAGCCGGTGGCGCGAATGCGCCCTGGGGAGGTGACCACGCCGGTGGCGGTGGCGGCGGCAAGGGTGGCCAGGGCCTCCACGACGTCATCATCGGCAGCCAGGCCCTCAGGATCACCCAAAACCGCTTCCAGGAGGCGGCGGCGGTCATGCTCCGGCCATGTGAGGGCCGACTCCACGTCGGCCGAGGAGGCACTGCCGGCGGTGAATAGCCGGGCCAGGGTCGGAGCGTCGAGAGCGTCTGGCCGCACCGCGGCCTCCGGCAGGGTCAACGGATCCGCCAGGGGCAGGCTCAGGGCGCGCCCCTCATCGAGAAGGGTGCGGGCCTCCTGCGCGGTGATGGTGATCCCGCAGGCACCGGTGTCCGCGCCGCGGTCCTCCAGGACCTCCCGGCACAGATCCCGCATCCTGAACCGTCCCGATCCATCGGGGCGGAGGCGCTCCGAGGCCCTGAGGTAGTCCTCTGCGCGCTGGCTGTCCCCAACCAGGGTCGCCAGCTGCTTGGGCGTGGTGGTGTCCTCTGGGTCACTGCTCGTCAGCAGGCCGCTCAGGGCGCCATCGGGCTCGTTCTGGTCGGGGACGGGCCAGGAGGGCGCGTCGGGGCCCATGAAGGTCCATCGGTGCTCGGGGTCGCACACCTGAGTAGTGCCGTCGTCGAAGACCATGCGCAGGGCCGGGGCGTCCTCCTTGACGGGGGACAGGCGGGTGACTGCGGTGGGGCCGTGGGTCGACCAGATGCGGTCGCCGACCCGCAGGTCCCCCATTGTGGTCCAAGTCCCGTCCTCGCGCAGGATGGGGGTGGTCAAGGGAAGTCTCTTACCGGCTCCCGGGGAGGCGACCACGCCCTCGGTAGGGGCCTTGCCCTGTCCATCGACCACGGAGAAAAGGTTGAAGAAGAAGGGCCGGCCGCGCTTAAGATTCCCGGAGGAGTCAACCTCCAGGCTGTAGCCCTGGTAGTCGCCGGGGATGTCGACGCTGTTGCCGATGGCCTGGCTCAGCCAGGGCTGGCAAGCCGCGAAGAACTGGGTGTCGGTGCGGTGGAACCAGTCGTCCAGGGTTACCGGAGCCCCGGGGAAGGACTGGAAGTAAAGCTCCCGCTGGTCCTTGTCGGGGCAGACGAGCTCGAAGTGGATGGCGTTGTAGTGCTGGATGAGCGAAGAGATCCGGTCCAGCAGGGTCTCCCGGTCGTCGGCGTAGACGGACATGACCGCCTGCCAGTAGACCATCGGGGACTTGTTCATCGCCATCTGGGTGCGGGTCTGGTCCAGTTGGGCGTGCTGAGTGGCGGTCACGGAGTCCTGAGCACCGACGTCGGCAGCCTCGTCGAGCTGGGCCTCGGCAGTCTCCGTGGCCTTGTCGAGTTGGCGCTCGACGGCGGCGGCGCCAATGACCTCGAAATGGAGGTTGATGTCCACGGGGAAGTCCGTCTTGGAGGCGAAATCCAGCCAGTTCGCGTCGTAGCGCACCGCCTGCGGGATGGAGGCGATGGGGAGGAAGGCGACGTAGGAGGTTCCCGCACCCGTGGGGCCGTCCACGCGCAGGCCGTAGTAGCGCCTCCTGTTGATGATCCCCAAGGGGATCTCCTCGGTGTAGGACGACAAGGCCGTGCGCCAGGCCCCCGCGCCCCACTCCTGCTCGTCGGAGGGAGACACGTCCGGGGTCGGTAGTCCGGGCATGTCCTGGTGGCGCACCACCCACTCCAACTCGCGACGGGTGACGGGCTGGGCCTGGAGCCATGTCGATGACAGGGTCCGGCGCAGGTTGGTGGCCTGGGGCTCCCAGTAGGAGACCTCCTCCTTGTCGGGCTGGGAATCGTCCATGCCCGCTCCGGCCAGGACTAAATCGACGACCTGATTGACGATCTTGGTGACCCCGGTACCGCCCCGGGAACCCTGCCGCACGAAGAGGTAGGTCTCAGGTTGGGAGAAGGAGGAAGCCTCGATGTTCCTGCGGGCCTCGCGCACATAGGCCTGATAGCCGGAGGTGAGGTTGGGGTTGTATTTGCTCGTCGGGTCCAGGATCTGGGTCTCCCACTCGTCCATGGACACCACGCGGTTGGTCACCAGGATCTGGCCGGCGTTCTCCTTCTCCTTGGGCAAGTCCTTGGCGAAGACCTTCTGAGCTGACCGGTAGTACTCCTGGCGAGCTCGGGCCGAGAGGAACCCTGAGGACTTGGTGGGGATCCTCATGCCGGTCCAGGCCCCGTCCCGGGTCAGGAAGAAGGAGTCGTTGCTGAAGACGATGGGCAGCCGGCACGGGCCCGCATCGCTCTTGGATACCAGGCGCGCGTCGTCCTCGTTCCTGATCTCCTTGAGGGCCCGGGCCCGTCGGGTGGCCTGTGACAGGACGGTGGACAGGAAACCGGTAGCGGACAACGTAGGCGCCTTTCTTCTTGCTTCAGGTCTTCGACGGGGGCCTCACAGGCCGGTGACGCCCGAGGCGTCGGTATGGCGCAGCTCGTAGTCGTCCTTCTCCGATACGGCGTCGCGTTCGGCCCTGGCCCGTTCGTCGGCCAGGTGCTGGCGGGACACGCTCTGCTGGGCGGAGGCCAGATCGGTGACGGTCCCGGTGAACCGCCTCTCGATGCTCTCCCGGGTCAGGAGCAGGTCCGTGGAGAACTCCTCGGAGAACTCCTCGGCGGGTTCCCACACGATCCAGTCGTGGCGCATCGGACCCTCGCGGTGGGTGGTGGGGGTGTCGATGGGGCGCCCGCGTCGGTAGACCTTGTCGTCGAAGGTGAATCGCATCAGGGAGCGCAGGTATCCGCCAATGGTCTTGCCGTGGGGCATGGGTGCGATCATGCGCTGGGCCACGATCACTGGCGGAGCGAAGAGAACGAAGGCCATGAGTCCCAGGTTGCTCAGGGGGCTCAGACGCATGGCTACCGACAGGGGGGCGACGACAATGGCGTAGACGAAGAACATGACCACCAAAGTGATCAGGCCGGTCCCCAGCTGGGCGTAGGTCAGCCCGCCGCGCAGGGGGATGGTGAAATCACCGAACTTGCGCACGCGCTTACGGATCGCGAACACGCTGTCATAGGACATGCCGATCAGGCCCTGGGCCATGAGGTCATCGCCGTCCTCGTCCTTAGCCATTCTCCTGCACCTTCCGGATCCGCTGCCGCCACGGGACGAGCGCTGGTGAATCCGTCGTCGGACTGCTCGTCGAGCTGGTTCCTCCCCACCCGTTCATCGGAAGAAGGGCGGGTCCGTAATCCATTGCCGGTTACGGACTCGCCCTGTACCTCCAGCGGGCTCAGCCTCCCATGAGGCCGGGAAGAGCGTTCGCGACGTTGGTGATCACCGTTCCCACGGCTGTACCCACCGACGTCATCACGGCCGTGTCCTTGGCCGCGATCACGATGCCGCCACCGATGATGACACCGATGGCCATGCCGGGCCGCTTGGTCTTGGCCCACACCATGAGGGCCAAGACACCAGAGACCACACTAACTATTCCAACGAACGTCATGGAGAGCTCCTAGTTTTCGATCGGGAGAGTGACGTTGTGACCTCCGCACTGTATCCACACCATCGCCGTTGCAGGGCTCCGCAAGGAGAAGAGGACTGTCTACAGGGTCGGTTCGAGACCCGCGGGCAACCTTCCACCCGTTTGACGGAGTCTCACTGCAACACGGGTCGCAACCGCGACCGCCTCACCTTCTGACGGGGGAGGGGCCGCAGACGAGCTCGTCAGGAGCAAGATCCAGCAGGTGGCGCAGCTCGGAGGGCGGCCACCACAGCAGAGCGTCGGGCGGATCCCAGTCGGCGGGAGCCCGTACGCCCTCAGAGCGACGCCTCTGGGCCAGTTCCGTCCCCAAAGGGTTGAGCCGGCTCGAGTAGGAGCGCCAGTAGACGACGACGTCCTGAGCCACGCCTCGGTCAATGAACCCCTCGGCGTCATCGGGCAGGTCGGGACCGATGACGGCCTCGACGTCGGTACGGCCCCATCCCATGGTCTCCAGAGATTGCAGGCGTCCCCAGGTCAGGGCCGCGGGGACCCTGGGAGAGTCGACCTGCTCGATCGTCAAGCCGTAGGCCATCCCGGGCCCCGTGGTGACATCCACCCACACAGGCAGGTGCGTGCGCAGAGCGCCGGGCCGCAGATCGAGGGTCCGCTCGATGTCCTCCACTAGACAGCCGTCCAGAGTCAGGAGCTGAATACGCTCCTTGAAGTCGTCAACAGCGACGAGATTGTTGATCCGAGCGACCTGGTGGGAGCTCAAGGAACTCAGGAGCCTCCGGGTGGAGGGGCTCATCGGGGTATCCGGGTCGGCCAGGACGCACCGGATGGTCTCGTCATCGGTGCCCAGGCTGTAGGCGATCTGATTGACAGTCAGTCCCTGGGACAGCAGCCAGGTCAGGTTTCCGTGCACCGAGGGGCGTCCTGCGCCCCTCTCCGGACGAACTTCAGAGACTTCCTTCATCAGAGCTCCTCGGAACACTCGGGCACAGGACTACCCTCACGGACCATCCGCACCCGCTTCAGACAACACATGATCAGCCATCATTTCCTGTGCATTCTAGATTTGAACATGCGGACAGCGACGCGGAGGGCATCGCTTTCTACCGCGTATGGCTCCTGTCGACCTCGATCACGGTGATGGAGTCCTCGTAGACGCTCCAGGACAGCAACAAACACTTGAGAGTGAGTACGGACATGAACAGCACGGCGAGCCACCATGGATAGACGGTGAAGTCGCAGGTACCGATCAGCTCTCCGAGCGCTCCGCAGGTGTTGGGAACGGGTTCGCCAGCGTGGTCCCACGCCACCCACGCCGTCCAACCGCTTCCGGCGGCCAGGACAAGGGGCAAGGACCAGGCCATGGGGATGCGCATACGGATCAGGGCCGGCAAGACCAGGGTCAGACATCCCGCCAAGGGAAGCTGCCAGGCCAGACGACTCGCACCATAAGACAGTCCCAGGTTTTCCCCCCATCGGGCACCGAGGAACAGAACCAGGGAGATGAAGACGAAACCGATGCAGGTGGTGAAGGCCCGACGGCGCGTCAGTGGTGAACAGCGGCGCACCGATGAACTCTTCTCCAGTTCTCGGCTCTCGCCTGAGGACCATGGCATCCGCCGAACCGGTTCGGACTCATAGGGATCCTGCCGCCAAGAGAGCGCACCAGGATGGACAGGAGGAGGCACGACGGGGATCTCAGCGGTATCCCCGTCCCGGTTCACGGGATAGATCGAGGTCACGTCCGCTCACCACTCACGTGCAGAAGTGTCCACGAGCGCACGGATCTGGACGTGACAGCGACAGATCTTTCAGCGCTCATAATCGGCACACTACAGGCGCATGCCCCGCCCCGACCGACGAGTAACGGGACGAGGAGTCTTAACCGATCCTTCGAGGCACGTCACTCCCCCAGGGCCCCGGCCGAGGGGTTGGGTGGTTGGTGGTGTGGTGGGTGAGGATACCTCCGATGGCGGCGGCCAGGTCACGGACGACGTGGTGCTGGCCGGTGATGGGCATGCGGGCCACGCCCCGGGGCAGCCAATCCAGATCGGTGGGAGGCGGGGCCTGACGGTCCTGTCCTCCTTGGGGGTGGAAGGTGATCCAGGTGATATGAATCCCGGCCTCCAACAACCCCCGCAGATCCCGGGAGATAGCCGAATGATCGTAGGGTGAATACTTATCCCATCCGTCGGTGATGATGAAGACGGAGCGCACGCCCCTGGCGGTGGTCAGACCCAGATGATCCACCCCCAACCGCAGCGCCAGACGCAGGTCGCCGGAGAAGTTCTCCGTGCTCATGTGGGGGACGCGGTCGGGGATGCGCCCGGCCTCGGTCAGCGCCCATCCTCCGGTGGTCAGGGCGTCAGCCCTGCCGCCTAGGGCCCCCACCGCACGGGCCACGGCCCACACGATCCCCTCGATGGGTCTGCGAACCCAGTTCATACTTCGGCGGCTCTCGGTGATGATGAGGGTGTGGATGGTCGGCGAGGGGGTATGGGCGTAAACCTGCCTGCGCCACGGCCTGGCCGTGGGAAGCTGCCCCATCTGGATCTGAGCCCGGCGCTGGACCATATCCCGCCCCGACATCCGACCCGGAGGACGATCGAAGGCCACCTTGGCCTTGTCCCGCTCACGGAAACTCGCCCGACGCAGCGCCCCCTCCAACTCATGGAACATCCGCACCTCACCCGCACTGGGCTCCCGATCCCACGGATAACTCAGACTCAGCAGACGATTGAGCCCGCGCTCCTCACGCCTGAACAACTTGGGCGCCTTCTCCTCCACCTTACGGTTCAGGCTTGCCTCCTGCTTCGGGTCAGGGGGGACCTCCTCATGGGGGGAGAAGGGGATGTGAATAAGCTTCGGCATGCTCTGTTGGGCTTGTTGGGTGAGTTGTTGGCGGGCCCCTCGAGAAGCGGCGGCTCCGACCCTCTCCATGAGCACTCTCATGGCATCCCACCACTCCAGAACCGGCCCCACACCCACCACACCACCAGCACCAACGCCTGCGCCGGTTGAACCAGCATCATCATCACCGTCATCACCGCCCCCACCAGCACCGACAGCGGCAGACGAGTCCCGACCCCGCTCCCGGTCGCCCTGAACCGGCTGATCCTGACCCCGCTCCCGGTCCCGGTCCTTGTTCTGGTCGTCCTTCTCCCTCTCCTTGTCCTTGCTCTGGTCGTCCTGGTCGTGGTCGTGAGGGGACCGCGGAGCAGTCAGACCATGAGTCCGCGCCGCACACGGATCAGTGAACACCGCATACCCCGGCACATCACCCACAACCCCCACCAACCGCTCCCCCAAACCCACCAAACCCTCCGTATCCCCATCAACCAAACCCAGAACCCCAGCACACACACCCTCAAGCTCACCAACACGCCCAGCACCCAAAACCCCCACTACCTCCTCACGCACACCACGCACATCCTCCACCTGCAACACACCCGAACACACCCGACCCAACACACTCACACCCACATACGCAGCACCCCACCGCCGATCACCCCCATCCGGAAGCGACCACAACAACGCCGACGCCCGCAAATACGGAGCATCCCACGGCCGATCACCCAAATACGCCGCCTCACACCGCACCTCCTCCAACAACAAAGCAGCCGCCACCACAGGCCACGAAACCCCCTCCAACACCCCCACATCCACACGCGTATGACGAAGATGTGCACTCACATGCGCCAACCCACCAGGCACCGTCGGATGAGCCCTACGCCCCGCAGGACGCAAAGGATTCACATCCCCACCAGCCCCCACCAACAACGGCCCCAAACACACATGCAAACCACCAACACCACCACCAGAACCGCCACCACCGGCGACGGCACCAGCGCCAGCGGCATCAGCGGCGTCGATGGACGGCAGAGCCTCAACATGCCCACCCAAACCACCCACCGAACCCAAACGCTCCACCACCACCAACGACCGATCCAACCAACACCACGCACCCCACTCCCGCTCCCGCTCCCCATGAACGAACAACGGCACATCCCTACGCCCCGACATAAACGGCACCCCACGAGCCAAACGCCCACCCACAACACCCAACCCACCAGACACCACGGCCCCTTCAGAGCCGGGCACTATCGAAGTGCTCATACGAAACTCCATTCACACCATCGGGTACAGGTCGACGATCCGTCACCGTCCGCACAGAATCTGTCTACCAGACCACGGACTAGGCTGGATCCGTAGAAGTCTGCCGGTGTTGACGGTCTTCTTCGGGAAGGCCATCAACACAGATCAAAACAGCACTACAACATCATGAACTAATGCGTTCACGATACTAGAATCCCATGAAATCGTGATTGTTACCACTCGGGAGGCGACAATGACTCAGCAGTACCCCACACAGCCCCCCTTGCCCGAGTGGGAGCCGGAATCGGATTTGATGAAGATCAAACCCCCTTCGAAGCTGGTGCCACTGGGAATCGCCGGAGCGATCATGACTGTGGCGGCCCTCATGGGGCTGTGGACGGCTGCGGGCGATGCGAGTCATTACAACGGGGGCGTCTACATCACCTACCCGGTGGCAAGCATCATGATGTCGCTCCCCCTGGCTATTCCCGCAGCTCTGGCCTGGTACCTGCTCAGCAGGAGCTTCTACAGGGGGAGGACGGGCGCTCGGATCTTCATGGCCAGGCGTCATGCAGCCGTGGTCGCCCGGGGCCGGGATGCGGAGCTGGACAAGCTCGCCGAGCAGGCCCAGAAGGATCCGTGGCTCGCCCGGTACGCCGACCTGATGAGCCGGGGTGACGAGATCATGGCCGCGGAGGTGCTCATGCAGGCGCGCAGTGCCGGTCTCATCATCACGGATTTCGACATCAAGGAGTACGTGGGCCGGCAGATGCGCCAGGGCCGGATGGGGGGTCTCTAGAGGCAGTATCCACCCACCGGAGGTGACTACCGGCGTCGGGAGGACCGTCCCGGGCGGCGCGGCCTCGACTGCCCCGGGGCGGGGCGCAGCGGCTCGACGACGGCGTCGGGCACCGCAGGCGCACCGGGTTGCCGGGGGGCTCCTTGGAGGTGGAGCAGCCCCTGATTCTCCTGGCGTGCAGCACAAAGGAGGTACCCGGTACGCGCCGAGGCGTAGACGGACCACAGGGCCAGGGCGACCAGGAGCACACCGCCCGGGGTGCTGAAGCCGTTCTGGGTGGCGATGCAGGTCGATACGACGGTGGCCGCGCCCCAGGCAGAGACGGCCAGGAGGAGGAGCCGCTTCGCTGGCGCGGCCACGGGCGTGTGCTGGTCGCTCACCCATCGGGTCAGGATGAGGGCGAGGCCGCCCACGACGGACAGCAGGGGGATGACCGCGACGGCGGACACCAGAGCCCCGGTGATGACGGTGGCGGGGTCGGGGGCAGGTATCTGGGCCGGGGCGGGGATGATCACCGCAGTCATCTTGTCGATCCTCCTGTCGTGCGCGCAACGAGTTGGGGAGCGCCGCGACCGGGATGCCCCGGACGGCTCTAGGAGCGCAGGTTCCGCAGGATGTTGCGGCGAGCCTTGCTCTTGGCCCGCTTCTTCTCGGCGGTCTCCTTCTCCTCCTCCTCATCCTCCTCGGTAGGCGGGTTGATGATCGAGGAACGGACCAGGAGCATTGCCGAGACCGCCCAGATGAGCAGCCCCAGCCCTCCCAGGAGGAAGGGCCATGACAGGGGCAGGACGACGCCGTCGGGCATGTTCAATGACTGCAGTCCCTGGGAGATACCCCACCCGGCGGCTGCCAGAGCGGCGCCGACGGCGGCGGCGACTGGGGCCGGGACCGCCATTCCCGCCAGCGCCCGGCTCCCGTGGCGGGACACCCAGGAGGGAAGTCGTCCGGGCGTCCTGGCGGGCAGGTGGAAGAGAGTGTAACGGCGGTACTCGTCGAATGCCTGGGCGCGGACGTCGACGAAACCGGCCAGTCCCTCCTCCTCGTCGGCGCCGTCTCCCTGCTCGTCAGTGGTGTAGAGATCGGACAGGAGGCCGGTGATCAGGGACCTGGCCTGGGGGCGGTCGATGTAGCCGGGATGGGAGCGGTCGGGGCTGCCGGTGGCGTCGACGTACCCGAAGGTGAGGTTGAGCAGGTCGCTGGCCTCGCCGGGGCGCTGGATCAGGCCGGTGAGCTCGGCGTGCAGACCGTTGAACTCGGGGGATTTCTCGCCGCCGACGGCGGAGAAGCGGGTCAGGAAGGTCGCGTCGTCGCCCTTGCGCCCCCGGCGGGCACCTGGGCTGGCTGCGAAGTAATCGACAAGGATGCTGGAGAAGACCGGCCACCGGTCCTGGAGGTCGTCGAGGGTGGTGCTCATGGTGGGGTGGGCCCGGGGCATAGGGCCGAGTCCTTCCTGATTCCTGGGTTTTCCACTGAAAAGGAGCATACGCTTGGAGCGCTTGCCGATTGTTGCGCACATGGTCAGAGCGCATATCGCCTCGGTTTTCCGAGCTTGCTGTGAGGAGCCCGTTCCATGATGTCACCGGTCCTGGTCGCTTATGGGCGCATTGGCGGCGATTGGAGGCCTACTGGTGACCCGGTGGAGGGGGCGTGCGGTGCCTGCGGGAGGCACGCGGAGGTGTGGGAGGCCCTGGGGGTGGTCTCCCGGAGGTTCTCCTCCTGGGACCTGATCCGCACCGATGCCGCCGCGGGGCGCAGACTCGTGTGCGCGCCGTGCGCCTGGGCGCTGGTCAGTCCCGGAGACCTGCGCCGCAGGCGTCTGCACCTGACGGCGGGCGGGGGCGTGGGCCAGTGGGAGTGGAGTCAGACGGCCAATCGGCTCCGGGCCGGGCCATTGAGGTCCTCGGAGTGCCTGGTGGTACCGGTGGGGGGACGCAAGAGCGTTCTCCCGTTTGCCGCCTGGGGGTGCGTGGTCTCGGACGCCGGGGAGCTGCGCTGGGGACCAGCTCAGGCCCGGGCCGCGAGGGCAGGCGGGTTCATCCGGCAGATGGGGGCCGGGGAGCGCGACCTGGTCGCGAGGGACGCTCCCGGGGCGGTGCTGTCCGGGCTGGGTGCCGAGGAACGGTCCCGGGTCCGCGCCGCCTGGAGGGTGTGGAGGCCGTGGATGGCCTCGCAGTGGGCGGGCGTGATGATCAGGGCGACCCGGGGCGCGGCGGGCGCGGTCGCCGTCGAAGTCGATCGGGCGGGGAAGCGATGACGGGTGATGAGACCTCTCGGGCCCGGTGGGGCCTGACAACGGTGCAGGGGCTGGTGGACCAGTCCCCCTACTTGCCCCTGGAGGACCCCGCTGAGGCGGTGGCCGAGCGCCTGCTGATGCTCGCCCATCTGACAATGAACCGCGACGTGTGGGCCGGGGAGCGCTTGGAGCGCTACTGGGGCGCGTTCGGAGACGCCGTGCGCGGGTCCGCCATGTCGGGAACGGTGGTGGACTGGTGGTGCAAGTTCGTCGACACGATGGGGGGTGTTCCCCTGGGGGCCTCGGGCCTGCTGCATGAGAAGAACCTGCTGGTGCGTCCCGGGCTGCTGGTGCCCCCGGTGAGGGACTCCCGGGTGCTGCGGGTCCTGGACGAGTGGGCTCCGGACCTGGTGGATCGGACGCGGATGTGGGTGCGCACTCGGCGAGAAGCAGCCGCAGAGCGGGTCCGGGACACGGTTTTCACCGATGAAGGGGACCTCCTATGAGGACGGTGACGTACACGGGGACGCTGGTGGCACGCTCGTCGATATCACACGTCGGCGACGGCGGGGGAAGGGTGCACGTGCTGCGCCGGGAGAACGTGGTTACCGCCGATGGCGAGGTGATCGGGGTCCCGATCGTCTCCGGGGCTGTGATCAGAGGGCGGATGCGGCGTCTGGGAGCGGCGATGGTCCATGAGGCCCTGGGAGGGGGGCCGTTACCGTTCAACGTGGTCACGGCCCTGGCCCAGGGGGGTGTACTGACCGAGACGCGCACGGCCCGCGAAGTGCTCACCGGCGATAGGCAGGCGCGCCTGCGCGAACGGATCCCGTTATTGGGACTGATGGGAGTTGTCGGCGGGGGCCGGATGATGGCCGGCCGGCTGATGGTCTCCAAGGCCATCCCGGTTGGCCGGGAGACCCTGCATCTGCTTCCCGGACTGGATCGCGAGAGGCTGACCCGCGATGGTCGGCGGTGGCCGTCGGTGTACGAGCTCATGGAGCGCGAGGGGTACACGGTGGGATCCGACGTCTCGAGCATCGCGGCTCTGGTCGGGTCGTCGCAGGACGCAGGCGTTGCCGATATCTCGCCGATGCGCTTCGAGATTGAGACGCTGGCGGCGGGCACGACCCTGTGGCATCGGGTGGTGGGCGAGGATCTGACTGCGGACGAGGCAGACTGCCTGGAGGACCTGATGCGCGTGTGGTGCGACCGTGCCCGTTTGGGCGGGGGCAGGGGCAGGGGTCTGGGAGATGTCGAGGCCTCCTACGAGCGCACGGTGACCGACGTGATGGGGCGGGCCTGCGAGCCGGAGCGGGGCAGCTGGCGCCGAGCCATGCTGGACGACCCGGCGGCGACATCGGAAGCGCTGTCGTGGCTCTGACCGGGCTGGCACCTGGCTGGGGACCGCTGGTGATCTCCTGCACCGCCCCGCTGGGGGTGGCGATGGACGAGCCCGGCCTGGACCTGGCCGGGCTGCTGGCCACCCGTGTGATGCGGGTTCTGCAGGCCCAGGGGGAGGATTCCGTGGACAAGGAGACGGATCTGCCGCTTCCGGTGGCCATCTGCCCGGGCGGGGAGGCGGGGTGGCACTGGGCCGCATCCTGCGTCATGGTGGACCCGGACATGGCCGACTTAGTGGGGCACCGGCGGCGGACGCGGGTGATGGACAGCTCGTGGATCGGGCGGGCCGCGGCCCGCCCGTGGCCGGTGATGCTGGCATCCAAGACCGCCTACAAGGACCGGATGACCCCGCACGAGGTGCGCGGGTGGGGGCTCCTGCGGTGGAGGGCGGTCGGAGACCCCGGCCTGATGATGCGCCTGCTGGCCCCGGTAGTCGCTCTGGGTAAGGCCCGCGGCTCGGGCGAGGGAATGGTCCACTCCTGGCAGGTCGAGACGGTGGAACTGCCCCGGCGGGACTGGCAGGGCTGGATCCATGTCGATTCCTCCGGAGCCCTTCTGCGCCCAGTTCCGGTCGAATGCGCCACCAGATGGGGAGCGAGCGAGAAATGGGAGGAGGGGATATGGGGCCTGCGCCCGCCGCAGACGGCTCACGTGACCGGCCTGGCTGTTCCAGTTCCCAGCGATCCGACGGGGGACGATCCGTGGATGCTGTAAGCCGATCGGGCAAGATCGCGGCGCCCTTGGGCTCGCGTCGGGGACGGATGGTGGATCTGGGCGGCCTGGTCGAGCAGACGATGGAGTCCATCGAGGCGTGGATGGTCGACCATCCAGGGACATGGGTGGCCCTCTCCGGGGGCAAGGACTCCACCGCGGTGGCCCACCTGGCCCGCCGGGTGGATCCGTCCACGCCCCTGGTGTTCTACGACAGCGGGGCGGAGTTCCCCCAGACACTCAGGTGGATGGAAAGAACACAGGAGGAATGGGGCGGAATCGTGAGGATTCCAGCCGTCCCCGACGCCGTCTCCCTCTTCGAGCAGGAGGGGTTCCTCACCGGCCGGCCCACCGATGGCAAGCAGAGGTCGTCCAGATCGCTGCACCGGGTGCTGATCGAGGAGCCGGAGGCCTGCGCCCGCCGGATGCTGGGCTGCGACTGGAACCTCCTGGGGCTGCGGGCCGACGAGTCGCCCGGACGATCCCTGGCGCTGGTCCGCGGGCGGGGGGAGACGGTGCGCCATGACAGGGGTGGGGAGTTCGTATCCGGCTCGTTCTCACCGATCTGGAGGTGGCGCGCGGCCCATGTCCACACCTATCTCACGCGTAATCGGGTGCCCATGTCCAGCCTGTACCGGGACCTGGAGCGCCTGGGGGTGGGGTGGGAGCACTCGAGGGTTTCGCTGATGCTCGACGGCAACTGCCTGCGCCGGGGCAGGTGGGCCCTGACCTACCGTCTGGCCCCCAACCGGGCACGCGCGATCGAGGAGCGCCTGCCGCTGCTCAGGTCTCTGCGCTAATCGGGAGGAGGACGGGCGCGGCCGGGGGCGACGTCGCCGGCGTCAGATGACGTAGGCGGTCGCTCCGGGAACCCAGAGGGCGAAGGCCTCGTGGGCCAGGAGCCACATGGAGTAGCTCACCAGTGCGATGTTCAGGACGTGCTCGCGCCTGGAGCCGGCCGTCCCCAGGATCGGAAGCCGGATGTAGCCGTTGGGCGGCCAGCATCGCGACACCGCTCGGGCGGCGGCCCGTGTGAACACCGCACGCGCGCGGGCTGGTCGCGTCTTCGGCGACCCGGCAGCGCCCGAGGAAGGAATCCGTCTTCCGGCCGCGGCGTACACGGACGCGGGAGCCGGACCGTGCCAGGGCTGGAGCCAGGCGACCCCCTGAGTGGTCAGAGTGTCTCCGAGGCAGTGGATGAAGGTTCCTAGGGCCACGACTGCGGGCAGGAGGACGAAGCGGTTGGTGTCGAGGAAGACGCCGGTGTAAACGCCCACTAATGCCCCCGCCACCCAGGGTCCGACCCAGGTGCGCATGAGCACCGCCCCGACGTCGTTGCCGGCCATCTTGGTCATGCGCAGGGCCTTGGCGGCGAAGGCGGTCAGGAGGGCCGCGGCCAGGACGACGCCGACGTCGACACCGCGGCCGCGGCCGATCTGCTCGGGGCTCAGTACCCATCCCGCGCGGTTGGCCAGTGCCGCGGCCCAGGAGGC